>Ga0118677_10010910_pt1 | contig 13758 bp, 15 predicted proteins | sample AliMusrvi5mmetaG_FD_86154 | JGI IMG/M metagenome (GOLD analysis project Ga0118677, IMG submission 86154) | reverse complement strand
CTTAAATTCCGATCAACGCTGGATGAACCATGAAAATCAAGATCGTTTTTTTCCTCTCTCTGATGTTGTGTTCGTCAGTTCATACGATTTTTGCGTTGGATTCGGATGCGGAGTATGAACGAGAATTAAAGCAAATGGAGAGCCAGTGGCAAGTTTTGCACTTAGCCTACCAAGAGGAGCAGAAAGGAGATCTGAATGCGGCCATTCTTTATTTTCAGAAGGCACTTCCGCTGGGCGATCAAAGTGTTCCGCGCATTGCGTTAAAGGAACTTTATGAAAAAACGGGACAGAACGAGAAGGCTTTGGAGCAGGTCGAGTGGCTCTTGAAGGGGAATCAAAACGCGCAAGGGCGCCAAAACTCCTTGGCGGATAAGCAGCGCCTTCTCCAAAAGATCGAGGCTCGGAAGCAAGGCGCGAAGATTGATGCGCCAAAGCCGTCCTCAGCCGTCGAAGCCCCGCAGTCTTCTCTCCGGAATATCTCGGATTTCAATCAGGCCTCGCAGGGGGATCAAAAGAAATTCATGGAGAAGAAACTTCCGGAGGATACGGAGGTTCTCCGGCTGTCCAAACAGGCGATGCTGGCCGAACATTCAGGGGATTTTAAGGGGGCGAAGGAGTTTTACGAACAGCTTCTGGTCCGAAAGGAGGGAGTGCGTGCGGCCTACGGAGAAGTCGGCTGGGTGATGCTCCATGCTGCGGTTCAGCGAACTTCGGAAGTCACCGGCGACGGGCCTCGCGAAAAAGAAATGCTCCTCTGGATCCGGGATAACATGCTCGCCTTGCAAGGCCCTTACCACAAATATCTCCGCGGTCTCTTGCCGCCCGTCCAGGATCATCTCAAGGAACGGTTGAATAAGTTCGATATGGGAGTGGCCCCATCCGGGGCAAGTCCTGGAAAGTCATCTTGAAAAGGAAACTATGAAAAAACGTTACATGGTTTTGATCGCGGGAAGCGTGCTCGGGATCGCTGTGGCGGTGTTCGCGTTCTCTTCGCGGGCGAAGGCGGGGGCGCTCCCCGTCGCGGCGCCGGTGCGGGAGGTCCAGTATCCATTCGAGAAGGGCAAGGGACTGGCGAACATTCACGTGGAGGACGTGTTCCTCGGAGTGGGGATGATCACGGGTCTTGAGCCGGAACCCGGAGCGGTCTCCAAGGACGGGTACACCGGCAGCGTAAGTTTTGAGATGATCAACCCGGCGCCGGGGATACAGCTCAGGGTCGAGGGGATACGCTTCGTCGCGAAAATGCCGGACGGAAAAGACGGGCGCATCTTTGAACCCTCACGGGTCTATGACGGGGACGCAGCCCAGGGGCGGGCGCCCCGGATCAAGTTCCCGGAAGGAAAAAACTATTTCCCGTTCCTGTGGGCCAGCGGCCGCAACGGCCTCGTTCATTTCACCTTCGCGGACCTGCCCGCCGGTGCCGCGAAAGGAGAGCTTGTGATCACTTACCAGGGGCAATTCCCCGGCAAGAAGCGCCCCGCCTATTACGAGACCCGTCTTCCGGTGACCCGGAAAACCTATCTCCGCGGCCGGTGAAGAAAATATTGCTCGGCGCGGGATTCGGGGTATAATCCAACCCTATTTTTCAACAGGAGGCTTTTATGAAAAAAATCCTTTCGGTTCTTTTTGTGGCGTTATTCCTCTCCGGATGTGTCTCCGCCAGCGCTCACAGACAGGATGTTCAAGACAACGGCCCCAACAGCCTGACCGTCGGAAAAGTCCAGCGGGAGATCAAGCTGGGAATGTCTTCGGCCCAGGTCGCGGAGACCCTGGGTTCTCCGAACATGGTCACCACCGATGAGCAGAGGCGTGAAGTCTGGGTCTATGACAAGATCGCTTCCGAAGCGGCTTATTCGAATAGCGGCGTCGGCTACGGCGGGGGCGTAGGGGCCGGCGGTTCGCCCGGTTCATCCCTGATCCTGGGCGGTCTCGGCGGATCCTGGGGAAAAAATGCCGGGGCGGTCAGTACCACCCAGAAAACTTTGACGGTGGTTATCAAATTTGACAACGAAGGCAAAGTCCGGGATTTTGCTTACAATAGTTCCAAATTTTGAGGCCTTAAAAGTCTGTCACGATGCGTCTAAACCCTTTCTTTAAAAAACTGGCTCCGGCGGCGCTTTGTCTCTGTCTGGCCGGCTGCGCGTCCATGCCCAATAACCTTCTGGTCATGCCCTCCGATTATCTTTCCGCGCGTGAACAGCAGATGCGGAAGTATGCCACTACCGATGACAAAAAGGTGATCAAGGCGTCCGCGGGGGCGCTGCAGGACCTCGGGTTCACGATCGACAAGAGCGAAATGGAACTTGGGATGGTCGTTTCCTCGAAGAACAGTACGGCGGTCAGCGCCGGGCAGGTGACGGCGGCGCTTACGGCCGATGTGGCCTGTGTGCTTTTTGGATGCTACACGAATCTCTACGGAAAGACCGACAAAGCCCAGAAGATCGAAGCTTCCGTGATGGTCAATTCCGCGCTTGCCAAGGACTCAACGGTGGTGCGGGTCAAGTTCCAAACCGTGGTCTGGAATGTGCAGGGGCAGGTTTCCCGGTTCGAGACCATCAAAGATCCCAAGATCTACCAGGATTTTTTTGAAAGGCTTTCCAAATCGATCTTTTTGGAGGAACAAAAAATATGAGGTTGCGACGCGGTTCCTATTTCCCGGTCCTTTTGATCACGGCGTTCGCTCTCCTGGGCGGGGGCTGCGCCACGAATCAGCAGCAGATCCTCGCGACGAGTCAAAGCCAGGTGGCGTTGCGCAATATCCAGAGCCGGGCGTTCGATACCACGGATAAGAAGTTGATGCTCCGGAGTGTGATCAATACCATGCAGGACCTTGATTTCCTGATCCAGGATTCGAGCCTGGAACTTGGCACCGTGACGGGGCAGAAATACAGCGGGATGGTCGTCGTGAAAATGTCCGTGATGGTGAGAGAGCGGAACGCGAAGCAGCTCTTGGTCCGCGCGAACGTCGAGTACGGGATCAAGGCGGTGGATGACGCCAAGACCTACCAGGATTTTTTCGCGGCCCTTGAGAAATCCGTTTTTCTTACGGCGCAGCAGGTGGATTGATTCCTTCGAAAAAGGTTGATTTGCAAGGGGCCACACCCTTAAATCGGGCGCGGCCCTTTTTGTTTTAACGGAACACAAAACGCCTCGCGTGAGACTCGAGCGTCCAGGGGATCCTGAGCGCCGGAAAACACCGGAAAAAGCGCTTGTGAGGGCGCCCTTTTTGGGGCAGAATTCCGCCGTGTTGTTTTCTTTGCTCCCGGAGGTTCTTCGCAATGAATGTCGTGCTGCTTTCCCGGATCCAGTTCGCGCTGACGATCGCGTTCCATTATATTTTCCCTCCGATCAGTATCGGGCTTGGCGTGATCTTGGCCGTGATGGAAGGCCTCTACCTCAAGACAAAAAATCCTCTTTACGAACGTATGACGAAATTCTGGGTCAAGATCTTTGGCCTGGTTTTCGCGATCGGCGTGGCTTCCGGGATCGTGATGGAATTCCAGTTCGGGACCAACTGGTCTTATTATTCCCGTTATGTCGGCGATGTGTTCGGGAGCGCGCTTGCCGCGGAAGGGGTGTTCGCCTTTTTCCTGGAATCGGGATTTCTCGCGGTGCTTCTTTTTGGCTGGAAGAGGGTGGGACCCCGGATGCACTTTTTTTCCACGCTGATGGTCGCGCTCGGGGCGATGTTCAGCGCGATCTGGATCGTCGTCGCGAATTCCTGGATGCAAACCCCGGCCGGCTACCATATCGTGGGCGACGGACTGCGCCAGCGGGCCGAGATCACGGATTTCTGGGCGCTGGTTTTCAATCCGTCCTCGATGGACCGCCTGCTTCATGTGCTTCTCGGCGCGTGGCAGACCGGCGCGTGGCTGGTGATCAGCGTGAGCGCCTATTACCTTCTCCGGAAACGCTTCGAGGATTTCGCCAAGGCCTCCATCAAGATCGCGCTTGTGGTCGCGATGCTCACTTCCGTCCTCCAGCTCTTCTCGGGACATTCCAGCGCGATCCTCGTGAGCAAATACCAGCCCGCCAAGCTAGCGGCAATGGAAGGGGTGTATGAAAAAAGCGCGCCGGCGGGGATGTGGCTTGTGGGCTACGTGAATGAACCACGGGAAAAGGTGCTCGGTCTCGGGATGCCGAATCTCTTGAGTCTCATGGTGCATTTCAATCCCTCGACACCGGTCCCGGGCCTCCGGAGCTTTCCCTCCAAAGACCGGCCGCCTGTGCAGGCCACTTTTCAGGCGTATCATTTCATGGTGATGATCGGGATGGGGCTGATCGGTCTGAGCGCGCTCGGCTGTTTCCTCTGGTGGCGCGGCAAGCTTTTCGAGACATCCCTCGTCCTGAAACTTTTTGTGATCGCCGTGATCGGGCCGCAGCTGGCCAATCAATTCGGATGGATGACGGCCGAGATCGGACGCCAGCCCTGGATCGTCTACGGGCTTTTACGTACCGAGCAGGGGGTCTCCCGCGTGGTGAGCTCCGGCGCGGTCCTGACTTCGATCCTTCTTTTCACCTGCGTGTACGCGCTGCTTCTTTTCCTTTTTTTATTCCTGCTCAATCAAAAGATCCAGACGGGCCCGGTCGAAGATCCCGGAACGTCGCAAGCGGCTTAACGGACGGAGTCCTGAAACCATGCAGCTCGATTTGAATCTGATCTGGTATTTCCTGGTTGGCATTCTTCTGACCGGCTACGCGATCCTCGACGGTTTTGACATGGGGGTCGGCGCGCTGCATCTTTTCACGCGCTCGGATCGGGACCGGCGGGTCATGCTTAACGCCATCGGGCCGGTGTGGGACGGGAACGAGGTGTGGCTTGTGACCGGCGGGGGCGCGCTTTTCGCGGCGTTTCCGGATGTCTACGCGACGGTCTTTTCGGGATTTTATATGGCGTTCATGCTGCTGCTCTTTGCGCTGATCTTCCGCGCCGTCGCGATCGAGTTCCGCGGCAAGCAGCCCATGGGCTGGTGGCATCAGGTCTGGGACGTTTGCTTCAGCCTCTCGAGCATTGTCTCGAGTCTTCTCATCGGCGTGGCGCTCGGCAATCTCATCTGGGGCATTCCGATCGGCGCTGACAAGGAATTCCAGGGGAATTTTTTCACGCTCATCCATCCTTACAGCCTGGCGGTGGGCGTGCTGGTGCTCGCCGCGTTCATGATGCACGGCGCGATCTACGCGACGATGAAGACCGAAGGGGAACTCCACGAGCAGGCGCGGCGGTGGGTGCGGAATACCATGCTCTTTTTTGTGGCGGCCTATGTCGTCACGACTTTCGCGACGCTTCTCTATGTCCCGCACATGTCGGCCGCGATACGCCAGTACCCGGCTCTGTGTCTGCTACCGGTCGTGAACGTGATCGCCATCGCGAATATCCCCCGGGCGATCTCGAAGGGAAAAGATTTCCAGGCGTTTCTTTCATCGTGCGCCTCGCTTTTTTCCATGATGGCGCTTTTCGGGGTCGGCATGATGCCCAATCTGGTCTATTCCACGCTGGATCCGCGGTGGAGTCTCACGTTTTATAACGCCGCGTCCTCTTCCAAGACCCTCGGGATCATGCTTGTGATCGCCCTGATCGGCATGCCGCTTGTGGTCGGCTACACCGTGAGCATTTACTGGATCTTCCGCGGCAAGGTCAAACTCGAGGACACGAGTTACTAAAAGAACCGGTGACTGGCACCGGTTATTTCAGGAAATGGACGGCGAAGTGGAGGATGTCGATCGCGGTGATGATGCCGATGACCTTCCGGTCGCTGTCCACGATCGGAACGCAGCCGTATTTTTTGTCCCACATGAGCGAGACGGCTTTCGAGACCGGATCTTTGGGGCCGAGGGCTTCGGGGATACGCCGCATGACATCTCCTAGAACATACTGTTTGAGGATGGCCGCGTCGACTGGGTCTTCCTCGCTCAATCGCGACGGCAGGATCCGGTAGAGGTCCCGCTGGGTGAAAAGGCCGACCAGTTTGCCGCTCCGGTCGACGACGGGAAGATGCCGTATCCCGAGCGTGCGCATTTTTTCTTCAGCTTCGGCAAGCAGCGCGTCCTCGCGGACCGTGATCACTTTTGATTCCATCATTTCCTGGATCGGGACGTTCAGCATGCTCGGGGCTCCTTAAGGTGGCCGTTGTTTTAAAGATTATCGTACCGTCTGAAAATATCTTGATGGCCGCGGAGCACTCGGAAATTCCGCGCCGGGTTTTTAAATCACTGATAGTATACGGACTATGAACACTTCCTATCGAGCGCGACTCATCACGGGAATTCTCGCGGCATTTTTTCTCGCGGGGATGCTTTACGCTTTTTTTCTTCCGAGACCGGCGGCCCTCATTCCGCGCGAGCTCCTTTTCGGCATTCCCGAACGATACGATCCCAAGATCTCCCCCGACGGCTCGCTTGTCGCGTATCTTGCTCCTTACGGTAAAAGACCGAATGTCTGGCTCTATGACCGGGCGAAAAAGACGGAGCGTCCCCTGACTCTGGAAAAAGAAGCCGGGATCTCTTCTTACACCTGGACGCCGGACGGGACCGCGATCCTCTTTCGCCAGGAGAGCGGCGCCCGGAACGGGCATCTTCAAAAGATCGGGCGGGAGGGCGGTGCGGTGCAGGATCTGACGCCCTTTGCGGGCGTTCAGGCGCGCGTGCTTTCTACGGCGGATCCGGAGGCGCGTTCCATTCTGCTGGAATTGAATAAAGAGGAACCCCATCGCCCCGATGCTTACCGTCTGGATCTTCGGACGGGCGTGCTGGAACTGGTGGCGCGCAAAACCGGAATGATCCTGGACTGGGTCATCGACGGCCAGATGCGGGTCCGTGGCGCGGTCGCGGCGAGAAGGAACGGAGGTTTGGGGGTGATCGTCCGCGACAGCGAGAGCTCGCAGTGGCGGAAATTATTCGCGTGGGACATGGAAGACAGCGAGGCCGGCGACGTGACCGGTTTTTCAAAGAACGGGAAAGAACTTTTCCTGATCGATCCCCGCGGTTCGAACACCGCGCGGCTTGTCCGGATGGATCTTGTGACCGGCGAACGGAAAACGGTTTTTTCGGACCCTGATTATGACGTCGGTGAAGTGTCCGTGAGCCCGGAAAGTCATGAGCCCGACATGGTCTCCGTGGTCCGCGAGCGGCAGTCCTGGATCGCGCTCCGGGACAGCGTTCGCGCCGATCTTGAAAGGGTGAGGAAGATCCATTCCGGAGACTTTTCGATCGTCAGCCGGACGAGGGATGACAGGATTTGGATCGTTGTTTTTGATGAGGATGTAAGTCCTTTAAATTACTATCTTTATGATCGGAACACAAAGAGATCGGAATTCCTTTTCGCTCACCGTCCCGCTCTTTTCCGGTATCCGCTCGCGCCCATGAAACCCGTGGCGTTTTCCGCGCGGGATGGACTCAAGCTGCGAGGCTATTTGACGCTTCCGGTGGGGGGAAGGAAACCTTTTCCGATGGTCCTTTTGGTTCACGGCGGTCCGTGGTCGAGGGATCGCTGGAGATTCGATCCTTTGGCGCAGTGGCTTGCGAATCGGGGATACGCCTGCCTCCAGGTCAATTTCCGCGGTTCCACGGGATACGGAAAAAATTTTTTAAACGCGGGGAATAAAGAGTGGGGCAGGAAAATGCAGAACGATCTTACGGATGGGGTGGTCTGGGCCGTGCGGGAAGGGATCGCGGATCCGGTGCGCGTCGGGATCATGGGCGCGTCCTACGGCGGGTATGCTGCGCTGGCCGGAGCGGCTTTCACGTCTGATTATCCTCTAAACAAAGGACAACTGGAAATCAGTGCAGTCCCGAGGACGAGTAAAAAAATCGACAGGTCCGTCGGGACGCCCGAACTTTATAAGTGCGCGGTCGATCAGTTCGGTCCGAGCGATCTTGTCGCGTTGATTCGCACGATGCCGCCTTTTTGGGCGGATCAAAAAGGGGCGGCTCTGAAAAGGGTCGGGGATCCTGACACCGAAGCGGACGATCTGAAGGAACGTTCCCCTCTTTATGCCGCGGACAAGGTCCGCATTCCGCTGCTGATTGCTCAAGGGGCCAATGATGCGCAAACTCCGAGGGCTGAATCGGATCGCATGGTGGAGGCTCTCCGGAAGCGGAAGATCGAATGCGAATACTGGGTGTTTCCGGACGAAGGTCACGGATTCCTGAAACAGGAGAACCGTCTCAAATTTTACCACGCTGTTGAAGCCTTCCTCGCCCGCCACCTCGGCGGCCGCTCCGAATCTTAATCCTACCCAAGTAGACTTCGGAAGTCTACTTGGGTGAAAGGGTGAGAGGAGCGTTGAAAAAAAGCCATCTCCTCACTCCCGGGATCATTGCCGGGACCGTTCCCCGTTAAATTAAATGGAGAACGGTACTAAATGATTTCAAGTCTCCTGCCGAAACATAACGTAGCCCGGTCATGGCGCTCAAGCCCATGGGCGGACTGTCTTTAAAATGCCTTGTTTCAAAGGAGATCTCAGTGAGCTATTACCGGATCCTTGGATTCGAAAAAGAACCGTTCTCGACAAGCCCTGACCCGGAGTTTTTGTATCTGGCCCAGGGCCATCAGGCAACCATGACCAACGTGCTGATCGAGCTGCGCCTTCGGCGCGGCCTCTCGGTGGTCTTGGGTGACGTCGGGACCGGAAAGACCACGCTCTCCCGCAAGCTCATCCAGGCCCTCAAGGAGCGCGGGGATTTCATCGTGCATTACGTGCTCGATCCTTGTTTTGAGACCGAATACGAATTCCTTTATTCCCTGGTGCGGAATTTTTCCATCAATATGGATTCCTACGGCGGGGCCGGGCCCGAAGGAGGCCGCGCCAGCGTCCTCGATCTCAAGGAGGCGGTGGAGAAATTCCTCTATGAAAAGACGGTGATCGGCAACAAGACGGTGGTGCTGATCGTGGATGAAGCGCAGAAGCTGAGCGATTCGGCCATGGAAATGCTACGCACGATCCTGAATTACGAGACCAACGACACCAAACTCCTGCAGCTGGTGCTTTTCGGGCAGCTGGAGCTCCATTCCAAGATCACCAAGATCCCGAATTTCATGGACCGGATCAGTTTTAAATACACCCTGAACCCCCTGAGCCTGAGCGAAACGCGTGAGATGATCCAGTTCCGCATCAGGCAGGCGAACTACTGCTCCAATGCGCGGCTCTTCCAGGAAGATGCCCTTGAGATGATCCACAAGATCTCGCACGGGTATCCCCGGAAGATCACCATGCTTTGCCATCGCGCGCTCAAACAGCTTGTGATGAAACGGAAATGGGCCGTGGATGAAGAAGTCGTCGGGGAGATCGTCTCTGAGGATATGCGTGCGGGATGGCTGACTCCAACGACCCATCATTAACGCCGGAAAAGCGGCTTCTCGAGCTGATCGAGGAACCCGGCTCCGCGACGCAGGAGGTCGCGGCCCAGGCGAAGAGGAAGAGCCTAAAGGAGCTTTTTTCCTTCGAGGTGTTCCGCAACAAGTTCGCGAATTTTAAAGGCCGGGGCGACGCTTTCGTCAAGAAGAGCCGGAAGTCCTTCGGGATCCGTGAGCTCAACAAAGTCCTGAAGGTCGTGGTCGGGATCATGGTCCTGATCTTTTGCGTGAATCTGCTGCTGGACCTGTCGAGCCTGAAACAGGATTTCTCGAAGTCGGAGAAGATCTCGGAAGGCCAGATGTTCGAGCCGGAGCCGGCCAAAGAGGACGCCGCCGAAGGCGCCGCGGTGGAGCAGTGGGATCTGGGTAAGATGTTCATGCCTTACGGCAAGCGTCAGGAAGAGGCGGACAAGGCCAAGAAGGAACAGTCGTCGCGTCTCGAAGAAATGACGAAAAAACTGAAGCTCACGGGGATCTCTTACAACCCTGCCGAGCCGAAAAACGCTTATTGCATGATCGAGGATGTGGAAAAAAACATCACGACCTTTCTTCACGTCGGCGATCCCGTCGGATTGATGAAGGTCGGGAAGATCAACGAGGACTTCGTGGTCCTGGAGCAGGGGAATGAAACAGTCGAGATCCGCTGACAAAACGGGAGTTCGGGGAGGGACAAGCCGCGCCGTCTGCTGTTTTCTGGCGGTGCAGCTGGCTTTATTCATGGCGCCGCTCGGGATCGCCGAAACGCCTCAGCCGCCTCCCGCTATGCCGCCCGCGTTCCCGGCCCCGAAATTAGCGCAACCCAAGACTCCTCAAGGGTTTGAAGCCGGGATGCAAAAGACGATTTATCTGGATCTTCGCGATATTAACGTCATCGATGTTTTCAAATTTATTGCCGTCCAGGGCAGCCTGAATATCGTCACAAGTAAGAACGTCCAGGGTCGCTCGACCCTTCTTTTGCGGGACGTGAAGATCAAGGACGCTCTGGACATTCTGGCCATTTCCAACCAGCTGGCCTACGAGGTCCGCAACAACATCCTCTACATCATGACGGAGGATGAATACGCTCAGACGCACGGAAAGAGTTTTAACGATAAAAAGAAGATCATGATCCGCACACTCAAGACCGCGAAGCCCAGCTACGCCATGGCCGCGCTCCAGGGCGTCCAGAGTTCCATCGGCAAGGTTATTATCGACGAGGATACCGGCACCATCGTGATGATCGATATCCCGGAAAAGCTCATGGAGATGAACGGGATCCTCGACAAGGTCGAGCTCAATCTCAAGACCACGGTGATCAAGCTCCAGTTCGCTAAGGCCGACGACGTGGCCGCGCAGCTCAAACCCCAGATCGAAGGCAAAGGGGTGGGCTCCGTTCTTGCCGACGCGCGTTCCAACCAGATCTTTCTCACCGCGTATCCCGACCGCCTCGACGAGGCCGTGAAGCTGGTGAAAGCCCTCGACAAGCAGACTAAGGCGGTGCTGATCGAAACGCGCATTCTCCAGCTGACGCTCAATCCCACGTATCAATTCGGAATTGACTGGGAAAAGAGATTTCCGGACAATGGAAGGAATCTGGAGCTTGCGAGCAATTTCAATTACGTCCCCGTCACTAAAAGCGCGACCACCGGAAGGGCCATTCTTTCGGACTTTGGGAAGATGTCCTTTGGCTCCGCGGGCGACAATTTCATCATGAATATTAAGGCGATGAAAGAGGTGCAGACCACCAAAGTGCTCGCCAACCCGCGCCTCATGATCCTCGACCGCCAGGAGGCCAAGATCAATATCGGCGATCGCATTCCTTACGTCGTGTCGACCACGACCGCGACCTCCGGGACCGAGGTGGGTATCAGCCAGGACGTGCGTTTTATCGACGTGGGCATTATCCTCGCCGTTTCGCCGATCATCAATGACGACGGCTATGTCACCATGAAAATACGCCCCGAGATCTCGAGCCAAACGGGAGAAGTGACCGCGGCCGTGACCGCTTTGATCTCCAATAAGATCCCCATCGTCAACAGCACTTTTGTGGAATCGACCGTGATCGTCCGCGACGGTGTCTCCGCCATCCTGGGAGGCCTGATCCGCGACGAGATGACCCAGGGCAATAAAGGGATCCCCTACCTGATGGATATCCCGATCATCGGCCACGCCTTTTCAAGCCGGGACGAGTCCATCAAAAAGACCGAGATCGTGATCATCATCACGCCGCATATCATGACCGGGGAAAAAGATTCACTCGACAAGCCGATCGCGATCAAAGGGAATACCAACAACAACGTCCGCGACGCAGGCGTCCACGAAAGCGTGCTGGGATCGTCGCCGTCCGTCCCGCAGGAGGTCCCGCAAGCCGTTGCCAGCGAGGGTGTGAACCCCGAAGCATCGAGTCCCGCGCCGCCCAACAGCCTCTCGAACTTTTTCAAGAAACTCATGCCGATCAAGAAGGGGGAGGAATGAAGTGAGCTCCTCCAAAAGAATGTCCGTCATCAAAAAAGGGCGAGGGCGGCAAGACGATCGTTCCCTCCTGGGCCAGCGCCAAGGTCACGATACGCCTCGTCCCGGACCAGGATCCGAAAAAAATCATCGCGCTCGTAAAGAAGCATCTGAAGGCCATTTGCCCGCCCACCGTGAAGCTCACTGTTACCGAGGCCCATGGTGGCGCCCCCTACATGGTGGATCCCACGGGACCGCTCGCCCAGGCCTGCATGCGCGCGGCGAAGCTCGGGTTCGGCCATGAATGCCTCCTCGCCCGATGCGGCGGAAGCATCCCCATCATCGCCGCGTTCAAGCAGCACCTGAAAGCCGATTCCCTCATGCTCGGCTTCGCCCTGCCGGACGACAACGCGCATTCGCCCGACGAGAAATTTTCCCTCGATGCCTACATGGCCGGGATGAAAATGGCGGCACACCTTTGGCCGGAACTGGCCGGAGCGGCTTGACGCAAGCACCGCTTGCCCGCACGCCAGACATGCGACCCCTCCCATCTCACGGGTGCGTTGTCGCGCTCTAGTTTCCGGGACTCTGCCCCGCGGACTTCCCCGTTCTTCCTCCCCCTCCGTGCTCCGTGTGAGTCTGGTCTTCCCTGTCCTCTGAATCACTGAAATCTGCTGAAAAGGCGACAATGCGCGTGACTTCTCTGACTGCCGCTGGCATCCGCCACTCCCGCGAAAGGCGCGTGGATTTTCACTCTCTGCGACACACGTTCGGCACAATGTTTTCACTGTCCGGAGTGACTCCGCGCGTGGCAATGGACCTGATGCGTCACCGCGATATGCGCCTGACGATGTAAACCTACACGGATCCGAAAAACTCCGCCTCTGGAGCAGGTTCCTTTCCCTGCCGGACGAAACCCTGAACGCTCCGGATCCGCTCGATGCGATCATCAAATCCCACAGCGAAGAATCCCCGGATGACGAACTGTAGCCCACCCATTCTTTGTGGATGTCTCCGCAATCCAGATGCCCGGCTGCCTTTTTCTGCTGTTCGATTTCTCTAGAATATGAGTCAGGGCGTGCGATTGGTTACGTAACTTTTCGGGAAATTATTCAGGGAAGTGCCATTTCTATCCCCAGCCTTGGTAAAAACCTCATTTTTACCAAAGGCGGCAGCATGTGCAAAGCGCTATTGTTATGAAGAATACGCAAATTCCTGAGGCCGCGTATCCCCTGGATACCTTTCAGCGCGGGTGTGTGAACCTCTTTGTCAACGCGGCGGTGAGACTTTCCCTTCCGCGCTCGGTTGGGGAGATTTACGGCCTTCTCTTCAGCACCGAGGAACCACTCTCCCTCGATGACGTCATAGAACGCCTGCAGACCAGCCGCGGCTCGACGCACGAACGGCTGCGCTGGCTGAGCACCATCGGGGCCATCCGGAAAGTGTCTGTTCCCGGGACATTAAAGGCGCATTTCACGGCGGAAACGAGTTTGCGCCTCATCGCGGCCGGCTATATCCGGGATCGCATCGAGGCACACCTCGACAACGAACAGAACCGCCTGCGCGATCTGGAGAAGATCGCCGGAGCCGTTCCGGAAAGGGAATCTTTCCAGCGGAGCCGCATCAATCAGGTCATGAGCTGGCGCAAGTTCATCTCCCGAGCCCTCCCGGTGATCAAAGTCCTGGCAGGAAATTTTTAAATCCAGACCCTCCGCTCCCCCCTTCTCCGTTCTTCTCTTTCAGATTTTTCTCCATTTGACTCCCTGGCCAAAAACAGGCCGTGCGGAGCCCGTGAAAAGGGGCGCACTCCTTGCCGGAGTTCATTTGCAACATTGACAGTGGTTCAATATTGAACCAGCATGTGAGACATGAGAAGAACTGCACCAGACATTGATTTCAAACGCTCCCTAACCGCAACGATTCGGCAGAGGATGAAGGAAGACAACCTGTCGATCTCGACCCTGGCCGAGCGCATG
>Ga0118677_10010906_pt1 | contig 13761 bp, 2 predicted proteins | sample AliMusrvi5mmetaG_FD_86154 | JGI IMG/M metagenome (GOLD analysis project Ga0118677, IMG submission 86154) | reverse complement strand
AATTTATTTAGATTAAAATATTCGGCAAATATTTATTTTCTTATTATTGGCTTTCTTGCCCTCTTTCTTATCACTCTTTCCTGGTCTAATAGCATCCCCTTTGGAATGAACAAGATCCTTATTTTTCTTGTGGGTATTGTCCCTGTTATTTTTGCTTCCCTGTATCTCATCGAAACAATCAATAAAACCAGGATCAGTATATTTTATTTTTCAATTATAACTGCGTCTGTGTTGTTCGTAATTCTTATAGTCCTGCTAAAACCCTTTGATTACAACGGCAATTATATAATTTCTGCAACCAAATGGAGTCATGTAATTTATGCCCATTTTGCGCTTATTACTTTTTTAATTCTTTTGATGACTATCCTTTTTTATAAAGGGAAATACATCATTTTCATTTCAATAGGATTATTCACTTCTCTTATCGGTATCTATATCAGCGGCCTCAGAGCTGGAATGCTTGGAGCTGTTATTTTTACAATTCCTGTAATTGTTATTGCTCTTCTGGATAAAAAATCCATTAAAAAGAATATCTATTTTGCCTTACTGGTTATTATTGCCGGTTCGGTCTTTTGTTATGTTTATTCAAAAACTGAAAAAACTGTCATGACCAGAATTGACAACTTGGCTGGATATCAGAATATGAAATTCAACAGCGATGAAACTCTGCTAACTAGGATTGATGGGTATAGAATAGCATTTAATATGTTCAAAGAACACCCCATTGGTGGCGCTGGCTTCGGTGGATTCAAAAATTATAAAGGCAATTGGTTTACTAACAGCCATAAATACCCCCATAATATATTTTTAGAATTCCTCGCTGAAACTGGGTCTGTCGGCTGTCTTTATTTTCTCTTTTTCCTCTTTTACCTGGTCAATGTGCTTAGAAAGATCTCACCTTTCCTGCTGATTTTATTTTTTACAGGCCTCTGGTTTGCATTATTTTCAAAAGATATCCCATCCCAAAGTCTTTTGTTCGTTTTTATATCATTTACCGCTCTTTCTGCAGAAAAGATTATTGCTCTAAGAACTCAAATAAGTCTTTAATCTCAAATAAAAAAAAGGGTACCTTTAATAGACTTACATATTATATTAATAATATTTTTTTTCTTGCAGAATTGCTTATTTCGCCATATTTTTAGTCCGACCATAGATGTTAATGCCCAGATATACGATTTTAATGATTTTCTAGTTCCAACTGTTCATTTTTTTTCTAAATATCAATAAACTCCGATGAAATTTATTGATATTTAACGGCTGAGATTTAAATTTTTTATTAATCATATATCCAGGGTGCGTTATGAAGAAAATAGCCATACTATTATTCATTTTCCTTGTCTCAATAAATTATATTCATGCACAAAACCTTCTAACTGAGGATTTTAGTTATACATCAGGTACTCTCCTCACTGCAACCGGTAACTGGACTGCCCATAGCAGCGCTGGTACAAATGCCATTACGGTGACTACTCCTGGTTTAACTTATCCGAATTATGCGGGTACTGGGGTTGGCGGTATGATTACTTTGACAACTTCAGGTGAGGATGATAATAGGTTATTATCTTCTGCTGTCACTACTGGAACTGTATATGCCTCTGCCATCGTGCAGGTAAATACCATTACTTCTACAACTGGAGATTACTTTTTTCATTTTGGTAAAGGAACTACTACTTTTACTGGAAAATTATTTGTTAGAAAGGACGCAACCTCAGGTTTTGATTTTGGTGTTTCCAAATCAGGAAATTCTACTTCTACTGGAGTATCAGCTCCTATCTGGTCTTCATCTTATACAATTGGGCAACCGTATCTTGTTGTGTTAAAGTATACCTTTGTTTCCGGTACCTCAAATGACCAGGTTGATCTTTTTGTCAACCCAGTTCCCGGTGGTTCTGAACCAGCAGCTACCATAACTTCAAAGCTTGAAACTAGTGCAGATGCTGATTCTGTCAAAGCTATATTTGTTCGTCAGGGTACCTCTTCATATATGCCAACGGTTTATCTTGATGGTATCAGAGTAGGTCTTACTTGGGCAGATGTTACTCCCCCGAATTATTATTACTCAAAATCATCTGGCAACCTTGACTTATTAACAAGCTGGGGTACAGCTACTAATGGTTCCGGATCTAACCCAACTAGTTTCGCTTCTGGTACTTTTTATATTCGAAATAATACTAATCCCACAATCGGTGCACCCTGGACAGTTGGTCATGCGATAGTAGGCGATGGTACAAATGCTTGCAATTTTTCTATCCCCGCAGGATATGCGGTTACTGGTGTTGTTGATGTTTCAACAAATGCCACTTTAACTTTACAAAATACTACTTTACCCACTTTCGGTGCTCTCAATGGTACTGTCGTTTTTGCTGGCTCTTCGGCTCAAACAATTCCCGCCGCTGCTTTTGCCAATCTGACAATAAATAATGCTAGCGGCGTTAGTTTAAGCGCTGCTGCTACTGTTAGTGGTCTTCTTACTCTTACTAGCGGACTCGTAACAACTACAGCAGTTAATACTTTAACTCTCGGCGCTGCTGCTACTGTTGCTGGCGGAAATAGTACTAGTTTTGTAAACGGTCCTGTCAATGTAACTGGAAGAAGCGGCATCCCTATGGTCGCCCCTGTCGGTAAAGGTTCTGCTTATCGTCCTTTAACCTCTACCCTCACTATTACTTCCGGTTCTGGTGTTTATTCTGTTGAACAATTTGAGACTGCCCCAACTGGATCTATTGTCCCTTCTAAAGTTGCTAATTTATCTCCTAAAAGATATTTCCATATCGTTGAGACTGGTAACATTGTCGGAACAGCTTCCATAATCCTTACCTGGGGCGCTGATGATGGTGTCGTTTCTGCTTCCAAAATGACTGTTGTTGCCGGTACTAATGGCGGACAGTGGATCGCTGAAAATAATAGCGGTGGTTATTCCGGTGATGCTACTGCAGGTACTATTGCAACTGATTATCAATCTGCAATCGCAAGTAGCGGAGACTTTACTCTCGGATTCTATAGCAGTACAAAAAATTATTACTCTGCTGCAACTGGTGACCTTAATCTTTTGACCTCTTGGGGATCAAACCTTAATGGTTCTGGTAATAATCCTTCTGATCTTTCAGCTGCTAACTTGATATTAAATGTTCAGAATAGATCTACTGCTACTATAAGTGGAAACATTTCCTTAGCACCGACTTCTAAAATTGTAGTGGGTGACGGAACAAATGCTTGTAACTTTACTATCCCAACTGGCTTTTCTGTTACAGGTACTGTCGATGTGTCAAATAATGCAATATTGACTGTTCAAAATACAACTTTACCTACTTTTGGAGTTCTTACAGGTTCAATCGTTTTAGCAGGATCCGCTGCTCAGACATTGCCTGCAGCAACTTTTGCTAATTTGACAATCAACAATGCAAGTGGTGTAACTTTAAGTGCTGCTTCAACAGTTAATGGTGTTCTAACTCTTACTAATGGTCTTGTAACTACTACCGCAGCTAATATGCTTACTCTCGGCGCTGCAGCAACTGTTGCGGGCGGCAGTAACTCTAGCTTTGTTAATGGGCCTGTAACTGTTACTGGAAGAAGTTCCCTTCCTATGGTTGCCCCTGTCGGTAAAGGTTCTGCTTATCGTCCTTTAACATCTACCCTCACTATTACTTCTGGTTCAGGTGCCTATACTGTCGAACAATTCGAAACTGCTCCTACTGGTTCAATTGTTCCTACTAACGTAGCTTCTCTTTCACCTAAAAGATATTTCCATATCGTTGAGACAGGAAATATTGTAGGTACCGCCTCAATCAAACTTACATGGGGTGCTGATGATGGTGTCGTTACTCCTTCCAAAATGACTGTTGTTGCCGGTACTAATGGCGGACAATGGATTGCTGAAAATAATAGCGGCGGCTATACCGGTGATGCTTCTTCAGGCACTATCGCAACTGATGTTCAGGCTGCTGTTGCTAGCAGTGGAGACTTTACTCTCGGTTTCTATAGCAGTACAAAAAATTATTACTCTGCTGCAACTGGTGACTTAAATGTCTTAACTACCTGGGGAACTAACCTCAATGGTACAGGTAGTAATCCTTCTGATTTTTCAAATTCAAACTTGATATTCAATGTTCAGAATAGAGCAAATGCTACTATAAGTGGTAATTTGTCAATTGCCTCTTCTTCTAAAATTGTTGTAGGTGACGGAACTAATGCTTGCAATTTCACAATTCCAACAGGTTTTTCTGTAACTGGTACTGTCGACGTTGCAAACAATGCTACGTTAACTGTTCAAAATACTACTTTACCTGCTTTTGGTGTTCTCACAGGTACAGTCGTTTTAGCAGGATCCGCTGCTCAGACATTGCCTGCCGCAACTTTTACTAATTTGACCATCAATAACGCAAATGGAGTAACTTTAAGTGCTGCTTCAAATGTTAATGGTGTTTTCACACTTACAAATGGACTTGTAACAACCACAGCAACTAACATGCTAACTCTTGGTGCAGCTGCTGCTGTTGCAGGTGGAAGTGATTTAAGTTTTGTTAATGGCCCAGTAACAGTAACCGCAAGAAACGCTGTTCCAATGGTTGCTCCTGTTGGTAAAGGAGCCGCTTATCGTCCTTTAACTGCAAATTTATTAATCACATCAGGTTCTGGTTTGTTCACTGTTGAGCAGTTTGAATCTGCCCCTACAGGCGACATTATTCCAACCAAAGTTGAAGTTATTTCATGGCAGAGATATTTCCATATTTCTGAAGTTGGTAATATTGTCGGTACCGCAACTATCAAACTTACATGGGGTTCTGATGACGGAGTTGTAGACCCTTCACAAATGACTGTCGTTGCTGGAACTAATGGTAGTCAGTGGGCAGTTGAAAACAATAGTGGTGGTTACAGTGGTACTTCAACTGCCGGAACTATTGCTACTGATTACGAATCAGCAAGTGCAATTTCAAATGGAGATTTTGCCCTTGGATTCTATATAAATCCTCTTCCGGTTAATCTCTCTTCGTTTACTGCAGCCCCATCTAATGGAGCCATCAAAATTAGCTGGAATACCGCTGTCGAAGTTGACAACCATGGTTTCAATGTAGAACGCTCAACCGATAAATCTGCTTGGACTACCCTAACATTTATTAAGGGACAAGGAAATAGCAACGCAGTTAAATCATATTCTTATTCTGATAATAATATTACCAAAGCGGGTAAATATTATTATAGATTGAAACAGTTGGATAATAACGGTGGCTATAAATATTCAAGCGTAATTGAAGCTGATTTTATCCTCCCTACTATTTATTCGTTGAATCAGAATTTCCCTAATCCTTTCAACCCGAATACAATAATTTCATATGCTTTACCTGAAGCATCAAATGTAAAGATTACTGTTTATAATGCAATAGGTGAAACAATTCAGATCGTTGAGAATGGATTTAAGAGTGCTGGAAATTATTCCTTAACTTTTAATGCCAACAACATACCAAGTGGAATTTATTTCTACAGGATTGAAGCTGGTAAATTCTCTCAGGTTAGGAAAATGATGCTTCTAAAATAGAAATGGCTTTTTAACAAACGTTTGTTTATCTCTATTTGCCTCCGGAGCACTTAAAACTCCGGAGGTTTTTTTTTATCTTTTCTATCAATAATATAGAATTTTATCACATGATTATTTAATTTAACTGTAGATAAAACTTAAACATAATCCTGATCCCGCTTGAATTAGTTTATATGAAAATACTTGCAATCTGTCTGATTTTATGCCTTATCCATCCTGGTGTAACGTTTTCAAGTACAATTCGCTTGAATGATCCAATGGGTTATATTTCAACTAATCCAAACCCTGTCGTAAAGTATTTCTTTAACCCCCCTGACAGCGTCATTCTTACCTGGAGTAAATCAGTTTCGATTCCTAACTTTTGCATAAAAATTGGAAACTCTCCCCACAACTATAATCTTGGTTCAATTCCATTAAACGGAAATCGGGGTGGTTTCATTCCGGCTAATTTGCCATTTAACCTCCCTACCGGCAAATACTATGGGAGAATTACTAATTCTTCTATGAATACTTATGAGTCTATCGAACAGGACTGGGAACAATACCCCGACTCAATAGAAACTTCAAATGAAGTAAGATTTGTTATCCAGGCTCCCTATGCTCCGTATGCAGTCGCACCTAGAGGCGATATTACTAATGCAACCCCTGTCTTCCAGTGGAATCCTGTTGCCGGTGTTCCCGCCTACTGGATAATAGTCTCGAGTACTCCTTTTACTATTTCGACTGATTCATTAGATAATATATCCGTTTCAGGATTGAATATCGTATGGGATTATATTACAACTGAAACTTCTGCCACTTATGGCTTGATCAGCCCCGTTTCTCCCTTTACTCAATCAGCTATTCCTCTAATCCCCGAAAATACCTATAACTATACTATCTTAAATCTCTTTGACCCAACAAATGTGGCGTTCGCTAGTTCAGTTTTTGGGGGGTGTACTGCCTTCACTCTTCACTCCCCTAATACTCTCCTCCCCCCAAATCTGGAAGCGCCCCCTGATAGCTCAGTCTTTTCAACCACACCGGTTATTAGATTTCAGTGGGATCCGGTTTGGAATGCAAATAGCTATTCTATCCACCTTTTCAACAGAGTAAAACAATGGGGAGGAAATAATCAGGAAATTGATGTTCCTGTCTGGTCAACTTCAACAACCAATACAATTGTTGATTTTCCCGCTCAGGTTAATATCTCTAAAGGTAAATACCCCTGGTTCGTTATAGCAAATTCATCTTCCGGTGCAGGTTCGATGAGTTCTACTAGAATATTTAATTATACTTGCCCTACCGGTGTATATAGGGTCTCGGCTACTTCTGTTGAAGATAGTTCGGCGCTAATGAATTTCCAGTTTACAATACATTCTACAACTGGCGGTTTTTCACCAACTATCCCTTTTACTGTTTCAAATTCGACCACATACACAGATTCTATTCCTGTAGATTCATACATATTCACTGCATCAAAGCCCGGTTATTTTGATTCCACCGTAAATATTTCAATCCTTGAAGGGCAAACGAAAAACTATGTTCGTTTTCGCTTAAGAGCCTACCCTGTTACTGCAAATGGAATTGTTAAAGATACATCTAATAACCCTGTTTCAGGAGCCAATGTTAGCTTTACTAATATATTAAATAATTCGGTTCTGTCAATTGCTACTTCTTCATCCGGGAATTACAGCATCCTTCTTCCAAAAGGTAATTATTCGGTAACTGCGAACAAACCAGGCTATCTTAGCCCTCCGGCAATTTCGATATCAGCTGATTCTGATAATATCCAAATCCCATTAATTACTATGACATATGATAATGCTGTAATTTCTGGTAAAGTGTTTAATGATAATAATGAACCTGTGCAGCTTGCAAATCTCAATGCTGTTAAAGGTACAGTCACTCAGCAAGCCGTAACTGATGGCTCTGGAAATTATTCTTTTAATTTAAGTTCAGGTCAGTGGACTCTGGCAGTAAGTAAGACTGGATTCATCAGCCCTGCTTCTAAAAATTATAATCTTTCCCCCGGAGATAATATTCAGAGTCAAAATTTTACGTTGATTCCAAGGGCTAATCAGGTAAATGGAGTTATTTATAAATTAGTTACAAATAGCTTGGGACAAACCTCTCCTGTACCATTTCCTGGAATTACCGTTACGGGATCTCCTGGCTCAGGACAACCAGTAACTGCGGTTTCAAACGCGTCAGGTCAATATACTTTAAACCTTGGCAGCGGTTCATGGTCAATTAACGCTTCTCAATCAGGCTATTCATCAGGTAATCCAGTTCAAATGACTCTGACCATTGCTCAAACAATTTCTGGAGTCGATTTTACTTTGGCTCCTAATCCTTGTACAGTTGCAGGAACGATTACTGATCCTGGAGGAATGGCAATTGATGGAGCTGTGGTTTTTGTTCAGAATATAAGTACAACTAACTCCCTTTCAAGCGGAAGTTATGTATTAAGTCTGCCAGCAGGGTCATTTACTCTCAATTGTTCAAAACAGGGATATATTTCTCCTCCTGCTGTAATTTTGAATCTTAATGCTGGCCAGAACCTGAATGGTATTAATTTTCAACTGACCCCTAATGCAGGTATCATTTCCGGGCTGGTTTCAAGCTCAGGACAGCCACTTGGCAGCGCAATTGTCTCTGCCTTGCAGCAATCTGCCACTGTTTCTGTAAATACTGCCCAGGACGGTACTTTTACCCTTAATGTCCAGCCTGGATTATGGAACATACATGCATCTAAACCAGGCTTTATCACTTCTGCTGATTCTGTCGTTACTATCGGCTCGGGTCAAACAAAACTTAATACTAACTTCAACCTGCTTCCGAATACTGCCTTATTGAATGGAGTTGTTAAATGCGGATCTACTCTTATCGGTAGTGCACAAATTTTAATTACAGAGGTTGCTAACACAAGTAATTCCATTTCTACACAGTCTAACATTAATGGTGAATTTTCAGTAACTCTGGAAGCAGGTAAAAATTATAATATTTCTGTCTCAAATACAGGTTACATTTCACAAACAAAATTAACCGGTACCCTTCTTCCTGCAGCTTCAATAAATCTTACATTTGATATGGTCCCAATCTCCTCTTCATTCTCCGGAAAGGTGGTTAACAACCTGCAGGTTCCGCTTGAAGCTGTTAAAATCTATCTGGCTATTAGTGCATCAGGAGTTATTATAGACAGCACCGTTACAGATGTCACGGGCAGCTATACAATTGGCGCTTCTGCCGGGACCTATAAGCTCACTGCATTTAAAAGAGGATATACAAGCGATAATACAACACTGCAAATTACTATCGGTCAGACCCTTACAAATATTAACTTCACTTTAAATGAAAATTTTGCGCTTCTATCCGGTAACGTAAAGGATAATTCTGGCGTTCCGGTCCAGGGTGTCCTTGTTAATTTGACATCCCCTTCTGGTGGAGCGACTACAACAACTTCCTCTACAGGCGATTATGTTTTTTCAAGATTGCTGGGAGATAATTATTTAATAAGCTTTTCGAAACAATCCTACGCAGATACCCTCATTTCAAATTATTTGATTCATGATGGCGAGTCTAAAACAATAAATGCTGTGCTGAGAAAACTCATCGGCAAAATAAACGGTAAAATTACTAACGTTAATCTTATCCCTATTCCACTCGCAACAGTTAATGCAGTAAAATTGACAAATTTAACTTTCTCTGCTATTACTGATAACAATGGAAATTATGAAATCGCTGCTCTTGATACAGGCAATTACATTATTACTGCGAACAAAACAGGTTATACAAGTACTCAGCAGGTTCCGGTTTTGCTTACTTTCCAAAATACTTCCGGATCTGCAAATATTACTGATTTCTCTCAGAATAAAGGAAATGTATATGGATTGGTTAATGACAATTCTGGCAACCCTGTTATTCAGGCATCTGTAAATATATCAGGAACTTCAGGATCCGTGAGTGCGGTTTCAGGAAACGATGGTAAATTCTCACTCACAAATCTTGTCAATGGTCAATATACTTTTGATTGCTCTAAAACGGGATATCCGCCATACGATACAACTGTTATTGTTACTGACAGTGTTTTTGTGCCTGTTACATTAAAGCCAAACAATAGTTCCATATCCGGATTTGTTAAAGATCAGTTAAACCACGCTTTACCGTACGTTGTTTCTGTAACTGCTGTTTCAACACAAAAATCTATCTATCACACTACTTCTGACCTCACCGGATATTTTGAATTTCATAATGTAGATTTAAATTCTGTCTATATGATTTACACAGAAATATTCAAAGAGGGTATTATAAATGATACAATTTTTAATATTAATGTGACCACTAATCAACCGTTTGCAGGACCAGAACAAATATTGGTTACAGTTAAAAATTCTCTTATCAAAGGAAATGTTGGAACGTCTTCTGTATTAGTTAAGCTTACAAACCTTGCAACCAATGAAATAAAAAATACAACTTCATCTGGAACAGGATTGTATCAGTTCGGATTTATATCAGCTGGCGCATATAGAATACAACCTGTGAAAACAGGATTCATTTATAAACCAGTTTCAAAAGACACTATAATAGCCGCATCAGATTCTGTTACTGTTGACTTCCTGTCTATCGCCGATGTTGGCAGTATATCTATTACGGCTGTCGATTCAGGAGGCCACCCAATTGCTGGAGTTTCTGTTGTCGCCATAAATGACTCCGGATTGGTTTTCCCAGGCACTACAGATAACAATGGATCCTACTTGTTCTCTGGAATATCTTCAGGTAATTATATCCTGAAGCTTTCGAAACAAGGTTACTCGGTTAAACCTGATTCCGCAATTGCGATTGTCAGCAACGGAGTCACAGTAAACAGAACTTTTATACTTACATTGACTTCTGGTTCAGTTGCTGGATTAGTATATCAATATGCAAATTCCACTCTTTCAAATTCACAGAATGCCTCTATAAATCTGAGAAACCTTACAACTGGCCAGGTATTTACAAATACTTCTGCTACAAACGGTACATTTAAAATTCCAAATCTCACTTCAGGTAGTTATAAAATAACTGCATCAAAAGCTGGGTATCTCACGGATTCATTATTTTTTTATTTAACCGACGGAGAAACCAAAACAAATGTCAGTCTTACTCTTAAAGTTTCTTATGTCAAATTGACTGGTAAAGTTGTTTATAATAATGTTGGACTCTCAGGTGTTATCGTTAATGCTATTTCTTCCTCTAGTTTGACAGATACCACTGATTCAAATGGAAATTTTTCTTTTGATAATGCAGCGATTAAAACAAACGCTGGTGATACTACCTCATTTCAGATTAGTATTAGTTATGATGGCTTTACACCCCAGAGTAAAATCATTGCCGTGCCGGGATCAATGATAGGAAATATTATTCCCATTCCTCAATTCATATTGCCTAGTGGACAAATCTCTCTCTCTTTTACTGACCAGATTTACCCTATAACTGGAATAAAAATATTCATGACTTATCCGGATGGTCGGCTTATCACTTCTGCTTCTGGCTTAGATGGTAAGTTTATTTCGACTGCAAATCTCGATTCAGGTTCATACAAATTATCTTTTTCTAAAAGTGGAATCCTTTTTCCTGCTGATAGCTTACTCAAAATTAACCTGACTTCAGATACATTAAAAGTCAGTAAATCATTTTCGCTCCCTTATTCTTATCAGTCTTTATCAGAATTGAAACCAACCACGCAGAATAAGGTCCAGCTCTTCTTTACAGTTAAACCCATGAATGCTTCAGCTTCCCTTTTTTATAAACTTAAAAGCGCAGTAAATTTTGTGCAGACTCAGATGGCTTTAACCGATTCGTCATTCAATGGAATTATTCCGGCTCTTTATTCATCTGAAGATGTTATTTATTATATGACTATTATAGATCATTCTGCAAATGATGCTATATATATTTCTGCTGCTAATACTATTACTCCTTCAGGAGAAGGAATATTATCTTCTCTTATTGTAAAACCTGATCTTGAAAATCTACTTTTAAGAAAAGATGATGTCATAAACCTATCTCTTCTTATAAAAGATGGCAAAAATTTATCCCTCGCAGGACAATTTACAGGCCCTTCATCTATAGGACATTTAACCTGGCAGTTCAGTAATCCTGATGCAGGAAATTTTAGCTTTCCTCTTAATAACGATAGCACTTCCGTTAACCTCCAGTTGAAAAAAGAAGGGGCATATAAATTAAAAGTCTCAGCGGCTTTATATGGAATATCTTTGACCAGTTCATTTGATGTGCAGGTTATCTCCCCTGTCCTTAGACAGATTACGGTTTCAGCTCCCGCGCCATTATTAAGTAATAAATCAGATGGCCTCCAGTTAACTTTTAGCGCCATAGATACCGGAGGGCGTAATGTTTATTTGGGAAATTCAGTTTTATGGTCTGTCTCGCCGGTAAGCGCTGGTACCATTTCTCAATCCGGTTTCTTCAAACCAGTTGACTCAACATTTATAGGCATTATTTCTGTTACTGCGCAGGATCGGATTACAGGCTTAAAAGGTAGCTCTGAGGTTATTGTTTATGCTGATATTTACCCTGCAGCTTCATACATTTTAACTGATAATGAGGGCATGACACTTTCATTACAATCTGGAGCTGTTAACGGTATTACAAAAATTTGGCTTTCTAAGCCTCAAACCGGCCCGGGAAAGAAAAACTATGCCCCATTAAACAACACAAGTACTTATGTGGTATCAGATAAACAATACCAGATTGTTTATAATGCTGATATTGGCCTTCCTGGTGATTCATTAAATAAACCTGCAGAATTAGGAATTCCTGTTGATAATTCTTTAAGATTTATGGAGGGGTCAAAGTTCGTGGCCATGTATGATAATAATAAATTAAATTGGATAATTAAATCAACTAATGCTGGTAATTCAGGAAATTATTCAACCAGTGAAATGTACAAGTTTGGCGAATATAGCCTTTTATCATTAAATGAACCTTTGGGATTAAAATATATCTCAATCCTTCCGTCTCCGTTTTCACCACAGGTTGCACCCGTAAAAATTGGATATTTCCTTTCAACTAATGCTCCACCGGCTTTTGTAACAATCAGAATTTATAATGTTAGGGGAGAACTCGTAAGAACTATAATTGAAAATTCACAACAGTTTGCCGGAGTGTATGGTGGTAGAAAAGGTAAATTGCAGTTGGAATGGGATGGTAAAACTAATAGTGGGTTATTAGCAAATAATGGGAGATATATAATTCAGATTACGGCTAAAGACAACTCAGGTGAAATCTCTGAACTTAAACAGGTTGTCTTAATAAAATAAACTAATTAGATCTTGCCTTTTTGAATACAATATTTTTCACAATCTTGTAAAAATATATTAAATCCGTTTTTATCGGATGCGCCAGGTATGAGTCAATATATTTGTTTTCCGATTGCTGAATCTCATCAATCGTCTTAGGCATATCCGCATAAAATGGAGGGAAAAGACCTGGTTTAACTTTCAGTCTCTTATCCCTAGTTTCTTGATCATATAAACTTAGATAATGTTCACTCAAAGGACGCACACCTATAAACTTTAATTCTCCCTTAAAAAAATTAACAAACATAGGTAACTCATCTATCCATAACTTTCTTAGTATCCGTCCGTATTCTGTAACCCTGAAATCATCATTAAACTTCCCCCCCTCCTTTAAACTAAAATTTTCATAAACAAATTTTTGCAGGTACTCAGAATATATATGCATAGTCCTTAATTTATATACATATATTCGCTTACCATTTTTCCCTATTCGGCTCATTTTGAAAACCATTCCATAGTTCGGCTCAGGGTTCTGTGAAGGTAAGTTAGTTTTTTTAACTACAAAATGAAGTGTATTATTTATCTCAGTCATATTCAGCATTTCAAAACCGCAATATGATAACCTGCCGAGCATTTCAGTAAATGAAATTACTCTGTTTCTTTCTCGTGTTATTAAGGGATATAATTTCCGTAGAATGGGTAATTTGGTAAAAACTCTGAATATAAAAAAATCTCCGGTTAGAACTATAATATTAGGAATGTATTTGTATTTTTTTCTAAGCCGTCTGCTCCTTTCTCTTAGATTTTCAAAACTCCCTGCATAAACACCGCCCATTATAAGTTTTTTATTAATAGCTCTCAAAAAGGGATTTATTCTCTTAGTGTTATTCACATTACTAAGATTAACTATAAATTCGCTCTTGTTATCCTGAAGATTATCAATATCAG
>Ga0118677_10010905_pt1 | contig 13761 bp, 15 predicted proteins | sample AliMusrvi5mmetaG_FD_86154 | JGI IMG/M metagenome (GOLD analysis project Ga0118677, IMG submission 86154) | reverse complement strand
TATAAGAGACAGGATAAAAATATTGCAATAGATTCATCAAAGATGTTAGTACGTGTTCCAGCTGGAGTGAGATACGGAGAAGTCGCTCCCAAACTTCATGCAAATGGCTTTGCGCTGAGGAATATGGGATCACTACCTCATATAACAGTTGTGGGTGCAACTTCCACCGGTACACATGGCTCTGGAGTTGGAAATAAAAACTTATCTGGATCAATAGCAGAAATTGAACTCATCACGGCCACTGGAGATGCAATTACACTTGATCAGTCAGAGTTACCAGCCGCCCGTGTTGCACTAGGTTCAATCGGAATTATTCATCATTTAACACTTGATATTGTCCCTACGTATGAAGTTGCTCAAACAGTTTATTTTGACCTGCCATTTGTTCAACTTATAAGTAACTTAGATGCGATCCTTAGTGCTGGATATAGTGTGAGTGTTTTGAGTATGTGGGGTGATGAATTTGTAGATCAAGTCTGGGTTAAATCTAAAATTGGAACCAACCCAGTGCTTACTCAGAATGAGTGGTTTGGGGCAAAACTTGCGACTAGAAAGTCCAACCCAATTAGGGAAGCAGATAGCGCAGCTGCAACAGAACAGTTTGGCCTCCCGGGACCATGGTTTGAACGCCTACCTCATTTTAAATTGGATTTCACGCCAAGTTTTGGCGAAGAGTTGCAAACTGAATATTTCATTGACAGGAAAGATGCGCCTGCTGCATTAAACGCAATATATAAAATTCGTGAGGAGTTATCTGAGCTGATTATGGTTTGTGAAATGCGAACGGTTGCACAGGATGAAAATTGGCTAAGTGAAGCATATGGACGGGAGACATTCGTATTTCACTTCACATGGAGGCCAAATATCCCTGCAGTTAAAAAACTACTTTTAAAGATTGAGGCTTCTCTTGAGCCATTTAAGGCAAGGCCCCATTGGGGTAAAGTTTTCACAAATAATGCTTTTGATTTTTCATCTCTATATCCAAAATTTAATTCATTTATTACTTACAGGGGTACATATGACCCATCACGTAAATTTGTAAATAAATTGCTAGAAACTTGGGGTTTTTAACTACTAGGGAAGTGGCCCTATATATTTCTTATACCCTGATTCCCAATTAGTCATAAAAACTGACTGGGCTGCTTTGAGCGTTACCTGTCCGGCACAAAGTAAGTCATGCATTCGGTTTTCAAGCTGATCTTTAACGGCCGCACCGAGGCGAATATTTCTAGGTTCTGGCCACAAGTTTTGAACACTTGCGGGGCTTCCTCCAACTTCAAGAGGAACTTGGTGATCTTCTTCGTAGTCTTTGAGTGACATATCACCATCTAGGTTATAGCCGCTATGAAGCTGGGAATATTTTAATTGGTTCGTGTAAGTAACCGGCGGCCTAACTGTTCTAGTCCAGCCACTTACGCAGACATTGCTGTGAATATTTGCTTGCGTGACTTGTGGATTCGTCACCCCAGGCGTTAGTAACTTGTTGGGCAAGCCAGTTGCTTCGGTGTACGGTCCAGCAGTACAAGCCGCTAAACCGATTGTAGCTACAATAAGAACACCCCCAGCAAATGAGGCAATAAATTTTGAAGTTCGCCTTTTGATATTAGATTCGTAAATACTTGTTTTTATATTTCTTTTAACTCTCATCAAGGACACTTAAACCCAAACTCACTCTCAACTTCAGTAGGCACTTTGCCACATCCAACATTGGCCGTTCCAAAATCTGTAACTATCCAATGCTTCTTGCCAACAGTAGCAAAACCATATGCATTGTCTGTGACTGGCAGATAAGGAACTGTGGAAAAAATTAACCATTGTGGATTGATTTTTGAACTGCGAACACCAGTAACTGCGGCAAAGTAATCGTCACCTTGCATTTGTGAATTCTGTACAACAGTCGTTAAGTCATTAATTACTGTTTGAGGTACTAAGTTACCTCCAGGATATCTATAGCCTGCAGACTGCGGAGTGTTTGGGTATTGCCCTAGTAATTTCCAGGGAACATATACTTGACTGAGTTCACCCGGCTTTGGGTCGTTCCATTTCAAGTACCACCCTGCATCCGTGCTGACACCAGCAGGAAGTTTAAGTTTTAGCTGACTTTTAACTGCTTCAGTTTTCCAGTTAATTAACTTTGGGTGATTTTTAGCAAAAGTATTAAGTAGCAGATTAATTCCAGTCACTAAGTTCGAGTCATTAGGCCTTGCATCTCCTGAAGGAGGTCCACATGCACTGAGTAAGAGAAGCAACAACAAACTAGGAATAAGTATCAATTTCTTTGGACTACTTACTCTCTGGATGCGAATGGCGCCAGCTTTTTCTTCTCTCGGCACACTTTTCATGCTCAAATACTACGCCAGAAAAAACGTTGGAAATTTGCTTTCCTATCCACAGGAGAAGTTATCCCCACTGGAGTAACTCACAAAACGCCCAGAGTCTCCATAAGTACTTTGATATCGCTATGGAATTTGGTCCTCTTAATGCACTCATGAAAGACCCCTCTGTAGAGGAAGTTTGGATTAATTCACCACACCGAATATTTATTGCACGTGCAGGAGTTAGTGAACTAACAAATCTTGTACTCAGCACTCAAGAGGTACAGGACTTAGTGGAGAGGTTGTTAATGTGGGGCGGGCGGCGTCTTGATTTATCTCATCCTTTTGTGGATGCCAGGCTGCCAGACGGGAGCAGATTACATGTAGCAATTCCTGAGGTTACCGCGGCTCATTGGGCAGTAAATATTCGTAAACACCTCATAAGAGGAAAATCCTTACAGGATTTAGCTTCCCTAGGAGTAATGACCGATCTAATAGCAAACTATTTGCAGCGCGCCGTTGCCAGCGGACTAAATATATTAGTCAGTGGTTCAACTCAAGCAGGTAAAACAACTTTGTTAAATGCTTTAGTCAGCGCAACTCCGCTACATAATCGCGTTATTACTATTGAAGAAGTATTTGAACTCAAACCAAAACTACCCGATTGCGTGGCTCTCCAAACGAGGCCTGCAAATTTGCAGGGCGAAGGCGAGATCCCACTTCGCAAACTCATTAAAGAAGCATTGAGAATGAGACCATCACACCTTGTAGTTGGAGAAATTCGAGAAGCAGAAGCTTTGGATTTATTGATTGCACTGAACTCTGGACTACCGGGGATGGCGACAATCCATGCAAACTCAGCAAGAGACGCTATAGCAAAATTGCAGACTCTGCCTTTGCTCGCTGGCGAGAATATTTCTCATAAGTTTGTAGCACCGATTGTTGCCTCAACTATTGACCTTGTTGTTCATACAACAATATTGCGGGATAGCGGCGAAAGGCGAATTGTTGAAATTGCTCACGTAACAGGACGAGTAGAAGCTGATAGGGCTGAGATAGAGCCTCTATTTACCTATGAAAATGGACGTTATCTTATTGGCTTGGGAGACCCAGATCGAATTCTTCGGGATAAAAGGTTTGCCAAAGATAATTTGGCGACGGATGGTCTCCAAGATAGCAAGAATATGAAATTGCGTACTTCAAAATGACAATTTATGAAAAAATTTCTGTTGATTTGGCAAAATTTCCACGAAAGGAGTCATCTAATTTTCTTTCAATTTATACACCTATAAGCGCAATAGCAGGTTTCTTATTTGCATTTGTAGTAATGGGTTCAAGGACACTTGCGATTCCATTTGCGGTGTTAGGAATGGCACTCCCGTATTTGTATTCACAAAGAAAATTAGATCGCGAAAAAGCAGCACTGGCAGTAATTTGGCCTGAATTACTAGATCTTATGATTTCGGGTTTACGCTCAGGCCTCTCGATTGCAGAAACACTGATTGGGTTAGGTTATAGAGGTCCTGAAATTTCCCGCTCAATTTTTACTGAGTGCGAAAAATTCCTTCGCGCTGGAGGAGACGTTGCAGCCACTTTTGAATTCATCAAAAGCAGCTTTGATGATCCAATTGCCGACCAGGTCTGTGAAGTATTGGACTTTGCCAGAGGAACTGGAAGTCGGGACACCGCTCTTACACTGCGCACTTTAGGTGACTTTATTCGTAGTGATATGGCTGTTCGGGGGGAAATCAATGCGAAGCTCGGATGGGTAAAGAATTCAGCAGTTGTTGCTGCAATCGCTCCATGGATTTTGTTAGCAATTCTTTCTGCTCAACCAAGTACCGTTTTAGCTTTTTCAACTCCTACAGGGTTCTTCATTCTAGGAGCTGGTGTAATGATGAGTGCTATTGCGTATTTTTGGATGGGGAAAGTCGGTCGCATTCAAGAAATTCCAAGAATATTTTCCACTTCCGTTTCTGCTGGCACCCGATCAAAGAAAATGTATCGATGAGAGCGCTCCTATTTATTATTGTACTTGGCCCTGTATCTGTATATGCATGTGCGGTTTTGTGGATGGAATTTAGAGAAGAAATTGTCACAGGATTTAATGGAATTACGTATAAGACAGAATCAAAAAAAGCACGTGAACTGATTGAACTCGAGTTCCCTTCAGTTGTTGAGTTATTTGCAATTCTCCTCGCAGGAAGTATGAGCCCGGCAACTGCGCTACTTCGGATAAGTGAGCGAACTACTGGCGAATTTGCTTCCGTGCTTCGGGATTCAGTTTCTGAAATTCAAGAAGGCGCAAATTTTTCGCAAGCTCTAGATGTGGTGAGTAGCCGTGTTCAATCCCCAATGGTCAGGCGCTTTTGTGACTCTCTTACTATCGCAATTGAACGAGGGTCCCCTCTCCTTGACGTTGTGCATCGACAGGTAGAGGAGGTCCGTCAACAGCAGCGAAGTAAATTACTTGAGTCTGCTGGCAAAGCTGAAATTGGCCTCATGATCCCTGTCGTATTTCTTATCCTTCCGGTTTCAGTGCTTTTTGCATTATGGCCTTCCTACTTCGCTCTTGGGCGAACTGTTGGCCTTTGACGAATTAACTTCACATTTCACATTCAGAAACCCTAAGACAGGAGAAATATGCAAATAAAGATGAAAGATACTGTGAGCGAGAGAGCCAAGATATTTTTACTCAGTAAGTACTTACAAGGAAGAGAGATCACTGTCCAGTTTCTCTTGAATGAACGTGGGGATGTACCTGGCTGGGTGCTTGTCGTGCTAATGACAACTGGCTTAGTTACAGGTATCTGGACACTGGCAGCACCAAGGATTCAAAGTATTCTGCGTAATTCACTTGATTCCATGAATGGGATACAAGGATGAAAAAGTACTTGTTTGGAGAAAGAGGTAACGTTGAAAGTGCGCTAACACTAATTCCATTAATGATCCTATTTTTAAGTGTCCTTCAGGTTGGAATAGGTGTTTATAGCCGAATGACAGTTGAACAAAGTGTTCAAAGCTTTGTAGCAGTGTCTGCAATGGGGCTCGTACCAGATAGCGCTCCGATCAGCGCGGGTGTAGTGAGTATCCCACTTCCAGGAGGAGGATCACTTTTGACCGGGACAAACCAAACTCATATTCCTTCAATAACTCCTCTACTACCAAATGGTGATCATATTAAAAGCACAGGAGTTGCAGTACAAGAATGAAAAAAGTCTGGATGCCACAATTGATTTTTGATGAAAAGGGAAGTGCAGTTATTGAGATAGTGATACTTGCCTTACCACTTTTTCTCCCAGTGTTAATTTATTTTAGCGCCGTAGGCCATTCATCCATGATCTCAGCAGATATTCGTGAAATAGCGCAACAAAGTGCACGAGCATTTATAACAAGCACAAGCCAAGACTTTGAGGATGCCAGGTTACAAACCGTTATAAATACATTCTCGCAATCCGTACTTATCCCAGATGGAATTCATGAGATTCCAAACATCTCCGTTATTTGCTCAGCAAATCCATGCCTTACCCCCGATAGTCGAGTTCAAGTGACTATTCAACTTAGTCAACCAGCTAGAAAAATGGCTGGGATATTTCGTTTTATAAATGTAGGGCCACAAATATATAGCGCTAGTGATACGCAGATTGTAGATGCGTGGCGATGATGAGGGATATTAAAATATTTGTTCGTGATGAAAGAGGCTCACTTTCAATTTTAATCATGACACTTTTCTTACTTTTACTTGTTTTCTCATTCACAATCGTTGACATATCTGATGCTTACCTTGCAAAGCGGCAGTTAACTGAAATTGGTGATGTAGCAATTACCAAAGCAGCGCATGCTATTTCACTTTCTCGCTACTATTCTGGGGACCGCACGCTTGATAGTAATAATCCAGATGGATCTAGCTTCCGTGTTCCACTTGATTGCAGCACTGCAGAAATATATTTTCAGAATGAAATTTCTGTTGCCAGGCTTCGAAGTTCAGGAATTTCCATGGTCTCTTGGAGCTGTGCCAGTGACCAGGTAGAGGCAACTATTATGGCAACCATTCCACCTTTGATTGCACTTCCTCTCGGAATTGGCTACGCATCTAATGAAATTCATTCCACTATAGGTGCCACTTCAATTATTGGTGGCTCCCGTTAGACGTTAGTCTTCTCTCATGGCAGCTCGCGAGTACTTACAAGAGGTTAAGGCTCTTGACGCGACCCTAGTTAGCATTGAGAAGGTCTTAAACCTCCCTAAATTGCATGCAGATGCAGAGTCTCTTGAAGCAGAAGCCAGTGCTCCTAATCTTTGGGATGATCCTGAAAAAGCTCAGGTAGTAACAAGCAAACTCTCGCGTGTTCAATCGACTCTTAATAGAGTGACTTCAATTCGACGTCGACTTGAAGATGTTCCCATACTCCTTGAACTTGCTCAAAATGAAAAAGATTCTAAAGCAATTACTGATGCTGGCAATGAACTTGATGATGTAACAAAAGCAATTAGGGATCTAGAAGTTCACACATTGCTAAGCGGTGAATACGATGAACGGGACGCGCTAGTCACAATCCGTTCCGAAGCAGGTGGGGTTGAAGCAGCTGATTGGGCTGAAATGCTTATGCGTATGTACTTACGCTATTGCGAAAGACATATCTACAAAGTGGATGTGCTCGAGACTTCCTATGCCGAGGAAGCCGGAATTAAATCAACAACTTTCCGCGTGAGCGCTCCTTATGCTTATGGAACACTTTCAGTTGAGCAAGGAACTCATCGCCTAGTTCGCATTTCACCTTTTGATAGCCAAAGCCGTAGACATACTTCATTTGCAGGTGTTGAAGTTGTTCCAGTGGTAGAGCAATCCGACCATATAGATATTGATGAAAAAGAAATTCGAGTTGATGTATATCGTTCATCAGGACCAGGTGGCCAGGGTGTTAACACAACTGATTCAGCGGTAAGAATTACTCACATAGCAACAGGAATCGTTGTTTCATGCCAAAACGAACGTTCTCAGATTCAAAATAAAGCAACTGCAATGGCTGTTTTACAATCGAAGCTACTTGAAAGGCGCAGACAAGAAGAGCGGGCACGAATTGATGCTCTCAAGGGCGACAACAGTGGGTCTTGGGGTAATCAGATGCGCTCATATGTACTTGCGCCTTATCAAATGGTCAAGGATCTTCGAACAGATTATGAAGTGGGCAATCCAGCGGCAGTGCTAGATGGTGACCTTGATGGATTCATTGAGGCTGGGATTCGCTGGAGAATGAGCCGAAACTAAATACTTTTAGGCGTATCAGGCGGCGGCGTATGCAGATATTCACAGGCAAGGTTGCTTGAATTTCCCAAGATTCTTCCTTTCACTTACTAAACTACGTGAGTGATTAAGTTTGAAAACGTAACGAAGATGTATCCCAAGCAGGACCATGCGGCTCTTGACCGCGTGAGCATTGAGATCACCAAAGGAGAGTTTGTCTTCTTGGTCGGGCTCTCTGGCTCAGGTAAATCAACCTTCTTAAGGCTAGTTCTGCGGGAAGAGCAACCAACTGCCGGCAATATAGTTGTCGCGGGAAAAGAACTCGGCACATTAGCTGACCATAAAGTTCCAGAGTTGCGACGCCAAGTAGGAACAGTTTTCCAAGATTTTCGCCTGTTACCGAATAAAACTGTCTTTGAAAACGTTGCGTTCACACTCCATGTTCTTGGATTTTCTCAAAAAGAAATTAATCGCGAAGTGCCAGAAGTATTAGAGCTAGTTGGGCTTGAAGAAAAGGCTGATCGTAAACCGAGTGAGCTTTCAGGTGGCGAGCAGCAGCGTGTGGCAATCGCCCGTGCATATGTCAGCAGACCAATGATTTTGATCGCTGATGAGCCCACTGGAAATCTAGATCCCGCAACGAGTGTGGGAATTATGAAGCTTCTAGATCGGATTAATCGTGACGGCACAACAGTTGTCATGGCAACCCACGATGCTGGAATTGTGGACCAAATGCGAAAAAGAGTTATAGAACTAGATTCAGGACACGTTGCTCGCGATCAGGTTCGCGGTGTTTACGGATATACAGGTTAGGCTAAATCCATGCGCGCGAGTTTTGTATTTAGTGAAGTCAGAATTGGTCTGCGCCGTAATCTAACGATGACTTTTGCAGTAGTAATTACTGTTGCAATTTCTTTGACGCTCCTTGGTGTTGGCTTTCTTGCTAACTCACAAGTACGTGTGATGAAAGATTATTGGTATGACAAAATTGAAGTGTCTGTATTTTTATGCGGAGCGCTCTCTGAGTCATCTTCTTGTTCGGGCGGGGCAGTAACAGATGCTCAGCGTGCTTCAATTCAAAAAGATTTACAAGGATTGCCAGTTGTCCAAAATGTTTTTTATGAATCACAAGCTACCGCCTATCAACATTTTCAGGAGCAATTTAAAGGCTCAGCCCTAGCTCAAAATGTAACAGCTAGTCAGCTACCAGAAAGCTTTCGCGTCAAACTAAAAGATCCCACCCAGTATCCAGTCATTCAAAGTGCGTTTTCTGGTCGTCCAGGTGTAGACACCGTACAAGATCAAAGAACAATTCTTGATAAATTCTTTAAATTACTTGGAGTACTCCGCGATGGCGCTCTACTCATTGGTGTCGCATCTGTTTTGACTGCTGCGCTATTGATTAGCAATACATTACGTTTAGCAGCATTTAATAGACGCCGTGAAACAGGAGTTATGAAGCTGGTTGGTGCTTCATCATTTTCAATTCAACTTCCCTTTCTTCTTGAAGGCCTGATGTCAGCCGTTATTGGATGGGTTATATCAACTGGATTTTTAGCAGGCTTTAAAGCTCTCGTTGACTCACGGGTTGCACCATTACTTACCTTCACTCGTTTCTTTTTATGGTCTGATGTTTGGGTGGCATCAGCATCATTGCTTGGAGTTGGACTTTTTGTATCAGCACTCGCATCTATATGGACACTGCGTCGTTATTTGAAGGTCTGATTTAACGCTCTAATTCCATGAAAAACGGGTGACTTACCAGCGACGCCCGCGTGTCGTCATGAATGGCATTCCTTTTAAGGTCTTTAACCCGGCGTAATCTATGGAGGCATTCCCCACCGGCTTCCCCATAAGTCAATTGAAGGGAAATCAATGTCGCTATTCTCTTGGACACTTCATGGAAGCGGATCTTCGATCAAGGCAGGAGAAGTTGTACTGCCTGAAGAACGACTCACCTGGCCTAGAACCATTGGAATTGGTATCCAACATATTGTTGCAATGTTTGGCGCAACATTTTTAGTCCCAATCCTTACTGGGTTGCCACCAACGACTACCTTGTTCTTCTCAGGTATCGGAACTGCACTCTTCCTATTAATTACTCGAAATAGACTCCCAAGTTATTTAGGTTCATCTTTCGCTTTCCTAGCCCCTATTGCAGCCGCCGCCACTAAAGGTGGAATGGCAGTAGCACTTGGCGGGGTTGTAGCAACAGGTGTATTACTTGCGGTGGTTGGCTTAATCGTGAACCAATTTGGTATCGGATGGGTTAACTGGCTACTCCCACCAGTAGTTACTGGATCCATTGTCATGATCATTGGTCTTAACTTGGCTGGCGCAGCAAAAGGCAATTTCCAAAAAGGCCCATTAGTTGCAATAGTGACTCTTGTTGCAGTTGCACTCATCGGAGCAGTCACAAAGGGCTTCATCAATCGAATTAGTATCTTTGGTGGAGTCGTTGTGGGATATGTGTTTGGAATTATTCATGGGGATGTGAAATTTGATACGTTTAAAGCAGCGAAGTGGGTTGCAATGCCACACTTCACAAGCCCATCATTCAAAATGAGCGCAATTGTTCTCTTTTTGCCAGTAGTACTTGTTCTTATGGCGGAGAACGTTGGCCACATCAAAGCTGTGTCAGCAATGACCGGTAGGAATTTGGATGATCAAATCGGCAAGGCACTCTTTGCTGACGGCGTAGCAACAACACTAGCTGGTGTTGGAGGCGGTTCAGGAACAACAACCTATGCTGAAAACATTGGAACAATGGCTGCCACAAAAATTTATTCAACGGCTGCCTATTGGGTTGCTGCTGCAGGAGCGATCCTGCTCTCCCTATCACCAAAGTTTGGAGCAATTCTGAGCGCAACACCTGTAGGTGTTCTTGGTGGAGTTGGTGTTGTTCTCTACGGAATGATTGCTGTTCTTGGCGCAAAGATTTGGATTGAAAACCGAGTGAACTTCTCAATTTCAACCAATCTCATCGTCGCTGCAACAACACTCATCATCGGAACTGCAGACATGTCATGGACTCGCGGAAGCTACACTTTTACTGGAATCGTAAACGGAACTCTGTTTGCTGTTATTGGGTATCGTGTTCTTACCGCACTTGCCAAATCTGCTGGAAACCCAACTGACTAAATAGTTTAGAAAAAGACCCCGATTAATTTCGGGGTCTTTTTACTTTTAACGAGGGTTTTGAACGTAGTCAATAAGCGCACTGCGCTCAGCATCAATTTCACCCACATGGGCTTTGACTATGTCTCCGATTGAAATAATAGAGACTAGAAAACCAGATTCATCCACAATTGGAATATGGCGAATGCGTTTATCAGTCATTAAATTCATCAGTTCTATAACTTGGTTTTCAGCACTGGCTGTTGTGACATTTGCTGTCATGATATCCCTGACATGTAATTTATCTAGCTCGTGAAAATGAACAGGCATTGCAGCAACCACGTCTCTTTCAGAGACAATGCCATCGATTCTTTTGCCATCTGGGGAAACAACTAGTGCACCAACTTTGAGTGCAGACAATTTTTGAACAAGGTCACTTATGGTTGAATCTGCAGTAATTGTGTGCACACGCTTACCGGTGACTAAAGATCGGACTTTCATACCGAACTCCTTTGTCTTGCCGCTTGGCAAGATGATTCCCCTTTATTTGTATTCGCGCAAGGGTTTTTACTAAGGAATTATGCAATTGCTTTCTTAATCGCGGCGTTTAACTTAGATGAGAGCGACGCTGAGAAAGTAGCTGTCATATGCCCAGCGTCAAAGTAAACAAGGGTATTTTTGATTATGACGGGGCATGGATCAGTGGGGCAGACCCACATCTGAGCCTCGATGAGTGCTATCCCTTCATCTTTTGCAACTTTACGTTCTGTTTCAAGCCACCCAATATCAATTGCCTTAGAAACAGGGTTTGCACAAGCTAGAGAACTATCCGGATGAGCTGAGAGGCAAACAACTGGGTCACCATTTGCAACTGGAACATCTGAAAGTAGAATTATTTTTATACCTGCTGCTTTAAATTTTTCAATGTTTCGCTTAATCCCAGCCTCCCAAATTAAATGATTTTCTGGTGGGCTAGCGACAGCTCCTTGAGCGTTCAGTGTTTCAAAACCTCGTGTCCCGCCCATTAAAATAAAAAGAGGATGTACGGCAATTATCTTATTAATTGCAGATGCTCTCCAGATTGGGCAGTTCTGCATGAGTGAACCAGTGGATGGACTCCATGCAGGAATATCTGCTGGGCCACACGAAGACATCGTTTGGGAGTAAAGCTTCCAATGGTGAAGTTTTGCAATCTTGTTCACGGCCGGGAACCAAGCGAGAGCGTGACTGTCTCCAAATAGGGCAATGGTCGTTTTGGAGTTTAGATCTCCATATAAACATGGAGCCGTGGAAGCAGGCATATTAAGCTGGGTATGACAGCGGTCAGCATAATTGATAGATCTATCAGTTTTTGCATTAAAAAGTGAAGGCTGTAAATTCTTTGGAACAGGTTGATCAATGGTTGCAGGTCTTGCGCTGGTCTGTGTGGGCGCCACGGGAGAGGATGATGAACTAAAAACTTTGAATGGTCTAAATCCATGCAGGGACTCGTAGCGAAAAGTAAAAGCTGAAGTGATGACTAAAATCATTGAAATAAGCGTGATGTAAAAAGTACGCTTTGGAATTAAATGTGTAAGAAACCCTGCCTTGAAAGGATTTTCAACAAACTTCTCAGATAAGGATGCTGCGATAAAAGTAACCAAAAAGAGAAATATGCGAATTGGCCAAGATAAAGAATGCCCAACAATGATTGCTGGAATAACAAATATTGGCCAATGCCATAGGTATAAGGAGTAGCTAATCCTCCCGATATATTGCATAGGTGCCACACTTAGCAAATTACTAGTAAGTGTTTTTTCTTTATGAGCTCCAGAAATAATAATTAGTCCAGCACCAACTGTTGGGACAAGAGCAAGTAATCCAGGGAACTGATTGGCAGCGCGAATGAAAAATCCTGAAAATATAACAAGTAGCAGTCCGATAAATCCAAGGATATTAATTAACTTGTGATTCATTTTCGAAACGTGACTTACTACCGTTGCCAAAATTGCTCCCAAGGCAAGCTCCCAGGCTCGGCTTGGAAGGGAGAAGAATGCCCATGGTTGTGAACGTGGAAGCAGCCACAGAGCAAAGAAAAGAGAAACTATAAAAGCTATTGAGGCAAATAGGCGAACAGAATACCTAGCGTGTAATTTACTTTTAGTAAGGAGAAGTACCACCATCGGCCAAAATATGTAGAACTGCTCTTCAACTCCAAGAGACCAAAAATGTAAAACGGGGGATGGGGTTGATCCAGATGCAAAGTAATCTGTTGCTTGAGTTGCAAAGGACATATTCGATACATATAGAACTGCTGATGTGATATCACCAACAAAGTTTGGAATAAGCACAGGCGGCAGGAATAAGAAGCAAGTAAGTAGTGTGAAGAAAAGGACCAACAAGGATGCCGGCAGAAGCCTTCTCATTCGTTTTGCATAGAAGTTCTTAAGTGAGACCGTTCCAGTGGATATCACCTCACGTAGGAGATTTCCTGTTATTAAAAATCCAGAGAGCACAAAGAAAATATCAACACCAATAAATCCACCATTGAATCCGGGAGCACCAGCGTGAAAAAACAAGACGAATAAGACTGCTATCGCTCGCAGGCCTTGAAGATCTTTCCTAAATTCCGCCCGATCTTTTTCGTCTTTTTTGAATGCAGGCACCGACTAATACTGCTCGTTTGAGGGGAACCTAGCAACAATAGAAAAATACCGCGTTGCCTCACGCTATAAATTAAGGGTCGCTCACTTTGGAATAGACCCCCGCTGACGTTGCGAGGGTCTATCCATAGTTATGCGATTGGTGAGATTTGAACTCACGACCGGCCTTACGTCAGTAGGCTGCTCTATCCGCTGAGCTACAACCGCATATGTTGAATGTACGGAGGAAAGCGGAAGTCAAGCGATTTGATATTTGGTATTGTGAATTTATATCTTCTGTTGATATTCCAATAGTGATACTCTTTAACTACCTTACGTCATTAGGCAAAAAGCCCCAAGGAGAAATCCAAGGGGCTTTTTATTATTTGTGCGTTGTGAGGGACTCGAACCCCCGACCCGGTGATTAAGAGTCACCTGCTCTACCAACTGAGCTAACAACGCG
>Ga0118677_10010903_pt1 | contig 13764 bp, 16 predicted proteins | sample AliMusrvi5mmetaG_FD_86154 | JGI IMG/M metagenome (GOLD analysis project Ga0118677, IMG submission 86154) | reverse complement strand
CCCCAGGACGCCAACCTCGCCCGGGAGTGCGCAGCTCTGCGCACTGAGGACGCCGCCCCCACCGGGGACATCATCGCCATCCTGGTCAGATTGGTCCCCGACTTTGACATCGTGGCCTTCCAGCGGGTTGCAGGTGGCCGCCAGTGGTATGTGCCCAGCCTGCGCCGCCAGTCCATGGAGGAGGCCAAGGAAGCCATCCGCCGCGATCCATGTCGCGACTACAAGGTCGTCTCCCGGCGCTACAAGGTCAGCGTGGCCTTGGTCTACGAGGTCTGGAACGAGCGGGCAGGCTGAAGATTTTCCACGGCCCTGGAATGACGGTGGAATGGGGAAGCCCAAGTCTTGAGCCATGGCCAACCTCACTCAAGCTCTGCCTTGGGTCCCCGAATGCGATTCGGGAGCATCACCTGTCTCGAAGACGCTGATTGCACTGAAGGACGCTCTCGCTTGTGGGTATTGGGTTGACCCCGTGCTGGGGATTGTCTACTCGAAGCGGAATGCCCCACTCAAGCCGTTCGGGAATGGCTGCGGATACAACTGTGTGACACTTCGTGGCGCAGTGGTTCCGGTCCACAAGGCTGTCGCTTACTGCGTCTGGGGTGACCGGGCTTTTGGTGGGCGTCGGGTGCATGTTCGGCACCTCGACGGTGACACCAGCAATAACTCCATAACCAATCTGGCCATCGGAACCCCAAGAGAGAACGCGCTCGATAAGCCCGCGTCAACGCGGTCGCGGGTGGTTCGTGATGGGTGGGCGCTGGCGACCCCCGAGCGGCGTCAGGATCGGGCCATTTTGGCGGGGCGGCAGTCTGCAGCATCTCGCGCCAAACGAACACCCGAGGAGCAGGCCGAGTGGGCTCGCAAGGGCTGGGAAACGCGCCGGAGGAACGCCAATGGCTGACCTCGCCAGGGCTCTCCCATTTGTTTTGCGTCATGAGGGTGGCTGGTCCGACGACGCTGCGGACCCCGGTGGTGCCACCAACTTCGGGATCACCCTCGCTACGGCCCAGCGCCACGGCATCATGGACGCCGACGCCCTCCGTGCCATCACACCCGAGCAGGTAGAGGCCATCTACCGGCAGGACTACTGGCGCTTTGACGGCATCGACGACCAGGCCGTGGCCACCAAGGTCTTCGACATGGCCGTAAACATGGGCCTGCGCACGGCGGTCTACATGGTTCAGGAGGCCCTCAACAGCCTCGGGGCCAGCCTGAAGGACGACGGTCGCTGGGGCCCTGTCACCGAGGCCAGCGTCAACGCCACCCGCCCGGACCAGCTCCTGCAGCTGCTGTGCGATGAGGCCGCTGACTACTACCGCGCCATCGTGGCGGCTCGCCCCACGTCGGCCAAGTTCCTCAAGGGCTGGCTGGCCCGCGCTGCGGAGGTGCCAGCATGACCGACACCTACCACCGCGAGGTCCGGAAGACCATGCACGAGGCCCTCCCGGGTCAGATGATGGGCCTGCTGAATACCTGCCGGTTCCTGGGGATGAAGACCGTGGTCAAGCACCTCGAAGCCGCGATGCGATCCCTCACGGAGGCCTTCCATGGCTGACTTCGACTGGAAGGGCGCCATCGGAACCATAGCCCCAAAACTGGCGGGCTGTTTCGGGACTCCGGTGGCTGGCGTGGCTGTGGACTGCTTGTGCCGGGCCTTCGGGCTTGAGCCTTCAGCCCAGGCCGCAGAGCAGATCGCCGAGAAGGCGGCGGCCGGACAGTTGACTGGAGCCGAATTGATCCAACTCAAGAAGGCTGAGGCTGATGCTCAGGCCCAGCTTCTCAAGTTGAACCTGGACTTCAGCCTAGCGGAAGACAAGTTGGTGGCGGCAGACCGCGACAGCGCTCGTAACCGCGAGATCCAGGTCAAGGACATGACACCCCGCATCATCGCCTACGGAGTCGTGCTGATCTGGGCGGCGATCAACTTCAGCCTGCTCTGGATGGCCTGGCACCACAACACGGTCGAAGGCGGGATGCAGGCCACGGTCGCCAGCATCATGAAGACCATCGACATGGCCCTGACCTTCATCCTGGGCTACTACTACGGCCAGAGTCACGTGGATCGCGCCGGCCAACCCCTGCCTACCGGGGGCCAGTCGTGACCACCGAGCCCATCAGCCGCCCGGAGTTTGAGAACGCATTCGAGGGCGTGAGGCGGGAGATCCAGGCTATGGGTGAGCACATCGCTGGGGACCTGGGCCTCATTCGGGCGCAGCTCCAGAGCCTCCTGGACACCCATTTCCGCGAGGCCGGTGAGGTCGCCGAGATCAAGGTCAGGGTCAAGCACGCCGAGGACGACCTGAACCGTCTGCATGAGGTCCGGCGCGCTGAGAAGGCCTCCCAGAAAAACAACCTCTGGCTGCTCTACATCGGCGTGGCCGTGGCCATCGTCGGTCACTTCCTGCATCTCCTGAAGCCGGTGCGCTGATGGTCGCCCCTGCCGGTGGCAAGTCCACGACCTTCACCCCTGGCATCCTCAGCCAGGTCGCCGCTGGCATGCGCCTCGCCCTGACCGGCAAGACGCCGGACTGGTTCGGCCCTGGCGAGCCCCTGGTGCCCGTAGCCCCGCCCGAGACGGCGGGCCGCCGCATGGACTACCCGGTCCACGCCAACATCACCGTCACTCCCAAGGCCGAGAGCAACAGTCAGGGCGTAACCTTCGACCAGCTGCGCAACCTGGCCGACAGCCTGGACATCCTCCGGCTGGTAATCGAGACCCGGAAGGACCAGGTCTCGAAGATGGAGTGGACGATCAAGGCCAAGGAGGGCAAGACCGTCTCCGAGGCCAAGATCCAGGAGCTGAAGGATCTCTTCGCCTTCCCGGATGGCCACAACGACTTCCACGCCTGGACCCGGCGCCTCCTCGAGGACCTCTTCGTCCTGGATGCCCCGGCCATCTACGTGCAGCGCACCAAGGGCGGCAAGATCCTGGCCTTCGAGCCCATCGACGGCGCCACGATCAAGCGGCTGCTGGATGAGGGTGGCCGCACGCCCCAGGCGCCGACCCCGGCCTACCAGCAGATCCTGAAGGGCCTGCCCGCCACCAACCTCACGGTGGACGACCTGGTCTACGCGCCCCGCAACATGCGGAACCACATGATCTATGGCTACGGCCCGGTCGAGCAGATCATCGTCACGGTGAACATCGGCATCCGCCGCATGCTCGGGCAGCTGGCCTACTTCACCGACGGCAGCGTGCCGGACGCCATCGCCGAGACCCCCGCCAACTGGACGGCTGAGCAGGTGGAGCAGTTCCAGGACTACTGGGACAGCATCCTGAGCGGCAACGAGCAGCAGAAGCGCCACCTCCGCTTCGTGCCCTCCGGCGCCAAGTTCCAGACCCTGAAGCCCGAACTACTGGCCGATAAGTTCGACGAGTGGCTGGCCCGGATCGTCTGCTACGCCTTCAGCGTCAGCCACCAGCCCTTCGCCTCCCAGGTGAACCGCGCCACCGCTGCCACCGCGCACGATGCCGCCCTGCAGGAGGGCCTGGCGCCCATCCTCCACTGGATCAAGGCCCTCTGTGACCGCCTGCTGCGGCAGTACCTGGGGCACTCCGACGTGGAGTTCTCCTGGAACGAGGACGAGGCCCAGGACCCGCTGGTGGAAGCCCAGATCGACCAGATCCTGGTGAACACCGGCATCCTGACCGTGGACGAGGCCCGCGAGAAGCGCGGCTACGATCCGCTGCCCGCTGCCACCGTCGAGACCCCCGTGCCCGCGCTGGGCGCCCCATTCAGCCCCGCCGATGCCGCCCCACCCCATGAGGGCGCACCCACACTGGCGCCCACTGCTGCAGCACCCTCCGGGGCTGAACAAGCGCCGCCTCCAGCTGCAAAGCCGGGGGCGGCTGCCCAGAAGCTGGCCAAGGCGAAGCGTCCCACCTCTCCCAAGCCCAGCCCCAAGCACGAGAAGACCGTCCGCGCGGCCATCAAGAAGTGGGCCCGCGGCTTGCCCGGCAAGGTGGCCGCCCAGGTCACCGCCCAGGTGGGCAAGGTCGACAAGGCCAAGGGCGACCGGGCCACGAAGATCACCAGCGGCGTGAACCTCAACACGGACCCCCTGGCCAAGGCCCTGATGCCCGTCTACGAGGCTGTCTTCGTTGAGGCCGCGACCGATTCCGGCGTGGACCTCACGGACGCCATGCTGGAGGTGGTAAACGAGGACGCCGTGAAGTGGGCCGAGACCCAGGTGGGCAACCTCATCACCGGGATTGACTCCACCACCAAGGACCTGATCCGCACCGACGTGGTCCAGGCCCTGAATGAGGGCCTGAGCACTGCCGACCTGGCGGATCTGCTGGCTGACAACTACGCCTTCAGTGATGCCCGGGCCGAGACCATCGCCCGCACCGAGACAGCCCACGCGGCCGTCTCCGGGACCATGGCTGGCTGGCAGGAGAGCGGCGTGGTGGATCACGTTGAATTCGACGCCTCCCCCGACTGCTGCGACGAGTGCGCGGCCGAGGACGGCAAGGAATTGGACTGGGGCACCGACCCCGAAGACTTCATGCACCCCAACTGCCGCTGTGGTGTGACCGCGGTTCTCAGCGACACAACGGAGGAATAGATGCGCTTCTTCGGTTCTATCGAAAAAACCTTCAAGGACGACAAGGGCTTCCTCATCGTCTGCGGCCACGCCAGCACCGAGGCCCTGGATAGCCAGGGCGAAATCGTGAAGGCCGGAGCCATGGCCGGGGCCCTCGAGGAATACATGAAGGTCGGCAACATCCGCGAGATGCACCAACCCAGCGCCGTGGGCAAGGCCCTGGTGGCCCAGCAGGACGAGAAGGGCACCTACATCGAGGTGAAGGTGGTCGACCCCGTGGCGGCCATGAAGTGCGAGGAGGGCGTCTACACGGGCTTCTCCATCGGCGGCAAGGCCACGGGCCGCGATCCCATGGCCAAGAACACCATCACCGGCCTGCGCCTCACCGAGATCAGCTTGGTGGACCGGCCGGCTAACCCCGAAGCGACTTTCACCCTGTTCAAGCTCGATGACGAGCTCGGAGATGAGCCCATGCAGCCGGAAACCGAAGTCGAGAAGGGCATGGGGCATGTGTCCCAGCTGGCCTACACCCTGAAGGACATCTCCTGGATGGTCGACGACCAGGTGCGCGAGGCCGTGCGAGAAGGCGACAGCTCCCCGATCCCTGGCCGCCTGCAGGACTGGCTCAAGGCCGGTGCCGAGATCCTGGTGAGCATGACCGAGGAGGAGGTCGCCGAGCTAGTGGCCGCCACCCCTCCGGCTGCCGAGGTCCTGGCTGAGTTCCAGAATGCGGACGCCTCGATTCAGAACGCCATGCCAGTCGCCATGGCCGAGACCACCGACGGCCTCGAGAAAAAGGGCGCCAAGTTCTCCAAGGACTTCCTCGAGAACTGGGTCCGCATCAAGAACGTCCTGAGCCAGAACATCAATGAGATGGACAGCCTGGTCTTCCCCGCCCTCGGCACCGCTGTGGACGATGGTCAGGCCGCCAACTTCATCTCCAACCCCAACGAGTTGGCGCAGCCGGAAGGCCCCCGTGGCGACCAGGGCACCCCCATGGGCTCCGTGGACACCAATCCCGACAGCGCCACCTTCGGAACCACTCTGCAGACTGTCCAGCCCAGCCAGGGCGCACCCGGCAAGGCCGACACCGACCTCGACATCACCAAGAGCCACGACGATGACCTGGCGAAGATCGCCACCCTGACTTCGGAGCTGGAAAAGCTCGCAGCGGACAAGGAGACCCTCGCTAAGCGGGTCGCCGAGCTCGAGGCGGAACCTGCCGCTCCCAAGGCCAAGGTGCTGAGCCTCTCCAAGGCTGAGGACGTGGTGAAGAACGAAGAGCCCTCGGAAATCGAGAAGCTCGCCAGCAGCAAGAACCCTGTGGACGTCATGAAGGCGATCCACGCCCGGCCCGGAAACCTCGGCTACCCCAAGTAGCACCCCCTCACCCCCTTTGGCGGCTCGAACCGCCACGGAGTTCCACCATGCCTGCCCCCTCTGGCGTCACCGCCGACACCCTCGCTCTGGCCAAGGAAGCCCTGCTCAATCCGCAGGCCGACCAGATCGCCAAGAACTACACCCAGTCTCTGGGCCTGATCAACTACGACCTGCAGCCCGTCGCCCTGAACCTCTTCCCGGTTCTGGCGCCCCTGCGCAACATCATCCCCCGCGTGGCCGGGAACGGCGGCACGGCGACCAACTGGCGCGCCATCACCGGCCTGAACACCACCAACATGCTGGCGGGCGTCTCGGAAGCCAACCGCTCCGGGTTCATCACCAGCAGCGCCGCCAACTACGTGGCCACCTACAAGGGCCTCGGGTTGGAAGACTACGTGAGCTTCGAGGCTGATTACGCCGCCTCCGGGTTCATGGACGTCAAGGCTCGCGCCGTGGCCAACCTCCTGGCTGCCGTGATGATGGAAGAGGAGCGCGTGATCGTGGGCGGCAACTCCGGCCAGGCCCTCGGCACCGCCAACACGCCCACCGTGGCCACCCTCACCACCGGCGGCGCGATCGCCACCGGCATCGCGGTCTTCGTGGCATGCGTCGCGCTCACCATGGATGGCCTGCGTCAGTCTTCCCTGGCTGGCGGCCTCCCCGGCCAGCTCAGCCGCACCAACGCTGACGGCACCACCGACACCATGGGCGGCGGCAACGGTCAGGTCAGTGCCCTCACGGCCAACGCCACCACCGGCGCTGGTTCCACCAACAGCATCCAGGCCTCCGTGGTCCAGAAGGCTGGCGAGGTCGCTTACGCCTGGTATTGGGGCCCCACTGGCGGCGCCAACATGGCTCTCGGTGCCATCACCACGATCAACAGCATCAACATCACCACCGCTGTCGGCACCGGCACCCAGAAGGCCAACGATGCCAAGGTCAGCGCCGACTACAGCACCAATGCCCTGGTCTACGACGGCCTGCTCAGCCAGATCATGCCCGCTGGCGCGCTGACCACCTATGACTCCACTCTGAGCTCCGCCACCATCTACACCTCCGCCACGGCCAACGCCCTGGTCGGTCAGATGGCGACCGGCGTGGCTGGCACCGGAACCCCGCTCACCTCGGACAACTCCGGCGGCGTGGTCGAGATCGACCAGATGCTCCAGAACTTCTGGAACCTCTACCGCCTGAGCCCCAGCAAGATCCTGGTGAACGCTCAGGAAGCCAAGAACATCAACAAGAAGGTGATGGCGGCCTCCACCGGCTCCCTGTTCCGCTTCAACACGGACTGGGCTGGCAGCGGCGACCAGGCTGGCATCGGTGGCACCGGCACCCGCGCCTACTACAACAAGTTCACCGGCCAGATGCTCCAGATCATGATCCACCCCTTCGTTCCTGCGGGCACGATCGTGTTCTGGTCCGACAGCATCCCCTACCCCCTCAGCGGTGTGGGCAACACGCTCCAGATCAAGACCCGGCGTGACTACTACCAGCTCGAGTGGCCCGTGACCAAGCGGCGCTACGAGTACGGCGTCTACATGGACTCCGTCCTCCAGAACTACGTGCCCATCGCCTTCGGCGTGCTTCGCAACATCGCCAACGGCTAGGCCTGAACCGGCAGGGGGGCTCCGGCTCCCCTGCCACCTCTACCGGAGGCGCCATGCCCACCATCCAGGACCTGCGCACTCCTCCTACCGCCCCGCACCACATTCCTCTTGGAGATCCAATGCCCGTCACCATGAAAGCCCCCGAAGGTTGCGGCGGCCTCTCCATCGAGGGGCGCTCCTACACCCCCAGCAAGAAGGGCCTGGTCAAGGTCCCCGACGAGTCCGTGCGCCTCCTGCTCGACTGGGGCTGGACCGTCGCCCCCCCCGAGGACTCCGACGACCCTGAGGCTGCTGCCGCCTACCTGGCTGCCACTACCCTCCAGGAAGCCGTGCTCGAGGGCAACGCTCAGATCGCTGCCATGAACCAGGAAGAGGAAGCCCGCGCGGCCGCCCTCAAGGCCATCGACGCCCAGGTCTTCGGGAACTAAGCCATGGCCGCCTCCGACCTGGTCCAGCTTGCCGAGGTGAAGTCGTGGCTGGGGATCACCTCCAGCGCCGACGACGCCCTGCTCCAGACCCTGATCACTCAGATCAGCGCCTGGGCCGACGGCTATACCAACCGGACGCTCTACTCGACCACCTACACCATTGAATGCGATGGCCGTGGTGAGCAACGGAAGATCCTGCCCAACTGGCCGGTCACGGCGGTCTCTTCGGTTGTCATCTCCGGCGTCAACATTCCTGTCAGTCCTGACGCAATTCAGCCCGGCTACATCTTCAACACCGTCATGCCCCGCGTGACCCTGGTGGGCTACACATTCACCAAGGGCCTCGGCAACGTCTTCATCACCTACACGGCAGGCTTCTCGGTCTTCCCTCAGCAGCTGGTCCTCGCGGCCAAGCAGCTGGTTGCTGCCCGCTACCGTGGCCGCACCTCTGTGGGCAAGATCTCTGCTTCCGGGCCCGCCGGGCAGTCGGCCTCCTACTTCACCAAGGACGAGGCCACCCCCGAGATCCTCCGCATCCTCGACTCCTACCGTCGGGTGACGCCATGGTAGAAGCCCAATTCATCGGCGTGGAGAAGGTCCTGTCGCTCTTCGAGTCCATGCAGCCCGGGATCATCGCCGGGATCAAGGCCGAGATGAGCCGCCAGGCCATCATGCTCCAGAACCGGGTCAAGGACGGTTACCTCGAGGGGCCCCGCCCGGCGCACCTGGGGGTTAAGACCGGCCTCTTGAAGCGCTCCATCACCCAGAAAGTGACCGCGACCGATGGCCACTATGAGGGCATCGTCGGCACCAACGTGAAGTATGGCGGCTACTGGGAGAGGGGCTTCGACCGAAAGGTTGGCGCCGGCGCCCGGGGCGGGCCTAAGTCGATCACCTCCGAGCTGGCCCTGGCCAAGTACTACGCCACCCACCAGCCGGGCGTGAAGCACTACGCGGCCCGACCCTTCCTGGTCCCGGCTCTGAAGGAAATGGAGCCCACCATCAAGGCCGCCCTCATGGCTGCCGTCGCCCGGGTCATCGGGAAGGCTGGTGGCAAATGAGTTACCGGGAAACCATCGCCAGTACCCTACTCACCTTCCTGGCCAATGCTGCCGGCGTGACCGCAGCCTCTCGCAGGTTCACCCCCTACGACGAGGTGGCCTCTGGCGACTATCCCTACCTGATCCTCATGCAGGACCGGGAAATCATCGACCCCAGCCAGCAACAGGCGGGCGCCTTCGTGGCCGAGCACCGGATGCAGTTCAAGGTGCTGCTCTACGCCCTGGGGGATGGCACTGAGCAGGCCATCGCGGCCACCGGCCTGAACAACATGCTGGACGCCATCGAGACTGCCTTGCGCCCTGTGGGGATGCTTCGAACCCAGAACATGGGCCTCGGTTACGTGCTGTGGACCGTGATCAACGGGCCCATCGAATACGACGGCAGCGCCTACGGCAACTACGGCGTGGCTGTCATCCCCATCGAAGTCGCCTACTCCTAGGAGCCAACATGCCCCAGCCACAAGAACTGATCGCCGAGGAAACCCACGTGGGCAACGGCGAGTCCCCTGAGCCCGAGGCCCAGGTGCCCGCCGATGCTCCCGAGAGCATCCCCGAGGGGATCTCCAAGCACTGCGCCCTGGCCCTCCAGGAGATCGAGGTCTTCTGGGCCAACGTCTTCAGCAACGTCTCGGGCCGCGTCGAGACCTCCGTCCACAACTACCTGCACACCGAAACGGAGGCGCTGAAGGCTCGCCTGAAGTCGCTCTTCTAACCCTCAACCTCCTGCCGGTCAGCCCGGCCCCTCGGAGAATGCCATGTCTCAACCTCTTTTCGGGACGGGTCTGCTGACCCTCACGCCCAACCTCACCGCCCCCGTGACCCCCACGGTGGTCGCCGTCCTCCAGGACATCAGCCTGGACGTCTCCTACAAGGTCGTAGACCTCATCGGCAATCTGCAGGTGGCCGTGGACAAGGCCAAGGCTGACCTCAAGGTCTCCGGTAAGTTCAAGACCGGCTACTTCGCGGGCGGCCTCATCCAGGCCATCCTGGCGGCCTCCACCAGCTCCGTGGGCAGCGTGCAACCGATCGTCTCGGAGCAGTTCACCCTGGCCGGTGCCACCTACACCACCTCCAAGGGCGCCCTCACGGTCTCCGACCTGGGCGTCTTCGACACCACGGCCAACAAGTTCCTCACCCGCGTCACCTCCGCGCCTGCCACCGGCCAGTACAGCTTCACCGAGGCCACGGGCGTCTACCTCTTCAACGCCACGGACAACACCCACATCATCCAGGTGAGCTACTCCTACACCGCGGCGGCCGTGGGCACGACCATCAGCCTGACCAACCAGATGATGGGCACCAACACCACCTTCGGCATGCGCCTCTTCAACAACTACGCGGCTGCAGCTGCGGGCGCCAACATCGCCTCCGCTTCGGGCATCCTCCTGCCCGTGGTGACCATCCCCAAGCTCTCCCTGGCCTTCAAAAACAGCGGCTTCATGGAGAAGAGCGTGGACTTCGAGTGCAGCGCCAACGCTGCGGGCCAGGTCGCCACCATCTGGACCGGGAACTGAGCATGGTCAGCTTCCTGGGTCAGACCCTCAAGCCCCTCACCTACGGCCAGGTCAAGGCCAACAAGGACGTCATCGACGGCCTCACGGCTGGCGGCTCCGACATTGGTGCCCAGATCGAAGGGGCCGTGGCCTTCCTCAAGGTCACAGCCCCCGAAGCGGACTTCGACTCGGCCACCCCCGCCGAGATCCGCGGGGCCGCCATGTCGCTCTTCACCGCGACCTTCAGCCGCCCGGAAGAGATCGCCCCGGCTCCTCAGAACCCCTGAGCTGGGGCAGCCTCACGGGGCTCATTGTCACAACCACGGGGTGGACCATCCGCGAGCTGGATGCCACCCCGTGGACTGAGGTCCAGGACCTCCTGGACTACTGGCAGAAGAACCCCCCGCTGCACGTGATGGTTCGGGCCTACCTGGGGATCGGGCAAGAAGACGAAGACCACGAAGTGATGACACCCGAGCAGATGCAGGCGTGGGTTCAGCAATTACAGGGGTGAGAACATGGCAGCCGAGACCGAAGCCCAAGTAAAATTTACAGCCGACATCAAGGGCCTCATCCAAGGGATGAACGAATCCAAGGAGGCCACAGAGAAGGCCGTAGCTGGCATGAAGGGCGACATCGGGTCGCTGGTGGAGGCGTTTGAGGCCCTCGGGCCCATCGCGCTGGCCATCGGCGCCGTGGCCATGGCCTTCGAGACCCTGAAGGAGTCCGTGAACTTCATGGGGGAGGCCGTCGAGCAGACCAACTCCCTGGCCCGGTCCTTCGAGGGTCTGGCCTTCCAGATCGGCGTCAGCTACGAAGAACTGAACAACATGAACGCCGCCCAGCTGCTATCGGGGGGCACCAGCCAGGAGCTCGAGGGCTGGATGAAGTCGGCTACCCGGGCGCTCAGGCAGAACGCCGACATGCTCGTGGCCAATGGGATCGCCGCCGACAAGGCCGCGCTGATGTCCATGCCCTTCACGGAAGTCCTGAAGGGGGTCATGGCGGCTGCCGAGTCCATCGAGGAACCGGCGAAGCGGGCGATCTTCCTGCAGGAGTCACTGGGCCGGGCAGGGCTCCAAAGCGCTCCCCAGATCCGCCGGTTCATCGAGCAGCTGGAGAACGCCCCCGAGGTCCTCAAGGAATACGGCCGCCTGATCGGTGAAGAGGACGTCGAGGCCACGGTCAAGTTTGAGGAAGCCACCGGCAAGGGCAACATCGCCATGCAGGGGCTCAAGCAGACCCTGGGCGAGTTCGTCAGGACTGATCTGGTGGAGGCCAAAGAGGGCTGGGCTTCCTTCGTGGCGAACTGGAGCGCTGGCTTCCAGATCATCCACAGCAACGACCCGTCCCAGGTCATCAAGCGGCAGATCGAGGAGCTGAAGGTCGAGACTGCCAAGATGGCGCAGGAACTCGGCGAGGCGGGCGGTCCCACGATGGGCGGCAATGGCAATGCCGGGCCCCAGCAGGCGAAGAAGAAGACCGCCGAGGAACTGGCTGAGGAGAAGAAGAAGCACGACGAGAGCATCGCCATCGCCAAGGCTGCGGGCATGGAGAAGATGAAGGCCGCAGTGGACTCGGCGAGCGAGCAGATCAAGACCGACACCACGATGCTGGCCACCGAGCAGATGACCTTCGAGAAGTTCGTCGATGACAGGAAGGCTCAGGCGCTTTCGATTTGGAACGCAGAGCAAGCCAATGCTGCCACCCAGATCAAACTAGCAGAGGGCAACGCCACCCAGATCGCCACGGCCAACAACACGCTGGCCGACAACAAGCGGAAGTACTACGCCACCCTCGAGGGACTTGGCAACGAGAACGCCAAGCACGAGTTCGATCTGCTTAAATCCATCACAGAGAGCACTGCTGCCGATAACAAGCGGGCCAATGACTTGCGGATCAAGCAGGATGAGGCCGCTCGGAAAATGCGGGAGGAAGGCGAGCTCAAGACCGAGATGGACATCTACAAGTCCAGGATGGCCATGATGGGCACCCTCACCAGTGGCTGGGACCAGAGCATCGCGAAGATGGTGAATGGGACCTTGACCTGGAAGGATGGCCTCCACACGGCCATGCACAAGCTGGGCCATCGGTCGAGATCGACGTCTGGAACGTGGCCCACATCATGCGGGACGACAGGGTTATGGATCGCACTCCTCTCAACCAGAACGGCAATGCCCTTCAGGTCCTAGTGACGACGACTAACTCCACCTGACTGACCGCCATCAGACAAGAAAACTGACGACTAATCCTGCGAGACTGCTGACTGATTAAGACGATCGCCTGTCACCATAGGATTCCCGCAGTCCGATTGCCTCCCCGACGCGCAGCAAGGGGGTTAGCGCCGTTAGGTCACCAAGCAGGCTCTCTGTTTTCTCCGGCTATCGTATCTCGGTTCAACAATTGGGCTGCGAGATTACGCAGATTAGTAATGTGACACTCTTTTTATTTCACAACTTCTATTGCCAAAGTTGATGATTAGACCTACTCTGAGACCTGAAGCTTTTAAGTATGAAACCATCTGCGATTCAACTATCTTTGGCAAATAGCCGGCCACGGATTTCAACTCAACTATTATTTTCTCTTTTATAACCAGATCCAGCCTAAAATTGCCTACTTTGATCCCTTTGAAAACAACATTATAAGGTTTCTCTTGTTCATATGTGATACTTTCTTGTTTGAGAAGCATGGTCAGGCTATTTTGGTATACTCTCTCCGGGAACCCGGGCCCGATAGCAGAATGCACCTTAAAACTAAGCCCTATTATTATTCTGGTTAATTCATTTTCTTCTATTTGATTATCCATCTTTAATCTGTGTAATCTGTTCCCCTAATCTGCGTAATCAATCAATAGACTTTTCTATTATCGATAACTCGCTTCGACTTGCCTTCGCTCACCGGCAAAGTCCCGGGTTCCGCGAGTTCAACCTTCGGTCTGACAAGTATAGCGGCCTTGAGTCTGTCGAGCAGGGTCCCGCGAAGAGTATTTAAATTGTCGAGATTGCCGTCAAAGTAGCCCTTGGCAAACTCCACCTTAATGGTCATATCTTCCGAGGATTCCAGGACTATCTGATAGTTCTTCCCGACTCCGTTGACGCTCATAAGCACCTGTTCTATCTGCTGAGGATAGATGTTGACGCCGCGAATTATAAACATGTCATCCGCCCTGCCGTGAATGCGTTTAATCCGGACATGCGTTCTGCCGCAGGCGCACCTTACCGGGTCTATCGCTGTAATGTCTCTC
>Ga0118677_10010902_pt1 | contig 13764 bp, 11 predicted proteins | sample AliMusrvi5mmetaG_FD_86154 | JGI IMG/M metagenome (GOLD analysis project Ga0118677, IMG submission 86154) | reverse complement strand
AAACAAGACCGATTACTTTTCGGCCTTGATTTCCAGCCTCATTTTTGTGATGCCTGGATAGGTTACGTCCATGGTATCGTCAGGCGCCTCAAAGTACGGATTGAAATCGGCGGATGCCTTTTCCAGGGTGAAAGCGCCGGTTGAATCCGACGCTATGGCGACCCTCAAACCCGGGAGGTCCCAAATGCCTTGAGTGACCTTCGCCTGGACCAGGCTTTTGGCATGAATGCGGAGGCGAATGGTCCCGGTGGTCGAGATGGTCAGGCCCTTTTCATCTGCGGTTGCATCGATCATTGGCGACCGCGCCACCTGTACCCAGCCGATTTCGCCGGACGGCGTACGCCACTGAATGGTGACGGGGTGAAACTGCGACTTGGGGCCCACGTCTCTGGTCTTGCTGGTGGCTTCGCCTCCAAAGATGACGTGCTTTCCGATCCATGCCGTGGCCACACGCTGGTCAGTAATCTGCCCTCGAAACAGGTGTTCGCCCTGAAACTTCTCCATCTTCATGAGCGAGTCGAGCGGGATGTGCGCGCCGAGAATTGCAACCTGAGGGACGTAGGACAATCCCGATCCGTTGAGCTTTTCCAACGGCGGCATGGGCGCGTTATTCGCGCCGAGGGCGGTTCGCATCCAGATGGCCACCAAGCCAACGGAACTCTCCATGTCCATGCCATAGGAACGGTCGTAGGGGCCGGAAATGTTGTGCAGGTCCGGCTGATAGAGAGCGGCAACATCTTTCCACAATGCCGCCTCCATCTTGCCACCCATCGTCCGTATGCGCTCGGTCGATCCGTAGTCGCGCCATAGAGCCAGACCCAACAGATCAACTCCGTAGTAGGTTGGCGAGTTGTATTCGGTGAAGGCGTCGTATTTGGCGAAGAGACTATAGACGCTTTCATTCCACTCGGCGGATTGCTTTTGCCAGTCAGGCCGCTTGTCATGGGCTCCGGCAAAATCCCACAGTGCGCCATACATCAGCGCGGGATTGGTGTACGAAGGAACAAGCCTGCCGTCAGCCATTTCGCCTTCGACGGCAAGATCGATGGCCTTGTACAGGCGTTCGGAAAGCTCGGGCGAAATGCGGTCAGGGAACTCGATCAAGATCATCTCGAGCGTGGTGCCGATGAACTCGCGCCAGTTGGGATCGTAGTCGCGCCAAGTAACCGCGTTCGGACCTGGATCAGGCTCTTCCGGCGTTCTCCTGAATGTGCCGAACCAGCGAACGCCGGGCTTGACCCACTGCTGCTTGAGTACTGCGTCGAGAGCCTCAGCCGCTTTTTGACGGTCGCCGGGAGCGTCGCGGAGAAGCAAACCGAGAGCGTAGAAACTTGTCTCGCGCACCCTTGAGCAGCACTCTTCCCAGTAGTGGGTGTCTTCAAGATAGGTGCCCGGATAGCGACGGCCCGGCACATACTCCGGAGAGCGGATTTGCTTGACGCTGTCATCCCAGAGCTTCGCGTTCAAATCCATAGACAACTGAAACAGCTCGCGCGTGTTGCTGTTCATCGACCCGGGACGGGCGTGATGAGGAATGCCGGCTGCACCGCTTTGGACCATGCATGTCAACACCAGTGCAAGACTGATTACGTGCTGCCTCATTACAGGCTCTCCAGATTGATAGTTTGAGGTTCGCAGCAATTTGATAACAGTGCTGGAGTGCGCGTCAATCTGCTTGCGAATAAAGAATGATGCGAGGAGAGGCGAAGCCAGACGATCTGTTCAGATCACAGCTCGCGGCGGACTTTGATCTCCGCCCCCATGGCGGCAAGAGCGTTCTTGTCGAACTGCTCGGCCGCGTAGGGAAACACCACGTCTTCTTCGATGCGAATATGCTCGCGGTAGAGCTTTAGCAACTTTCCGGTAATCGTATGCAGCCGCGGGCCCTCGTCGGAATTCAGCCCACCTTCGTATGTCCATTTGGAGTAGAGCTGTTCCACTTCGTCATGCAGAGCGCTTGCTTGTTGATGGTCGGACTCGAGGCGTTGCACCTCGTCAAGAACCGTCGCCGCATCCATGTCCCGAAGCCTTGGGAACAGGGACTCTTCTTCATCCATAGTGTGACGCGGACCCGACTCGCGGAAGTAGTGTAGAGCGGCACTGACCGCCTGCCGCTCCTCCGCGTCGAGCGAGCGGCCCTGCGCCTGCTGAACGATGCGGCAAAGAATGTTCATGAACATTTCGATTCTGCGGTGACAATCCTTGAGCATACCGATGGGATCATCAAATCCGCTGTCGGGCCTGGCGCCAATCTGAACTGCCATGCTTCACCTCTTATCCAAGCAACTTGCAGAACCTGGAGTGCCGGCGTTTGCCGAGTGCTCTGGGTGGATTGTACCTAATCGAGCGGCACATGATGGATGGTGAGCGCGCAGGCCGGCGCCGTTACCAAAGTCGCGCTGATGGAATTCCAGCGTAGATGCAGAGCGCATCTAACCCGCCACCGCCGTCAATAAGGCCGTGCGGGGTCGAAGTGAAAGACATGAATGGGCTGACCTAGATCAAGATGATCACGACCGCCCAAAAGGCACCCCACAACTAGCTTCCGCTATGATCCAACATTCCCTCAGGGGCTAAAGCCCAAGCTGCTTTTTCGAATTTTGCTGCACGGCTAAAGCCGCGCACTTTCAAGACATCGACTGAATCTGAGAATCTCTAACGCGCGGATAAGGTGAGGGTGCCAAACACTTCGGGCGTATGGAAGCTTGGCCTCTGCGCTGGCTGCCAGGCGACATACTTGCGATTCGGCTCGTGACCCTGGGCTCGAAAGAAGTTGATGCGCAGCGTATTGCCGGCGGCGGCTGGGCGGTCATCGATGGAGGCCCAGGGAATACGCATAAATCCATACCAGGTATTGCGGGAGGCGTCGATGCGCGCCGCGACCTCGCAACCTGATTGCCAAACCCAACCGACTTCGTGGGGCGGGTTGTCGAGATTGACATCGAGGTCGACCCACTCGCCTTGCGGAGAGACTTCAAATTCCTTGTACCGGCGAATGTTGGTAAAGTCCGCGCCGACGAAAACCTCAGCCACATCCCAGTTCCAGAGTTCGTATGTTTCCGCCAAAAGATTTGGATTGGGCTTGAGATTCAGCTCCTGGTAAGGGCAGACGTAGAGGAGATAAAGATTCTGCGACGTCCACTGAGCGAGAACTTCCATTGCATGACCGGGGACGGGATTGCCGTAGAAATCACACTGCGCGAGGACGGAGGAGGCGTCAGTCCAGAATGCGGAATGAGGGTCGGTATCGGGAGTGGAATCACGATCCACGAGCTTTGCAAATGCCTGATTTGATTGGCTGTTGGTTTCCATTCGATCAAGATCTTCTTTCGTGGTTGTGCTGCTTTGAACGCGTGACGGGCGGCCTTTGATGGGCCGCCCGTTGCGCGTTGTGGGCCTGAATGCGGGTTAAGCGACGACGGGGTCGGTGGCGGAGATTTTGACTGGGGTGAGCCAGCCGAAACGGTCGGGCTTGAGGCCGTTGACGATGCCGAAGAACTCGTCGGCGATCTTCTTGGTGATTTCGCCAGCTTTACCATCACCTACGACGATGCGGTCGATGGAACGGATGGGAGAAACTTCTGCCGCCGTGCCGGTGAAGAAGACTTCGTCGGCGATGTAGAGCAGTTCGCGGGGCAGAGATTGCTCGGTGACCGGCATGCCGAGATGGCGGGCGATGGTGAGTACCGAGTCGCGGGTGATGCCGGAGAGGGCCGAGTTGGCCAGCGGCGGGGTGTAGATGACGCCGTTGCGCACCACGAAGATGTTCTCGCCGGAGCCTTCGCTGACCAGGCCGTTCACGTCCAGAGCAATGCCCTCCTGGTAGCCGTTGACCTCGGCTTCCATGTGGATGAGCTGGGAGTTCATGTAGTTGGCGCCGGCCTTGGCGAGCGAGGGCAGGGTGTTGGGGGCGAGGCGGTTCCAACTGGAGATGCAGACGTCCGCGCCGCCGTGGCCGGCGATGTACTTGCCCCAGGGGAAGTTGGCGATGTAGACCTCGATGGGCGAACCCTTGGGGCTGACCCCGATTTCGCCGTAGCCGCGGAGCGCAATGGGACGGATGTAGCAGGGCGTAACACCATTGGCCTCAATGAGATCGACAACAGCCGAGCAGAGCTCCTCAAGCGTATAGGGCAGCTCCATGCGGTAGATTTTGGCCGAGTCGAGAAGCCGCTGCATGTGCTCGGGAAGGCGGAAAACGGACGAGCCGTGGGGTTGCCGATAGCAGCGGATGCCCTCAAAAACGCTGGAGCCGTAGTGGATGACGTGGCTCATGACGTGAAGGGTGGCCTGTTCCCAGGGGATCAGATTGCCGTTGTGCCAGATCTTGGAGGTGGTTTGGATAGGCATGAGGGGTGAAAGCTCCTTGAGGGTGGAACCAGAGTAAACGAACCTTTGCACAATGTCTTCGATGCGACTTTTTCTTAAGGAAAAAGTCCCTTGCCGGTGTTGCCTTCGAGACGCATCTACTCTGGTTCCCCCGTTACCGCGCTGCGCGCGTACATATGAGGGTAACGCGAACGCGAGCGGGATGTCACGGCGTGAGGGTGGTTGGGAAGGGAGAGGGTTCCCGGATAGACACGGGGGAGGAGCGAAGAATAGAGCAGTTTTGCCGGGAAGATTGAAAATGCGGTGGCGACATTGCCGAGCGAGACTGTAGCATCTGGAGTACCTCGCAGTCGTAAGTATCCGGCATGGGAACAGAGCTTTGTTCGTGATTCATGGTCAAGGGATTCACAGCTTCGCTGATTATTCCGTTGCCGTTGCCGATCTTGCATACAAGAGACGGCCAACAGTCGAAATGGGCCTGACATGGATGGGGCCTGATCTTGAAGATTCACAGGTACGCACGTGACTACTAAGCCGAGTCGTCTGCGCCGCGGCGTCGCTTCAAGCGAGACCGCCCGCGAAATCAACCGCGATATTCTTCTGCACACCATTCATCTGCACCAGCCTGTGAGTCGCGCGGATCTGGCGCGGCTGACCGGATTGCAGCCGAGCACCGTTTCAGTGATTATCGGTCAACTGATCGACGAGGGATGGGTGTTGCCGGGCACGCTGGGCCGGCTGCCTCGGGGACGCCGCCCAACCTTTGTGACCCTGAACGACCAGCACGTAACGCTTGCAATCGACCTGCGGCCGGGAAGCGCCACACTCGCCGTTGTGGACATCAATGGCAAGATAGTGAGGCAGGAAGCAATCTCGATTTCTGCTCACGGCAACTCCAAAAATGACTTGAAGAAGTCGATCGCAAAGATCGCGAAGGCTGCGCAGTCCTTGCGTGCGTCCTCGGGCGACCGGCTGTTCGCGGGTGTGGGCGTGAGCGTGTCTGGCCGAGTGGACCAGAAGACGCACCAGGTGCTTTTTTCGCCGAATGTGCCGTGGACGCAGATAGACGTGCACGAGGAATTGCAGAGGGTTTTGCAGACACCGATCGAGATGGAAAACGCCGCCAATGCCTGCCTGCTCGCCGAGCAGTGGTTTGGAAAATTTGGCCACACTTCAAACATGATTGTTGTTTCGGTGTCAGAAGGTATAGGCACGGGATTGCTGGTGGATGGGCGGCTGGTGCGCGGAAGAAATGACATGGCGGGCGAGTTCGGCCACATGCCACTTGAGGATTCCGGCACTGTTTGCGGCTGCGGAAACACCGGATGCTGGGAGACGTTCGCGTCAAACCGAGCGGCCATACGCTACTACAAGGAACTGGTGCCGGAGAGCAAGCTTGAATCATTCAAGGAACTGCTGAACCTGGCGATCGCCGGAGATATCCGGGCACTGCGCTCGATTGACAAGATGATGGCCTTCCTGGGGCGAGGGCTTGCGATTCTGGTCGCAGGGCTGGCCCCGGAGGTGGTGATCATCGCGGGGGATTGCACGGCCTTATGGTCTCGCGTGTGCCCGATTTTGGAGAGCCAGTTGATCGCGAAGTCATTCACGTCGAGCACGCCGCGCGTGGTGGCGGCGATGGATGGCGATACGGCACGGTTGCGCGGCGCCGCGGCGCTGGTGCTGCACAAGGTTCTCTTCAGGCATTCGGAATTCGAGCAGGCGAATCAACAGAGCGCAAAGCCGGCTGTGTAGCTGACGGCAGTGATGAAAAGAGCAGACGCTGCAGGTGGATTTCTTGAGTGGCGCTTTCTGGAGCATCATGCAAGTGATGTTGAGCGAACATCGGGGCACTCCGACGCAAGCCGGGGTACCCCGAAGTGTTTTATATGATGGGTTGACGAAGAAGAAGCCTTTCGAAAGTTGGAGAATCGATGAACGTTGGAATTATCGGCACCGGCGCGATCGCCTGGAAACATGCGCAGGCATACAAGAATATTGGCTACACAGTGGTGGCTTGCACAGATCGAACAGTCGCGCACGGGGTAAAGTTTGCAGCCGCGACGGGCGCCGAGTTTGTGACTACGCCGGAGGAACTATGCCGCCATTCACAAGTGGACTATGTGGATGTGTGCACGTTTCCGGGCTACCGGCTGGCGGCAGTGGAGCTGTGCGCGAAGTACGGAAAGCATGTGCTGGTGCAGAAGCCGATGGCTGTTGATCTGGAGACTGCCGCGCGGATGATCGTGGTGGCGCAAGAGGCGGGAATACAACTGGGCGTAGTAAGCCAACATCGCTTCGATGACTCGGTTCTGTTTTTGAAACGAGCGTTGGCTGCAAGCAGGCTGGGCAAAATTCTGCAGGCGGATGCGTACGTGAAGTGGTATCGCTCTGCTGAATATTATGCGCGGCCCGTGAAAGGGAGCTGGGCGGGCGAGGGCGGCGGCGCACTGATCAGCCAGGCAATTCATCAGGTCGACGTGCTGCTGTATCTGATTGGCGCGGTGGACGAGGTGTTTGGATACTGGCAGCTCGGGGCTTTGCACAAGATTGAATCAGAGGACTGCGTGTGCGCGGTGATGCGTTATGCGTCGGGCGCGACAGGCGTGATTCAGGCGGCGACGGCGTTGTGGCCGGGCTATCCCGAGCGCGTGGAGATTCATGGAACGAAGGGGTCGGCGATTGTGACGGGAGATCAACTTACGGTGTGGGATGTGCGGGACGATTCCGGAGAGGCTGCGCCGATTTCATCGCAGGCGAAGTCTGGAGCTTCCGATCCGATGGCTATCTCGCTTGTCCCGTTCGAACGGCAACTCGCGGATTTTGGCGAGGCATGCAGGGCGGGAAGAGCGCCGTCGTGCTCGGGTGTGGAAGGATATAAGGCGCTGCAACTGGTGAAGAGTATCTATAAGTCATGCGCCGAAGGGAAGAATGTCCAGCTAGAGCCGGTGGTGTTTTAGTCTTGTTTGAATACGGCGGTTGATTCAGTTCTTCCCTTTGGGGCGTTGGCTTCGAACTGCTACCAGTCTGTGAGCGTACCATCGAGTTTACGGTTGATGGGCAGATAGGCGCGCTGATAGGGGTACTTCGCGGCGAGGGTTTCGTCGAGATCGACGCCGAGACCGGGCGCATCACCGGGATACATCAGGCCATCCTTGAATGTGTAGTGATGCGGAAAGACCGCGTCGGTTTCGTCGGTGTGCGGCATGTGTTCCTGAATGCCGAAGTTGTGAATGGCGGTGTTGAAGTGCAGCGCTGCAGCCATGCATATTGGCGACAGGTCGGTGGCGCCGTGGCAACCGGTGCGCACGTGATAGAGTTCGGCGAAATCCGCGACCTTCTTCATTTGTGTAAGGCCGCCGCCATGCACGATAGTCATGCGGATGTAGTCGATCCACTGATTGCGAATGAGGTCGTGCGCATCCCAGATGGAGTTGAACACCTCGCCCACGGCGATGGGTGTGGTGGTGTGTTCGCGAATGACTTTGAAGCCCTCTTGCAGCTCGGCGGGGCTGGGATCTTCAATCCAAAAAAGGTGGAACGGCTCGAGCTCTTTGCCTAGCCGGGCGGCCTCAATGGGCGTGAGGCGATGATGGCAGTCGTGGAGCAAATGCAGATCGTCACCGAAGACTTCGCGAACCCGCTCAAACAGCTTGGGAACCTGGCGCAGATACGGCTCGGTGGACCACTCGTATTCTGATGGCAAGCCGCGCTCAGCCGGCTCGTAGCGGCCCGCATGCTTTGCGACTCCATAGGTGGCAGCGAGGCCGGCGACGCCGCTCTGGACGCGGATGGCCTTGTAGCCCATCTCCTTGTGCAGCGCGACGTCTTCCAAGGCGTGATCGATGTCTTTTCCGAAGGCGTGCGCATAGGTGAGTACGCAATCGCGGATCTTGCCGCCGAGCAGATTGTAGACGGGCGTGTTGAGTGCTTTGCCCTTGATGTCCCACAGAGCGATGTCGACGGCGCCGATGGCCGCCATGGTGACCGGGCCACGCCGCCAATACGGTCCGCGATAGAGATACTGCCAGATGTCCTCTGTTTGAAAGGGATCGCGACCGATGATGCAGGGAATCACGTGGTCCGTGAGATAGCTGGCCACGGCGAGTTCGCGGCCGTTGAGCGTGCCGTCTCCGAGCCCGTAAATGCCTTCGTCGGTCTCAATCTTCAAGGTGATGAAGTTGCGTCCCGGCGAGGTGATGTTCACGTGCGCATTCGTGATTTTCATTCCGGCAAGTGCTCCTGGGATTCAATGATAAGCATTGGGGTTGCGGTGCGGCGCTACTGATTGACGCCGCTGGCGAGAAAGCCGCCATCGACGGCGATCACTTCTCCGGTGACAAAGGAGGCGGCTTCCGATGCAAGGAAGATCGCTGTCCCGGCCAATTCGCGCGCTTTGCCGAAGCGGTGCATGGGAGTGCGCATTGCGAGTTCTTCGCCGCGAGGCGTGCCTTGGATGAAGGATGCATTCAGCGGCGTGGGAAATATGCCGGGGGCAATGGCGTTGACGTTTACGCCGCTCTGGGCGAGTTCGACGGCGAGAACCTTGGTGAGCGAGGCCACTGCGGCCTTGCTGGCCGAGTATGCGGCGACTCGGGAGAAGGCTACGAACGAACTGAGCGAAGCAATATTGATGATGCGTCCGTAACCCGCGCGCACCATGGTCGCGCCGAAGATCTGGCAGGCGCGCAGCGTGCCGGTGAGGTTGGTCTCCATGACACGCGACCAGTCCGCTTCGTCGGCTTCAAGAGTGGGCGACATGCTGGTGATGCCAGCAGCGTTTACCAGGATGTCGACCTTGCCGAACTCCTTGAGCACAGCGTCGTGCAGGGCCTGGATGGAAGCGCGGTTAAGCACGTCGCTGGTGACACGGAGCGAGCGCCGGCCCAGGGCCTCGATTTCGGCGGTTACCTGCTCCACCTGCGCAGGCCGGCGCGAACTGGGCACTACGTCGGCGCCGGCTTCCGCGAGGCCGATCGCGATGGCGTGGCCGAGTCCGGTGGTGCCGCCGATGACGACGGCGACTCGGGATTTCAAATCGAATAAACTTTGGCTCATGAGTGAAGTTTCCTGCTGCTATTTAATTCGCGTCGCAAAGTATACATAGATAACAATAGCGAGTGGTGCGCATGATTACAAGTATTTGAGTGCTGCCATCGCTGCCGACGGTGAGAAGCATGCGCAATTCTGCGAGATGAGAAGCGCCCTGATCGGTCCACAATGCGCGAAGACCTTCTCCTTTCAAAGCATTCAAAATCATGAAGATGAACCTGTGGAGAGGAGAGTATTCTTGACATGAGTTCGTCGCGGAGAATAAATTCGCGTCGAACAGTAAATGCGATTCAGCCGCTTTCTGACCGAACTTCCGCTTCGACGGAGGGTCTGCCAGTTGGGCGTTATTGACGATCCGGTATTGCGCGTTTGCGCTCGGATGGGAATGCACTTTTGGAGTGTGAAGGAGAGATGGACATGATTGCCAATGGCCGGCGTAATTTTTTAAAGCAAGCAGGATTGATGGCGCCTGTCGCCATGATGGCCGGGTTGCCGGAGGGGGCGATGGCCCTGGGCGGCCAAGGCCGCTTGATTGAAGATGCGGTGCTGCCCGCGCAGGCCGAGGAGGCGCCCAAGAATCACATCAAGTTCGCGGTATGCGGCATGAGCCACGACCATATTTACGGAATGGTGGGCGCGATCCAGCGTGGCGGCGGCGAACTGGTGGCGATCTGGGGCGGCGAGGAAGACAAACTGGCCGGTTTCAAGAAGCGCTTCCCAGACGTGAAGTTCGTCAAGACACAGGACGAGATTTTGAACGACACCTCGATTCAACTGGTGCTGAGTTCGCAGATTGCCAGCGAGCGCGCTCCGCTTGGAGTGAAGGTGATGAAGCACGGCAAGGACTTTTTGGCCGACAAGCCCGGCATCACCACGCTGGAGCAACTGGCCGAGGTGCGCAAGACGATTGCCGAGACCAAGCGGATCTACGGGATCATGTACAGCGAGCGGTTGGAAGTGAAAGCGGCGGTCTACGCGGGAGTTCTGATTCAGCAGGGCGCGATCGGCAAGGTGATTCAGACGATCAACATTGCGCCGCATCAGATTTTCCAAAAGGGCGGCGTGGCCGGCGGCGCAGGTGGACGGCCTGATTGGTTCTGGAACCCAGACCAGTACGGCGGCATTCTGTGTGATATTGGCTCGCACCAGGTGGATCAGTTCCTGTACTACACGGGATCGAAGCAGGCAGAGGTTGTGGCGTCGCAAATTGCCAACGTGCGGCATCCGGAACATCCGCGGTTTCAGGATTTCGGCGACATGATGCTGCGCGGAGACCGGGGCCTGGGCTATGTGAAGCTGGATTGGTTTACGCCGGATGGACTGGGGACGTGGGGTGATGGACGGCTGTTCATTCTGGGGACCGATGGCTACATCGAAGTGCGCAAGTATACGAATGTGACCGTGAGCCACCAGGGCAACAACCTGTTCATCGTGGACAAGAATCAGGCGCGCTACATCGACTGCAACAATATGCCGCTGCCGTTTGGGCCGCAGTTTGTTACGGACATTGTGAATCGCACGCATGTTGCGCAGGATCAGGAGCAATGCCTGCTGGCGGCGGAGCTGGTGATCAAGGCGCAGAAGAATGCGAAGTTTGTGACGCTGAAGGATTAGGGAGTCGGTGTAGATTCCGTTGCCCCATCCTTTCGCCAGTAGCAAGGCGAAAGGATGGGGCACGGGGCCTTATCGATGACGTATGGAGAACATCATGGGCAACGTGCAGAAGAGTAAGGTTTCGCGACGCGGGTTTTTGAAGACCGGGCTGGGCGCGGCGGCGGCGATTGGGTTTCCGACGATTGTGCCCTCGATTGTGCTGGGACAGTATGCGCCGAGCAAGCGCATCAACGTTGGCGCGATCGGCGTGGGGCGCATCTCGCGGGTTCACGACATGCCCTCGATACTGCAGTACGATCGCGCAAAGATCATGGCAGTTTGCGATCTGGATGCGCATCGCGTGGAAGACGGCAAGAAATTTGTCAACGACTACTACGCGAAGAAGACGGGCAGTGCCTACGATGGCGTGACCGGCTATGCGAATTATCACGAGTTGCTGGCGAACAAGGATATCGATGCGGTCGTAGTGAGTACGCCGGACCACTGGCACTCGCTAATTGGCGTGGACGCGGTGCGGGCAGGCAAGGATGTGTATTTGCAGAAGCCGGCGTCGCTGACGATCGCCGAGGGCCGCGCGCTTAGCAATGCGGTGCAGGCTTCGGGACGGATTTTGCAGGTTGGCAGCCAGCAGCGTTCGACGGTCCAGTTCCGCTACGCGGCAGAATTGGTGCGCAATGGGCGCATCGGCGATTTGCAGCGCGTGGAAGTGGGCTTGCCGGGCGACCCGGCGGGCGGCGACAAAACGCCTTCAACTGCGCCCGACTGGTTCAACTACGAGATGTGGCTGGGCGAGACGCCGTATGTTTATTACACTGTGGACCGCGTGCATCCGCAGACGGGATACGACCGGCCGGGATGGCTGCGCTGCAGGCAGTTTGGCGCCGGCATGATTACCGGCTGGGGAGCGCATCACATCGACAGCGCGCACTGGGGCATGAATACGGAATACACGGGCCCGGTGGAAATTTGGGGCCATGCGGAGTTTCCGAATCAAGGACTGTGGGACGTGCATGGACCGTTCAAGACTGAGGCGCTGTATGCAAACGGCGTGCAGATGAGCGTGAGCGGCGACTACACGAACGGGATCAAATTCTACGGATCGAAGGGTTGGATCTTTGTTTCGCGCGGCAATGAGCAGGTCACGAAGAGCGATCCGCTGGCGAGGCTGAATGATACGACGGCGCTGGCATCAAGCGATCCGAAGATTATCAAGAGCGTGATTGGGCCGGACGAGATTCATCTGTATGAGAGCAAGGAACAGCACGGCAATTGGCTGGACTGCATCATCAGCCGCAAAGAGCCGATATCGCCGGTGGAGATGGGGCATCGGGCGTGCTCGAGTTGCCTGCTTCACGATTTGGCGATGGTACTGAAGCGCAAGCTTTACTGGGATCCGGTGCTGGAGCGCTTCAAGAATGACGACGAGGCCAACAGCATGCTGCATCGCCCGCAGCGCGCACCCTATTTGTTTTCGTAGAGAAAGGGAATCATGATTTCGAGACGCGATGCTCTGGTTGGGTTGCTGGCGATGCCGAGCGGTCTGAGTGCTTTTGCCGCGGCTGCCGACGAGAAGAAAGTTCTTGGGCCAACGGTGTTTCATTGGGACGAGATGAAGGCGGTGAAAACGGAGAAGGGCGAAGTGAGGTCGCTCTGCAAGACGCCCACGGCGACAGTGGACGAGTTGGAGATGCACATAACGACGCTGAATCCAGGGCTCGAATCGCATCCACCGCACAGGCACGTGAATGAGGAACTGATCATTCTGCGCGAGGGCGAGTGCGAGACACTGTCCGATGGCAAGTGGGTGAAGGTGGGTCCGGGTTCGGTGGTTTTCAACGCATCGAACAGCCTGCACGGGTTCCGGAATATTGGAACGACGCCGGCAACCTATCACGTGATCAACTGGAGCCCGAACAAGGACATGGCCGCGAAGAAGTAATTTTCGTCAGCGGCTCAGGGCATCTTCTCCATCATGCTGGCGCGGTCAAGAACCGCAAGCAGGGCGTAGTAGTTGTCCACGAGAAAACCCTCGTAGCCATGCGCGCCGCCTTGCCAGTCTTTCCAATCGTTGGTGAGGCCGTTGGCTGCGCGGCCTGAAAAGCCCTGCCGCTCGAACGCCTCGAGCATGGGCATAAGCATTTTGTCGGCCTGGTCCTTTTCGCCGAGTTGGTAGAGAGCGGCCATGGTGAAGTATGCGAAACAGGCTGTGGCGCCGCCGTTTTCATACTTCTCAAAGCCATCGCTGCCGTCCTCTTTTACCGGACCGCCAAAGCGCGGGTCGAGATCGACATAGTCGGCGCGGCGGATGGGGACGAGATTGCCGGGAAGGCCAAGCGTGAAGTTGCGGTAGCCCACGCTGTCCATTTTGAGCAGGATCTTGTCCATAGCCTGCCGCGCCTGCTCTCCATTGATAAGTCCGTAGCGCACCGCGATGCCATTGACGAAGGGGAAGTAATAGTTGTGCCGCTGTCCGTCGGCGCTTCTCCAGCCGGCCAGAACTCCGGCGGATGGATCGAGGAATGCGGGGGCGTAAGCTTCATGAATCTGCTGGGCGCGCTGGCGATATTTTTTGGCATCGGCCGTTTCTCCAACGCGATCGGCGAGTGCGGCCATGCTGCGCAGCGCGCGATAGGCAAGCGCGTTGGCATACGCGTCCTGATGGCCGAATCCGATGGTGTCCCACCAGTTGGACGGACGCACGGCGATCTTTTCGGGCCAGGTGCCGGAGTTGCCACTGACCGGGTATTCGAGCAACGGGCTGCCGTCGGC
>Ga0118677_10010897_pt1 | contig 13767 bp, 8 predicted proteins | sample AliMusrvi5mmetaG_FD_86154 | JGI IMG/M metagenome (GOLD analysis project Ga0118677, IMG submission 86154) | reverse complement strand
GCCGATGCGGCTCCCCACACCACGATAGCTCACGTCCTTTCGGGTCTCGGATTTCGATTCCCTTGCAAATCCCCGCTATCCCTATGCTTCTAGGCGCGACCGGTCAGCGCTTTGAGCCTGCGTTTAAGGAAGGCCGGTTTTGGTTACCCTGGCTTTGGTGGGCGATGGAGCGTTCGGGTTTTCATTATTGGCGGATTTAGACTGCGCTTTGGCTTCGGGAGCCTTCTTTCGCTAGTTTGTGCTGATGGCCGTACATACTGCGAGTGTGATGTGCCGTGCGCGCCATTGCAGGAGGCGGATCCAGCGTTTGGCGTTACAGGCCGCGCCGATGAAATAGTTTGGCAGGCGGGTCTTTTCCAGGCCGCGATAACGGGCTTTGCGCAGTCCGTGAGCGCGGACCAATTTGCTCTGCGTGCCCTCCAGGGCGTTGTGTTGCTTGCAGCGCTGGCGAAATTCAGGGGTGGATTGCTCGCGGCGCCGTTGCTGGAGCAGTTGGTGGTGAGGGCCAATCCGCTCCCAAAATTAGAGCACACTCAGGGCCAACAGCAGGACCGGTTCGATGCAAGGCCGGCCGTTGCTGGCGCCCAAAGCTTGAGAGAAATCGTCCGGCACGCTTATCCCTGGCCGCCGAATCAGGCGGGGTTTTGCAAAGGAATCAGATTTGGTCAATCCCACTCCTGCCCTTCAGGAACTCGAACCCTACGCTCGGAATTCGCGTTTGCTCTCGAGCGCCTTCTGCAGCGCCTCCTTGACCGCATCCAGACGCGGGGGCAATTCGATCGGCTGGTTGGCGTGCCGGCTAGGGAACTCCATCTCGCGCTGGTGATACTTCACCTTCATCTCGACGAACTTCAGGCCGTGCGCGGTCGAAATCACTACCACCCGCTCCGACTTGTCGATCTTGCCCGCCTTGAGCAACTTGATCAGTACTGCCAGCGCGACGCCGGTGTGCGGGCAGTTAAACATCCCGGTGCGGTCGCCCAGCGCCGCTGCATCCGCGAGTTCTTCCTCGGTCGCCTGCTCGACGATACCGCTGAATTGCTTGAGGGTGCGGACCGCCTTCTCGAAGCTGACCGGATTGCCAATCTGGATCGCGCTCGCCAGCGTCTTCTCCGCCTGCATGGGCTCAAAGCTCTCGAAATTGCGCAGGTAGGAGCGATAAAGCGGGTTGGCCCGCTGCGCCTGCGCCACCACAATGCGTGGCAGCTTCGCGATCAACCCCATGTCTTTCATCATCATCAGCCCTTTGCCCAGGGCGGAGACGTTGCCCAGGTTGCCGCCGGGGATTACGAAGACGTCAGGGACTTCCCAGTCGAACTGCTGCACGATCTCGATGCCCACCGTCTTCTGGCCCTCGACGCGGAGCGAGTTCATCGAGTTGGCCAGATAAAGGGTCGGGTCCTGGGTGATCTCCTGCACCAGCTTCATGCAGCCGTCGAAGTCCGTGTCCAGGTAAAGCACCAGGGCGCCGTTGGAAATCGGCTGCACCAACTGCGCGCTGGAAATCTTGCCCCGCGGCAATAGTACGACCGATTGGATGCCCGCCGCCGCGCAATACGTCGCCAGCGCCGCCGAGGTATCCCCCGTTGAAGCGCATACCACCGCCTTGATCGGCGCACCTTCGGAGATCATCTGTTTAACCTGCGAGACCAGCACCGTCATGCCCAGGTCCTTGAATGAACCGCTATGCGTGTTGCCGCACAGCTTGATCCATAGATCATCCACCCCGATTACCTTCCCGAAACGCTCGGCCCAGAAAAGGTTCGTCCCGCCTTCGTAGACCGACACGACGTTCTCGTCGCTGATCTGCGGCAGGATCCACTCCTTCTTGCCCCACACGCCCGAGCCGTAGGGCCACAGGTTGCTTTTGTACCGCTCCTCGAAGAGCTTCATCCAAGCCGGCGCCCCGCGGCGCGCCAAAGCCGCCATGTCGTGCTGTACTTCCAGCAGGGAATTGCACTTCCGGCATTGGTACACGATGGAGTTCAGCGGATAAGTGGCTCCGCACTGCGGGTTGATACACTGAAACCAGGCTCGATAGGACATTGCTCAATACTCCGACGTTCCGACATTGCGGACGACACGCGCACGCGCCGGCGGCGACACAACTCAAGATCAGGCGGATAATGCCAATAGGGAAATCATTTTCAAGGAAAGAGCGCTTTCGCGGCCCTTCCGAGATTCATCTCGCATGGTTCCGGAACTGACGACCTTGGCCATTGGACCTTAATAGCTTTGACCCACAGCCCTTCTGGTCACATGCTCCTTCCATGAGTTCGATTAACAACTCAGCGGAGTTGGTGTTTAATTTGCCTTTTATGGTCAACTAAGACTGGTCGGCGTGGCCGCAGATCCATCTATGACTGACAAGCCAAAAGAATCGTGAAGGATATCTTCCCCTTTCCTGGAGGGCGGCGCTTCGAATATGTTGATCCCGCTGGCAACCAGCTTGCGGTGTGGTCGGACAAATGACAGGGCCTTCTCCCAACCTGCCGAACAAGCACGGAGTAGGAACAACGCCGGCTGCTCGTAGCCTATGCAAGAGCTCTCGAAGGGGCGTGTAAGGATCAGGCCACCAACTAGCTGGGGACTCCGCATAGTTGGATGCAAACACCGCAGGGTGGAGAGATCGCACGTTGGCACTTGCGTTTCGGGCGGTTTCGCTTGACTGTTTATGCGAAGGGTGCACGCAAATGAAGACTCTCATCGCCGACAAATTCTCCGAAGCTCACCTCGACTGCCTCAGCCAACTCGGCTGCGAAGTGACTTACAAACCGACGGCCAAGGCCGAGGAACTGCCCGGGCTGATTAGCCCCTATAAGATCCTGGTTGTCCGCAGCAAGCAGGTGACGGCCGACACGTTTGAGGCCGGCGGCGAATTGGCGCTGGTGCTGCGCGCCGGGGCGGGCGTAAACACCATTGACGTGAAGACCGCCAGCGCTCGCGGTGTCTTTGTCAGCAACTGTCCCGGCAAGAACTCAATTGCCGTGGCTGAACTGGTGTTCGCCCTGCTGCTCGCCATTGACCGGCGCATCCCGGATAACGTCGCCGCCTTGCGCGCCCACAAATGGAACAAGAAGGAATTCTCTAAAGCCGACGGCATTTACGGCAAGACCCTCGGGGTGGTTGGCATCGGCCGGATCGGAGGCGAGGTGATCACTCGTGCGCAGGCGTTCGGGCTCCGCACCATCGCCTGGTCCCGCTCGCTCACGCCCGAAAAAGCGCAACGGCTCGGCGTCGAAAAGTGTGACGGCCTGGACGACCTGTTCCGGCAGGCCGACTTCGTGACGCTGCATCTGGCACTCAAACCCGACACCCGGCAGCTCGTCAATGCCGCCCGTCTCGCCCTGCTCAAACCCAACGCCATTCTAATCAATACGGCCCGCGGCGAAATCGTGGACCAGGCGGCATTGCAGGCTGCACTCCAGGGCGGCAAGCTGCGTGCCGGTCTGGACGTGTTCGACCCCGAACCAGCCGAGGCCACGGCCGATTTCAGCGATCCCATCCTGGACCTGCCCAGTCTCTGCGGCACGCATCACATCGGCGCCTCGACCGAGCAGGCGCAGGAAGCCATCGCCAAAGAAGCCATCCGCATCATCAAGACTTTTGTCCAGACTGGCGTGGTGTTGAACTGCGTCAACCTGGCCACGCGCACGCCGGCGAAGTGGCAACTCGTTGTCCGCCATTACGACCGGGTGGGGGTGCTGGCGTTTGTCATGGACCAGATTCGCCGGGCGGGCATCAACATCGAGGAGGTCCAGAACGTCATTTTCGAAGGCGCGGCGGCGGCCAGTTGTCGCATCCAGCTCGATGCCGAGCCGGGTGGCGAGCTGCTGGGTTCGATCAAGGCCGGGAACGCGGACATCATGGGGCTGGAGTTGCTGCGGCTGTGAAATGGGGTGTTCACCCCATATTCAGGACCCGGCAGTGGGTGGTAAAGAAGAGCAGGTAAAGGCGTGAGGGACGTTCGCTCGGCAGGAGAGCGGCTAGACTCGCGCCGTGTATGCACGACTGACGCCTATGTACAGCAGCCACCGCTCGCCGCAGACGGTCCTTTATGTGGAGGACAGCACGGACGACTTCGTTTTGTTCCAACTCGCGAGCAGGAAATGCGGCACGCCCTTTTCCTTGCAGCGCGCCGCCGACGGCGAGCAGGCGATCGCCTACTTGAGCGGCGCCGGGGTTTACGCCGACCGCGAAGAATTCCCTTTCCCGGAACTGGTGTTACTCGACCTGAAAATGCCCCGCCTCGACGGGTTTGAGGTGCTGCATTGGATCCGGACCAACCCGGGAACGAAGACCCTGCCGGTGGTGGTTCTGGCTGGCTCCTCCTTTCGCGCCGATATCCGCCGTGCCTTGGAGCTGGGCGCGAATTCCTATGCGGCCAAACCGGCCAAGTTCGAGGAACTGCAGGTATTGATTGATCAAATCACCGACGTGTGGCTGGCCCAGGAAAAGCTCGCTTGCTAGCTAGAATTAATTGCGTTATTCAGGTTTACCCGATTCCCAGTTCCCAAGCGACTTTTTGCCGCAGTTCGGGATCCATTGTCTTGGCGCCCCGGGTTGGCACCCGAGCGTTAGGCAGCCGCAGCACGGCTCGGGTGCCCCTGCCGGGTTCGCTCTCAAGGACAAAGCTGCCATGATAAAGAGCGGCCAGTTGCTTCACGATAGTCAGCCCCAATCCCGTCCCGGCTTGCGCCCAATGCCCTCTGTCGAACTGTCGGAAAGCCCCCACCTCGCTGACCTGGTCTGGCGTCATGCCACGCCCCTGATCGCGCACCTCCAGCAGGCAACCCGCCTTGGGCAGGAAACCCAGATGAATGCGGACCATGCTGCCTGAGAGGGAGAACTTCAGCGCATTATCTACCAACTCCATAACCAATTCGCCGTAGTGAGTTGGGGAGATCGGCAGTTCTACTTCGCACAGGTCCAATTGCAGATCGAAAAACCGCGAGTCCCGCCGGGCGAGTTGCTCCGCCAGATCGGTCGTCAAGGCCGTGATTGGGATGTAGTCGTTGTCTCCCGACGGCGCCGGCAACTTCCCGTGCTGGTTGGCCAGAGCCAGCTCGGCGTAGAGGAGGAAGCGGTAGGCTGTGCGATGAAGTTGCTGCGAAGCAAGGCGGACGGCCCGGCCAAGTGCGCGGACATCGGCAACGGGCTTCGTGGGATCAGCGACTTCCAATATACGACTGGCGTTGAACAGGCTCGTCAATGGGGTCCGCAGCTCCTGGGGAAGTTTCCTGACCACATCCAGGCGGGCGGCCTCCACCAGGTGTTCCAGCCGTTGCTCCTGGTGCTGGTGTTTCTCGAGTCGGGCGCGAATCGCCGCCAACAAATCAGCCTTGGCCACCGGCTTGCAGAGGTAATCATCCGCACCCAGTCCCATGCCCGCCCGCACTTGCGACGGGTCGCCCTTGGCGCTCAGAAAGATGAACGGGATCGACGCTGTCCGTTCCTCTGCCCGCAGCGTTTCCAGCACGGTGTATCCATCCGTGCCCGGCATCATGATGTCGCACAGGATGAGGTCCGGCAGCTCCGCCTCCACCTGGCGCAGGCCTTCAGTGCCGTCGGCTGCTGTTCGCACGCAAAACCCTTCCATCAGGAGTCGCTCCGCCAGCGTCCGGCGAAAGGGCTCTTCGTCTTCAATGATCAGTATGGATTTCATAAAGTAAGCATGTTCGTCTGTCGCTCGCGACCCACCGTGCGGCGACCCTCGTGCGGTTACAAAGTTGAATCGTTACACTGGTTACATAGGTGCCCCGCACCGCCGACGTTTGTAACGATGTAACTCATGTAACTTATTTAACCTCTCAGCATACTAGGCAGGTCGCCGGCCATTGGGCAGCCGCAGAACGGCCCGCGTGCCGTTGCCAGGGTTGCTCTCGATTTCAAAACTGCCCTTATACAGCGTAGTGAGTTGCTTTACAAGCGCCAGCCCCAACCCCGTGCCTGATTGCGCCAAAAGGTCCCGGTCGAACTGCCGGAAGGCCCCCACCTGGCGAATTTGGTCCGCCATCATCCCGCGCCCCTGATCGCGCACCTCCAGCAGGAATTGCTCGTCGGGCAGGGAGCTCAAAAGAACTCGGACCATACTGCCGGGAACAGAGAACTTGAACGCATTGTCGACCAATTCCGTCACCAAATCGGTATAGTGATTCACATCCATGGAAACCTCCACTTCGCGGAGGTCCAATTGCAGATCGTCCGATCGCGAGTCTTGCTGGGCGAGGCGCCTGGCCACGTCGGCCGTCAAGGTCGTAACCGAGATATAGCCCGAGCCTCGCACTTTCGACTGCGGGTTCTGCGAGTCGCCGAGCCTCAGCTCGGCGTAGAGGAAGAAGCGGCGGATCGTGCGCTGCAAGCGCTGCGAGGCAAGGCAGATGCCCCGGCCAATTTCGCGGACTTGCGGGACGGGTCTTGAAGGGACCGCGGCTTCCAGGAGCTTGCCCACCTTGAGCAGATCCGCCAACGGGGCCAGCAGCTCACGGGGAAGTTGCTTTACCAACTTCAATTGGGCGGCCTCAGCGGTCTCTGCGAGCCGTCGCTGCTGCTGCTGGTGTTTCTCGAGCTGGGTCCGGATGGCGGCCAGCAGATCCGCCTTGGCCACTGGCTTGCAGAGGTAGTCATCCGCACCGAATTCCATGCCGGTCCGCACTTGCGGTGGATCGGCCTTGGCCGTCAGGAAGATGAACGGAATCGCGGCCGTCCGCTCGTCCAGCCGTAAGTTCTTCAGCACGGCATAGCCATCCAGGCCTGGCATCATGATGTCACACATGATCAAGTCCGGCGATTCTGCCAGCGCCTGGCGGATACCTTCCGTACCGTCCGACGCCGTTTGCACTCGGAAGCCTTCCATGGCCAATCGGTCCACCAAGGTCAGCCGGAGCGCTTCTTCGTCTTCAATAATGAGAATGGTATACATAGTTAGAGGGTGTTCATCCTGGTTTCGAATCGATCTTGTTCACGCCGTTGGTTACCAGCCGCGCCCTGGGCAGGCGCACCGCAACCCGGGTGCCTTTAGCCGGGTCGCTCTCGATGGCAAAGCGGCCGCCATACAAAGCCGCAATCTGCTGCACGAGGGCCAGCCCCAATCCAGTCCCCGCTTGCGCCCAGCGCTCGCTGTCGAACTGTCGGAAGGCCGCCACCTGGCTGAGTTGGCCAAGCGTCATCCCTCGCCCGTGATCCACCACCTCCAGCAGGCAGCCTTCCTCGGGCAGAATGTTCAAATGAACCCGGACCACCTCGCCGGAGACGGAGAACTTGAACGCATTGTCCACCAATTCGGTGACCAGGTCCGCAAAGTGAGCCGAACTCAAAACCACCTCCACTTCCCGCAGGTCCAATTGCAGATCGTCCAGCCGCGAATCTCGCTGGGCGAGGCGCTTGGTCAGATCGGCCGTAAAGGACATGGCCGAGAAATACTCGGTGCCCCGCAATTGGTCCTGCGCCTTCTCATCCTGGCTGGCGGCCATCAATTCGGCGTAGGAAAGGAATCGTCGGATGGTGCGGTGCAACCGCTCCGAGGCGAGGCGGATGACACGACCGATGTCGCGGATTCCGGCAAATGGCTTCGTGGGATCCTCTGCTTCCAGAAGCTGGCCGGCAGCCAGCAGGCCCGTTAAGGGGGTGAGCAGCTCGTGAGGGAGCCTCCTGACTACCTCCAGCCGTACCGCCGCCAAGTTCTGATCGAGCCGTTGCTGCTGCTGGCGGCGCCTCTCGAGCCGGGAGCGGATCGCCGCCAACAGAACGCCTTTGGACACCGGCTTGCAGAGATAATCATCCGCACCCAGCTCCATGCCCGCCCGCACTTGCTGCGGGTTCGCCTTGGCGGTCAGAAAGATGAACGGAATCGACGCCGTCCGCTCCTCCGCCTGCAACGTTTGCAGCACGGTGTACCCATCCATGCCCGGCATCATGATGTCACACAGGATGAGGTCCGGCGGCTCCGCCTCCGCCTGGCGCACGCCTTCATAGCCGTCGGCCGCCGTTTGCACGCGGAAGCCTTCCATAGTAAGCCGGTCCGCCAGGGTCTGCCGCAGCGGTTCTTCGTCTTCAATGATCAGAATAGTATGCATACATGTAACTCAAGAGACGATTCAACACTGTGCCCCCTCTCCCGGCTCCGCCGGCTGCCAGGGAATGTAGAGCGAAAAAGTGCTGCCCTGGCCGGCCTGGCTTTGGAGTTCCACCCGGCCACCGTGCAACTCGGCACATTTCTTCACGATGTACAAACCGACCCCGGTGCCCTTGATGGCCCCCACATTCCCACCACGCCGGAAGGCCGAAAACAGCGCGGCCTGGTCGGCGGCAGGAATGCCGATACCATGGTCCTGCACCTTGAACTCCCATTCCGCTCCTGCGCGACGAACGCTGAAGTGCACCGGCGTCAAGTCGGGGGAGTACTTCAAGGCGTTGCTCAAGAAATTACTGAGTATGCGCTCAAGCAGACTCTCATCCACCAGGGTCCGCACGGCGGGCGCCTCGATCTCAAAGTGAACCGGCGGATGTTTCCGGAATGCACCCTGGACGCGCGCCACCACCTCACGACATAGACCAACCATCTCGGTGGGCCGAGGCTTGAATTGGACGCGCCCGGCGTCCAATTGCCCTTGCAGCAACACGTCCTGCAGCATGCCCGTCAGGCGTTGAATCTCGTGCCGGATCATCTGGAAATAGTTCGCCCGTTTCTCCGTGTCCATCCGGTCGTAATAATCCTCCAGCATTTCGGCCGCCCCCAGGATGGCTCCCAGCGGCGTGCGAAATTCATGCGACACCATGCTCACGAAAGTGGTCTTGAGCGCGTTCAGTTCACGCTCCGATGCCAGCGTGCGCAGCAACTCCTCCTCGGCTAGCTTGCGTTCGGTGATGTCAATCATCACCGACAGGAAGAACTGCTGCCCCTGGCTGACGATTATTTCCCCCGAGAAAAGGCCGGCCAATAGCGCCCCATCTTTGCGCCGGATCTGCATTTCAACGTCGTTGATGCGCCCCTCCGTCTGCAGTTGCTCCGCCAATGCCTCCTGCTGCTCGGGATGCGCAAACAGGCCCAGTTCGGCCGCGGTCCGGCCCAGAATCTCGGAGCGGGAATAGCCAAGTGTTCTCAAGAAAGCGTCGTTCACATCAAAGAACCGCCGCTCCGGCAGAGTGCTCAGGGCCAACAGCGTCGGATTGTTCCGGAACAACCGTTCAAAACGCTGCTGCGCTTCCACTTCGGCGCTCAGATTCTTGGAGATCCCGAACAAGCACTTCGCGCCATTCCATTGGCCAAACCAAATACGGGTCTCCACCGGCACCAGGCTGCCGTCCTTGCGGACCAGCGGGAGGGGGCAACTGTTCCGCTCACCCCGGAACATCGCGCCGAAGATCTCCTCGGCTTCCTTCCGACGCTCCTCCGGATGCACATCCAGGACCTGCATGGTCGCCAGTTCTTCCGCACTGTAGCCCAGCGTGCGGGTCACTGAGGTGTTGGAGAATAGAATCCTCCCCTCGCGCGTCCCGACGAAGATGAGATCGGTCATGGACTCGAAGAAGGTGCGAAAATTGGTCTCGCTATCGCGCAGCGCGGCCTCGGCTTGCTTGCGCGCGGTGATATCCTGGAACGTCCCCATCACGTAGGCGCGCCCGCCATTGACCATCGGAGCAAATCCCCGCACCTCGGTCCAGATGCTTTTTCCTGTGCCTGTCGTCCCCTGGCATTCCAGCGCAAAGCGCTCGCCTGTATCCAGGCACCGTTTGATGCTGTCCCACAGCTTGGGGATGTACTCCGGTAGATAGAACTTCAGTCCCGCCATCAGTCCAGGTTGATTGCCCGGGGGGGCCTCGATGATCTCGAATACCCCGTCCGTCCACTCGAGATAATCCGTGTGCGGATTCGCTTTCCAGCCCGCCAACCGGGCGATCCGTTGAGTTTCTTGCAGGAAGAGTTGGCTCTCGCGCAGCGCTTCCTCCACCCACTTGCGATCGGTGATGTCCAGGAAGGTCACTACCGCCCCGATCACCACCCCACTGCGGCGTTGCGGATAAGACCAGTACTCCGCCGGAAAAGCGGTGCCGTCGGCTCGCCAAAGCACTTCGTCATCCACATGTGAGGGCTCTCCCTTGATGAAAGCTTTGAATATTCGGCACTCTTCAACGGGAAAAGACGTTCCATCCGCGTGTTTGCCGTGGATCTGCCAATGCATATTCTTGCCCAGCAACTCCTCCGACCGCTTGTAACCCAGAAGCTGAAGACAGGAGTTGTTGCAGTAGGTACAGTTGCCGTCCAGATCGATGCCGTAGATCGCTTCGGCGGTGGAATTCAGCAGCGTAAGAGTGTTCTCCTCGCTTTCTTGCAGCGCTACTTCCGCCTTCTTCCGCTCCGTGATATCCCAATTGGTGCCCAGCAGTCGTAATGGCCGGCCCGAGGCATCCCGCTGCACCTGGGCCATCGCGCGAATATGGCGCACCGTCCCATCCGCCCAGCGCACCCGAAACTCCGTGTTGAACTCTTTCTCGCCGCGTAACGCCTGTTGTATTTCCTCATTGCCGCGCTGCCGGTCTTCCGGGTGGACCCCTGCCGTCCAGGCTTCGTAGGCCCCGCTAAACTGGGCCCGTGTCGTCCCATAAAGGCGGAACATCTGATCATCCCAGATCAGCCGGTTGGACACCACCTCATAGTCCCAAATCCCCACCTCGCCCGCCTTGGCAGCCAACTCCAGTCGCTCGGTCGTGTGGTGCAAGTCGGCCGTGAGCCGCCCGGCCAGACGCTGTGCGTTGAAACGTGCGTTCAGCAACGAGTGCAGTAAAGCCGCCAGCAGCAGGCTCAATGTCGTCCCGGCAACCGCCACCCCCCAGACGCCCCGGTACGCACCGGCACTCGCCGGGGAGCCGCTTCGGGTAAAGAGCAATGTCCAAGGCCGGCCGGCGTAAATGATTGGCTTTTGCAGCGTGAATTTAGCCGCCGAGCTCCCTTCGGGCTGGCTGTCGTAAAGCAGAAAGTCCTTATATTCCTTGTCTTCCTTCTGGTAAGACCTCTTCTCGTCGAATATTTGCAGTCGGATGCGTTTCTCGTCCAGCGCGCCCCAGCCCCCCAGGATGCCCACCATCAGATCGTTCATCCGGTAGGGGCTGTAAACCCAGCCCTGGAGTGCCGCCCGCCGTTCGGCCACGGTCGCCACGGGCATCCGGTTGCGATACACCGGCACGAACATCAGCGTGCCGGCCTGGACGTCAGTAGACGTTTCCTGCACCAGGATCACTTTGGCCGTGAGCGCGGCCGTGTTCTCATCGCGCGCCCTCTCCAGCGCCGCGCGGCGCGTGGGTTCTGACAGCATGTCATAACCGAACGCACGGAGGTTCCGGTTGGTGAAAGGCTCGAGGTAAACGATCGAGGAATAAACCGCGCGCTGGCCTTCGGGCTTGACATGGTAGTTGGGAAAGCCTTCCTGGCGAATCTCCAGCTCATGCTGCGACAGGCGCTCGGGCGGGATGAGCAAAGCGTACCCCACCCCCAGGATACCCGGCAACTGCCGATCCACCTGGAGGCTCTGCACGTAGGCTCGCCACTCCGCGCGGCTCACCGACTCCGAGGCGGCGAACAACCCTGCCCCTCCCAGAAGGATCTGTTCATGCGCCCGGAGACGCTCCCTGACTTCGATCTCGATTGCGTGACCGGCGAACTCGAATTCGCGCCGGGCATTCGCCACCACCCCCCGCTGGGTCTGGTGGGTGACCAGCGCGGTAGTTACCAGGCCTGCCGCCAGCAGCAGCAATGCCGGCCAATAGTGGCGCAGCAAACTCGAAACCGTCCCGGCTCCCGCGGGCGCGTGGGCGCCGGAAAGGGACGTGGGTGGCAAGATTCGCTTCGGCATAACGCTGGGCTAGTGAAGTTATACTCTGCGCGGCAACAGACTGAGCTTTTTGTCGGGGTGGGGACGGCTCGTCCCCAGTTGCGCAATACCAATGGGGACGAGCCGTCCCCACCCCGACCGCTGGGCCAGCGCAAAGCTCAGATGGTGGCCGCGCCCAGTATAAAAAAGCAAATCGTTACATGAGTTACATGAGTTACATGAGCGACAAGCGCCGCCGGTTTTTGTAACGATGTAACTCATGTAACTTATTTAACCTGTCAAGATACGAGCCTCAGGCGGCGCCCGGCTTAGTATCCCCGCCGCCGTCGAGGTGGATCGAGATGCGGATGCCGGGCGGCTCCAGGTTTTCCACTCTCACCTTTGAACTCTGGACTTCTTTCACCCTTCCCTCCCGACCGGCAGCGTGAACCAAAACCTGCTCCCCTGTCCGGGAACGTTCTCGACGCCAATCTGCCCAGCGTGGGCTTCGACGGCCAGTTTGCAAAACGCCAGCCCCAGTCCGGTGCCGACGCCCTTTTGCCGGCTTTCGGCCTGGGCGAATTTGGTGAATATCCTCTGCAGGAACTCCGGAGGAATGCCCGGGCCGTTGTCAGTAATGGTCACCCGGACCTGTCCGGCTTCGCGGCAGAGCGCGAGGCTCACCTCACCGTCGCTCGGGGTGAATTTCAGGGCGTTGCTCAGGAGGTTGCCCAACACCCTCCGGAGAATGCCGGTGTCGTAGCTGGCCACGATGGTTTCGGTGGAGGTGATCCGCAGCCGGCGGTTCCTGGCCTGCGCGCGGAACGACTCCTGCACCTCGCGGGCCAGCGCTACCAGGTCGCCGGAGATCCGCTCGATCGGCATCTGCCCCGCCTCGAGGCGGCTGATGTCGAGCAACTGCGTGACCATCGTGGACATGGCCTTGGCGCCCGCCTCGGCCGCGCCCAATACTTTCGTCAAGTCGGGATCGCCTGGGGTCACCACGGACTGGATGTATTGCAGAGCCATCACGATGCTCGTGAGCGGCGAACGCAGGTCGTGGACGAGCATGTGCACCAGGCTGTCCCGCAGATGCTCCAGCTCCCGCAACCGTTCGTAGCTGGCCCGCAATTCACGCCGCTGCCGGCTCAGTTCGAGGTGGTTCCGCACGCGCACCTCGACCTCCTCCAACTGGAATGGCTTGGGAATGTAATCCACGCCGCCCACCCGGAAGGCACGGGTCTTGTCCCACGGCTCGTTGAGCGCACTGATAAAGAGGACCGGGATGTCCTTGAGCCGGGGATCGGCCTTGAGGCGGGCGCAGACCTCGTAGCCATCCAGGCCCGGCATCAGGATGTCCAGCAGGATGAGATCCGGCTGGTCCCGCACCGCGGCCTGCAAGGCCATTTCGCCGTCGGGCAGCGTAAAAACCTCGCAGCCGGTCTCCCGCAGCATCGCCTCGAGCAATGCCATGTTCTGAGGCACGTCGTCCACGATCATGATCCGGGGCTTCCTCGAGATTCCTCCAGTCATAGTTCCTTCTCTTTCAACGCCCGCAAGAGGGCGCGGTAGTCGTATCCCGCCGCCAGTTGGCCGAGCGCCTGGCCCAGCGCCGGCTGCAAGGGCGATACGCCCTGCACGATCAACTCCCGCAGCCGGGCGCCGTCGCCGGCCTCCGTGGCCCGGATGATGTCCGCGCGCAACCCGGCGGGAAGCTGGGCGATGGCGGAGAGTTCCAGCACTGGCCGGGCCAGGGCGGGGGGAGCGGATGGTTCGGCATAGACGTAGTTCAGGTTCAGCAGCGTGCCGATCTCGGCCAGGAGTTCGTCATTGCGGAAAGGTTTGCTGATGAATCCGTCCGCACCGGCCGTCCGCCATACTTCCTCGGAAGTTCCAATGGCATCGGCGCTGACAATCAGAATCCGGGTATCCCGCCCCCCGAGACCGTCGCGAATCATCC
>Ga0118677_10010891_pt1 | contig 13774 bp, 23 predicted proteins | sample AliMusrvi5mmetaG_FD_86154 | JGI IMG/M metagenome (GOLD analysis project Ga0118677, IMG submission 86154) | reverse complement strand
GTCGTTCCAAGTACGGCACGAAGATGCCCAAGCAAGCCTAGAATTCAGTGGTGAGGAAAAATGTCAAGACGTAGAAGAGCGGAGCGACGGGTTCTGGCGCCGGATCGCAAGTACAACAACGAGCTGGTTGCCCACCTTGTCAACATGGTGATGGAACGGGGCAAGAAGTCTGTTGCCGAGAGGATAGTCTACGGCGCGATGGATCGCGTCAAAGAGAAGATGACCGGCGAGAATCCGCTGGAAGTCCTGATACGCGCCGTCGATAACGTGAAACCCAAAGTGGAAGTGAAATCGCGGCGGGTTGGTGGAGCCACCTATCAGGTACCAGTCGAGGTCGGTTTTGTAAGGCAGCGCGCAATGGCCATCAGGTGGATCATAACCTATTCGAAGGCACGAAAAGGTGTGCCGATGGGACAAGCTCTTGCGCTTGAACTGATGGATGCACATAAGAATCAGGGCAATGCGGTCAAGAAACGCGAAGATACTCACAAGATGGCGCAAGCCAACAGGGCTTTTGCACACTATAGATGGTAGGCTGCCGGCAAGAAGTATTGGCACCTATTGCTTGGCGGTTGACATGGACATGGCAACAGTATTGAAAAACGCTTGCAGAAATAATGTCGCAGACAAGACCGGAGGACACGAGTCTTCAGGCCGGCGGCGGGGTCTGGGCATGCTTCGGAACATCGGAATCATTGCTCACATCGATGCGGGCAAGACGACCATTTCTGAACGTATGCTTTATTACTCCGGCAGACTGCACAGGATGGGCGAAGTCCATGAGGGAACGACCACTATGGACTGGATGATCCAGGAACGTGAGAGAGGAATCACCATCACAGCCGCAGCAACCACTTTCTTTTGGCGCGACCACCAGGTAAATCTGCTCGATACGCCCGGGCACGTGGACTTCACTGCGGAAGTGGAACGTTCCTTGAGGGTGCTTGACGGGGCCGTCGGTGTTTTCTGTGGAGTTGGCGGTGTTCAGGCTCAGTCAGAGACAGTGTGGCATCAGGCAAGCCGATATGGTGTTCCGCGCATTGCGTTTGTCAACAAGATGGACCGGATAGGCGCTGATTTTCACAAGGTTGTTGCCCAGATGCGAAGCAGGCTGGCGTCAGAATTTGTATGTGTTCAGATTCCGTGGGGTTCCGAGAGCGCGTTCAAAGGCATAATTGATCTGCTCAGCATGAGAGCGGTTTCCTTCGAAGAGGACAGCAAGGGTCAGGAGCTCGTGTATTCCGATATCCCATCCGAACTTGCTGCGCAGGCGGAACAAGCACGGGCAGAGCTTATTGAAGCGGTGGCAGAGAAGGATGAGGAGATACTCAGGCTTTATCTCGAAAACTCGGATGTGTCCGCGGAGCGATTGAAGGAAGGTATACGCCGGGCATCCGTTGCCAACAAACTGGTGCCGGTGTTATGCGGGTCAGCACTGAGGAACAAAGGTGTTCAGCTGCTTCTTGATGCGGTTGTTGACTTTTTGCCCTCTCCTCTGGACATCCCGGTGGTAGAAGGTAGACATCCGAAGACGAAGGCAGTCGAAACCCGCGAGACTGATGACTTTGGACCCTTGAGCGGAGTCGTCTTCAAGATCGTTAATGACCCTTACGTCGGCAATATGGTCATGGTTCGCATCTATTCCGGCCAGCTCAAGAAAGGTCAGAACGTATACAATCCGCGCACCCGTTCGCGAGAGCGAGCCATGCGTCTGCTTGAGTTGCATGCCGACAAGCGCACCGAGGTCGACACGCTGTTCTCAGGGGAAATCGGCGGAATCACCGGGCTGAAAGATTTCACAACTGGTGATACTCTTTGCGTTGAGAACATGCCCATCGAGCTTGGGAGAATGGTGTTCCCGGAACCAGTTGTGGCGATGGCGGTTGAGCCGAAGACTCAGGCGGATCGGGAGAAGCTGATGGTTGCGCTGAGCTCAATTGTGACAGAGGATCCAACTTTCAGGTTGAAGGAAAGCGCTGAGACAGGGCAAACTCTTGTTGAGGGCATGGGCGAGCTGCATCTTGAGATAGTCAGGGATCGCCTGGTCAGGGAATTTAAGATTGAAGCCCATGCCGGCACGCCCATGGTTGCCTACCGGGAGACGGTGCGTGCCAACGGGCGGGCGGAATTCGCTTTCGACCGTGATGTCGGTGGGCGGAGGCATTTTGCGAGCGTGGCCATTGAGGTTTCACCTCGTCAGCGCGCCGAGGGGAACACTGTACAGATTGCGGTGTCGGCAAACGTCGTGCCGGCGGAGTTCCGGAAGGCGGTTGAAGAGGGGATCAATGACGTTCTGGTGACGGGAATTCTTGCGAACTATCCAATGGTGGATATCTCGGTCAAGGTTGTTGGAGCCAGTTATGATGAGCTCAATCCATCGGAGGTCGCCTTCAGATCCGCGACAGTGATGGCTCTCAAAGAAGCTTTGAAAGTTGCGGATCCAGTATTTCTTGAGCCAATAATGCTGCTTGAAATCACCGTGCCTACAGAGTGTATGGGAGATGTGTTGAATGATTTGTACGCACGGTCAGGGAAGGTTACTGAGATAAGTGCCAAAGGAACGCTGCAGGTGATAACGGCCATGGTTCCCCTTGCGGGGGTGTTCGGTTATGCGACTGCGGTGCGGTCAGTAAGCAAAGGGCGAGCCGCATACACGATGGAGCCACATTGTTTTGAGATAGTCTCTGAAGTTGTTTCGAAAGAACTGCTGAGCAAATAGGAAGAAATGAACGGGCAATCCATAAGGATCAGGTTGAAAGCTTTTGACCACGTGGTTCTTGACCAGGCGGCAAAGGACATTGTTGAGACGGTCAAACGTACGGGCGCCAGGATTGTTGGCCCCATACCTCTGCCGACAAAGATCGAGAAATACTCGGTGAACCGCAGTCCTCATGCCGACAAGAAATCAATGGATCAGTTTGAGGTGCGCACACACGCGCGTCTGCTGGACATCGTCGAGCCAACGACTAAGACGGTTGATGAGTTGAAGAAATTGAATCTGCCAGCGGGCGTTGATATCACCATAAGGATTTGAGAGCAGACATATGACAGGGCTTATTGGAAAGAAGATTGGAATGACCCGGGTCTACGGCGAAGATGGACGACAGCTTCCGGTGACTGTCCTCGAGCTGGGGCCTTGCGTGGTGGTTCAAAGAAAGACCATTGCAGCAGACGGATACGAAGCTGTCCAGCTTGGGTATGAGGAGTACAAGGAAAATAAGGCAAGCAAGCCGGATGGCGCTCGTTTCAAGAAGGCAGGTGTTACGCCCAGGAATCACCTGCAGGAATTCAAGATTGATCCCAAGGAAGAAATGAAACCAGGGGATGTTGTGACGGCGGCGATCCTCAAAGAAGTCAAGTATGTCGACGTGACCGGCGTCACCAAGGGACGCGGCTTTCAAGGAGTTGTCAAGCGTCACCAGATGCGGGGTGGTCCTGCGTCACACGGTTCGACGTCAAAGCGGCGGGTTGGAGCGGTAGGTTGCCGGACGCTTCCTGGTCGAATTCACAAGAACAAGCGCATGCCGGGACACATGGGCCATGTGACGGTGACGATGCAGAATCTCCGGGTTGTGCAGGTGATCCCCGAGGACAATCTAGTGCTGATTCTTGGAGCGGTGGCCGGTCCTGTCGGGGGATTGGTAAGAGTGGCGAGAGCGCTTAAGAAGGCGACCGTGAAATCATGAGCAAACTTGCAATATACGACATGAAGGGTTCCTCGAAGGGCAGTTGTGAAGTGTCAGATGATCTGCTCATCCTCAAGGGTGGCGAGCAGGCTGTGCACGACGCAGTAGTGGCACACCATGCCAAGAAGCGGGCAGGCAGTGCCTCCACTCTGGGTAAAGGTGATGTCGCCGGAACCGGTAAGAAACCGTGGCGTCAGAAGGGCACGGGCAGAGCGCGAGCCGGTTACAGGCGGTCGCCGGTCTGGCGCGGTGGCGGTGTTGCCTTCGGTCCGCATCCCAGGAGCTACGAGAAGAAGCTTTCAAAGAACGTGAAGCGGCTGGCGTTTGCCCGAGCCTTCAGCGATAAGATTGCGGGTGGCGCAGTGAAGGTTGTCGATAAACTTGAACTGTCCGGGCCCAAAACCAAACTTGTTGTCGAGCTGCTGAAGATGTTGCAGATCAAGGGGTCAGTCACCATTGTGCTGGGGAAGAGTGATTCCAATGTGCAGAAAGCTGCCAGGAATATTCCCGGGGTCGAGGTGGTTTCTGCCAATTCTCTGGACACAAACCGGATTCTGAAGAATGCGTTTATGCTCGTAGCCAAAGATGCATTGGAACTGTTGAGCGAAAGACTGCAGCGCGTAGCCTGAGGAATGGTAATGATTGATGCTCGCAACATAATTAAGTCGGTGCAGATGACTGAGAAGAGTACGCGCCTCGGCGGAACCGAGAACAAGTACTTCTTTGAGGTGGACGGTACGGCCAACAAGGTGGACATCAAGAGAGCTGTCCAAGAGCTTTTCAAAGTGTCCGTGGTTAAAGTCAACACGATGAACTACCGGGGCAAGAAGAAGCGGGAGAGGACCCAGAGCTTCGGGCGGACATCAAACTGGAAACGCGCGATCGTGGCGCTCAAAGCTGGCGACAAGATCGAGCTGATGTAGGGAACTTTATATGGGATTGAGAGCGTACAGACCGACGACACCCGGTAGAAGGCAAGCCACTGGGTACACTTTTGAGGAGATCACTCGCTCAAAGCCGGAGCGCTCGCTGATTGAGCCTCTCAAGAAGAATGCAGGCCGGAATTCGGCTGGGCGTCTTACAGTCCGGCACAAGGGTGGCGGCCACAAGAGACAGTATCGCCGGATCGACTTCAGACGTGATAAGATCGGCGTTCCGGCCAAGGTGGCATCGATCGAGTATGATCCGAACCGCTCGGCCCGAATAGCACTCTTGAATTATGTTGATGGTGAAAAACGCTATATTCTTGCTCCTCTCGGGCTGGAAGTCGGGATGGATGTCCAGTCCGGGCCGACTGCAGAATCGACTGTCGGGAATGCAATCCCTCTGGAGAATATTCCTCTGGGCTTGAATATTCACAATATCGAATTGGTTCCGGGCCGTGGAGGGCAGATAGTGAGAAGCGCAGGTCTTACGGCGCAGCTCATGGCGAGGGAGGGTGCCTATGCGCACGTCAGGCTTCCGTCTGGCGAGATAAGAATGCTCAATATCAAGTGTATGGCGACAATAGGTCAGGTCGGCAACATTGAGCATGAGGTCCTTTCTTACGGCAAAGCTGGTCGCAAGCGCTGGCGCGGAATTCGTCCGACTGTACGCGGTGTGGCGATGAATCCCGTCGACCATCCGATGGGTGGTGGCGAAGGCAGGGCAACCGGCGGACACCCGCAATCGCCGTGGGGACAGTTTGCAAAAGGGAAGAAGACCAGGCATAAGCGGCGGACAACCGGCAGGTTTATCTTGCAACGGAGAAAGTAGAATATGGGGCGCTCACTTAAAAAAGGGCCTTATGTGGAGGCCAAGTTGCTGCTTAAGATCGAGGCAATGAACAGGTCGGGGATGAAGAGTCCAATCAAGACCTGGTCGAGGCGGTCAATGATAGTACCAGAATTTGTGGGCAACACGCTTGCGGTGCACAATGGCAAAGAGCATATTGCTGTGTTCATCACAGAGAATATGGTGGGACATCGTCTGGGTGAGTTTTCACCGACGCGTACATTCAGGAAGCATGGCGTCCATACCGACAAGGCCGTGACTCTGAAGTAACGCAATTGGAATTGAAGAGACATGTTTGGCGAACGGTGCCGCGAATGTGCGCTCATAGCGATTGTTTTGACTGCCGGAATAGTGGCGGCAGCATCTGACGGATCGGGCGTAACTGGAGAAGCCAGTAACGAAGTGAGGGTTTTGAAGGACCAGGTGGTGAATCTGGTTGAGGCGCTGGCTGGGGCCCGGCGGGAAGTCGACAGTCTCCGGGCGCGAGTGACGGCGCGGGAGTTTGTGGGGAACGCATCTGTATCGCTTAGGCCGGCGCAGATAAGCGCGGATGAATCGATTCCGCCGCAGCTGTTGGGTGTGGACAGGGAGTTGAGGATGGCGGTCCTCGACAAGGGGACGCGTCAGGGCATTCAACCTGGAGCGACATTTGCGGTGCTGCGTGAAGACAAGGTTGTGGCCGAGTTGGAGACGGTTGACGTACGTGAGAAGATAGCCGGCGCGGTGATTGTGAATATGCAATCCGGCGTGTTTCCAGAAGCGGGTGACCGTCTGATGAGAATAGCTGGATTGACGAAGTGAAAGACTCGAAATGGACATCAGATCGACACTGAGATTTGCTAGAATTTCATCGCTGAAGGCGAAAGACCTGGCGAAGGTGATTAGAGGTATGTCGGCATCGGCTGCCCTCAGCACCTTGGAGTTCAGCCACAGGAAAGGCGCTTTCCTTATCGCCAAGACATTGAAGTCCGCGATCGCCAATGTGGAGAACAACGCAAAGTTGTCTGCCGAAGACATGTTTGTGAAGGAGGCGGTCGTACAAGATGGCCCCTCAATGAAGCGGTTCTGGCCACGGGCCCGTGGCTCGGCCTCGCCGATTCTGAAGAGAATGAGTCACATCAGGATAGTGCTGTCTGATGAGCGCAAAGGTGGCAGGAAACAGCGTTCTCGAAAGGAGTTAGGACAGAGTGGGACAGAAGGTTAATCCGATCGGTATGCGTCTGGCAGTGACGAAGGACTGGCGGTCGCGCTGGTTTGCCGGGAAGAAGGAATTCGGGAACCTTCTTCACGAAGACATGAAGATCAGGGAGCTTGTTACCAAGCGCCTGCTGAATGCTTCCATCGCAAAGATTATCATCGAGCGCTATGCCAACCGCGTGCGTGTGACAATCTGCACTGCCCGCCCTGGAATTGTGGTCGGGCGGAAAGGGCAGGATATTGACCGGATACGGGAAGAGATATCCCGCATGTCGAAGAAGGAAGTTTACATTGATGTCTCCGAGATCAGAAATGCTGACACATGCGCGCAGATCGTCGCGGAGAATATTACCTTGCAGCTCGTCCGGCGTGTTTCGACACGGCGTGCCATGAAGAGGGCCATAAAGACGGCAATGGACATGGGGGCTGAAGGCATCAAGATCCAGGCATCAGGGCGTCTTGGTGGCGCAGAGATTGCACGACGTGAATGGTACAAAGAAGGTCGTGTCCCTCTTCATACGCTGAGGGCGAATATTGACTATGGTTTTTCAGAGGCGCTAACCACCGCCGGTCTTGTGGGTGTGAAGGTATGGGTATGCCACGGGGATGCTGAAGCGGGCAACCAAGCAAAGGGGTAGAGAACGACCATGGCACTAATGCCAAAGAGAATCAAGCATCGCATGGTGCAACGTGGAAGCCGCAGGGGGCTTGCTACGGCTGCTGTAAGCGTTGACTTTGGGGATTACGGCTTGAAGAGCATGGGCCGATGCTGGTTGAAGGCGACCCAAATTGAGGCATGCCGGGTGGCGATCAATCGTTACTTGAAACGGCGAGGAAGGCTGTGGGTAAGAGTTTTCCCTGACAGGCCCGTCTCAAAGAAAGCAGCCGAGACACGCATGGGCAAAGGAAAGGGCGCTCCGGAGTTCTGGGTGGCTACTGTTAAGCCCGGAACGATCATGTTTGAGATCGGCGGAGTGGCGGAACTGATGGCGCGTGAGGCGATGAGACTCGCGGCCACGAAACTTCCGGTGCCGACCAGGTTCGTCACGCGGCTAATCCAGTAGGAATCAGGTTTCTCATGAAGACGAAAGAATTACGCGGTTTGACGGATGCCGAGTTGCAGCAGAAACTCGCCGACAACAAGACGGAGCTATTTAATCTCAGGATACAGAAGTCGACGGGACGTATCGAGAGACCGTTGAGGATCAGAATTCTGCGCCGGGAAGTGGCAACAGTCCTGACGCTCATGAAACAGCGAGGCATGAACTGAGGTGGTGCAAATGACGGTGGGTAATACACTGAAGAGCTCTTGCAAGAAGCGGACCGGGCGGGTTGTCAGCGATGCAATGGACAAGACCATTGTGGTGTTGCTGGAAACCAGGAGACGGCACCCCAAATACGGCAAGATGGTAAAGTATGTTAAGAAGCTCTATGCGCATGACGAGAAGAACGAGGCGAAGATTGGTGACGTGGTGCAGATCTTTGAGACACGGCCACTGAGTCGATTGAAAAGATGGCGACTGGTTGAGATCCTTGAGCGCGCGGTCCCAGCTTTGACGGAAGAGGAAAGCAAAGGATGATACAGGAAGGCACAAATCTGGTAGTGGCAGACAACACCGGTGCGCGAAGCGTGAGGTGTTTCAGGGTACTGGGCCAGAGTCGGCAATACGCCCACATTGGTGACGTAATTAAAGTCTCTGTTAAGGAGGCGCAGCCAGGCGGGATTGTGAAGAAGGGGCAGGTGTGCAATGCTCTGATTGTGCGCACCAAGCACCCCATCAGCAGAGCCGATGGCAGTTACCTCCGGTTTGACAACAACGCAGTGGTGATAGTGGATGAGTCAATGAATCCCGTTGCCACCCGTATTTTTGGTCCGATAGCGCGAGAGCTGCGTGATAAGAATTTCATGAAGGTGATATCTCTTGCGCCGGAAGTTCTGTAGAGAAGCGAACTATTCAACGGAACGATTTGGGGAGCGACGATGCGGATACGACGTGGTGATACAGTAGTTGCGCTTTGCGGCAAGAATGCTGTCGAAGGCAAGACAGGCAAGGTTCTGAAGATCATGCCTGAAAAGGGGCGTGCACTTGTCGAAGGGTTCAATCTTGTAAAGAAGGCAATGCGGAAGACGCAGGACAATCCACAAGGCGGGATCAGCGAGAAGGAAATGTCAATGCCTTTGTCCAAGCTTTCCCTGTTCTGTCCCAACTGCAAGAAGGGAGTTCGGACAGGGTGGAAGACCGAGGGTGACAGGAAGATTCGCAAGTGCAGGAAGTGCTCGCATCCGTTTGATGCATAGAGAAAGATTTTATGACTACGCTAAAGGAACAATATCAGACGACAATAAGGCCGGCCCTGCAGAAGGCCCTTGGGCTGAAGAATCCCATGGAGGTGCCGCGCCTTGAAAAGATCGTTCTCAACACCGGAATAAAGTCTGTCGACAAGGATGTCCTGAAGGAAGTTGTTGAGAGTTTCAGGAAGATGACAGGGCAGGCACCGGTCGTTGTGAAAGCGAAGAAGAGCATATCCAACTTCAAGCTCAGGGAAGGCATGGACATCGGCGCCAAGGTGACTCTGAGAGGTGACCGGATGTACGATTTCTTCGCCCGCATGGTGAGTGCGGCGTTGCCTCGTATCAGGGATTTCAGGGGGCTGCCCCGGACGGGGTTTGATGGCAGGGGGAACTACAATTTCGGAATACAGGATCAGACGATATTCCCCGAAATCGAAGCTGATGATGTCAAGAAGGTGCACGGCATGGATATCGCAATCGTAACTTCTTCGCGAACGGACAAGGAAGCATTCAGCCTGCTGAAACACCTTGGAATGCCGTTTGTCGAAGAGAAGCGAGAGGAGTAATCGCTTGGCAAGAAAATCCCAGGTTGTAGAAGCGAAGAGGCCGCAGAAGTTCCCTGTGAGGCGGTATCACCGCTGCAACAGATGCGGAAGGAGAAGGGCCTATATTCGCAGGTATAAGGTCTGTAGGATATGTTTCCGGGAACTGGCCTTGAAAGGCGAGATTCCAGGAGTGATTAAGTCAAGCTGGTAGGAGCAAACTGGACAGTGAGCACAACAGACCCCATAGCGGATATGCTGACAAGAATTCGAAATGCGCTGATGGCTCGCCACGAAGTGGTCGACATAGTGCACTCAAAGCTCAACGTTGAAATTGCACGCATACTTAAGCGAGAAGGCTACATCTCTGACTACGTTGTAGAGGGACAGGGGCCAGGCATGATTGCCCGGCTGTATCTCAAGTACACAGCCGACAGGGATTCGGTGATTCGCGGCCTGAAGCGGGTCAGCAAACCCGGTCTTCGCCGTTATGTGAAGTGTGCCAAGATCTCTAAGACGCGGCAGGGGTTGGGGACCGTGGTGCTGACGACTCCGGCAGGTCTGTTGACTGGCGGCGAAGCGAGGCACAAGAAGGTTGGCGGGGAAGTGCTTTTCGAGGTGTGGTAGCGGGCTGAGTTGCCCTGGAGTTGAAGAGATGTCAAGACTGGGACAGAAACCTCTGGTGGTGCCGAACGGTGTGACCGTTCGGGTCGATGGCGGAAGGATCGGCGTCAAGGGGCCAAAGGGCGAGCTTGCGCTTGTGCTTCCTGCCGGGATCAAAGCGGGCATGAAAGAAAGCCTGCTGGAATTGACTCGTGAGAGCGATTCCAGGATGCACAAGAGTCTGCATGGACTTAACAGGACGCTTGTTGCGAATATGATTGAGGGCACATCAAAGGGCTACTCCAAGCTTCTTGATATAGAAGGGGTGGGTTTCAAGGCGGAGAAGCGTGGTGCCAAGTTGAACCTCTCACTCGGTTTTTCGGCGCAGGTGGAGTACGATATCCCGCAGGGAGTTAACATCAGCGTGGAAGGCAATGCTGTGTCCATCAGCGGTATAGATAAGCAACAGGTCGGCAACGTTGCCGCGACGATCAGGCGCTTTCATCCGGCGGAGCCATATAAGGGCAAGGGTATCAGGTATCGTGGAGAACATGTCCGGAGGAAGGCCGGCAAGACGGTGGCATAAAGATGGGCAACAATTCAAGAACTGCAAAACGTGGCAAAAGACGATTGCGTATCCGCGGCAAGGTTTGCGGGACGGCAGAACGTCCACGCCTGTGCATTATGATCTCCAACAAGAGGATCTATGCGCAATTTGTTGATGATGTTAAAGGCGTCACCTTGGCGCATGTGGCGACGACCGATGAAGGTTTCAAGGCCGGTAATTCGGTACCAGTCGCCAAGGCGCTGGGAGGGCGAGCCTCTGCTGCTGCCATTGAGAAGGGAATTAAGATGGTCGTTTTTGATCGTGGTGGATTCAGGTTTCATGGGCGTGTAAAGGCCTTTGCCGATGCAGCGAGGGAGGGTGGACTGTGCTTCTAGAGCATAGAGAAAAGATTCGAGAGAAAAAAGGCGGAACTGACGACACTGTCATTTCATCCTCGGGCTCTGGTGAACTTGAAGAGCGTGTTGTTTTCGTAAACCGATGCGCAAAGGTTGTCAAGGGTGGCCGCAGGTTCAGCTTCAGCGCCGTCGTAGTTGTCGGCGACAAGAAGGGGTTTGTCGGCTATGGCTTCGGCAAGGCCAATGAGGTTGCCGACGCCATACGAAAAGGCGGAGATGCCGCGAAGAAATCGCTTCGCCCTGTGACAATGAAGGGACGGACAATTCCACACGAAGCAATCGGCAAATTCGATGGCCTCTGCGGGCACTGGAGTTATTGCAGGTGGCGGCGTGAGGGCGGTACTGGAACTTTCCGGAATTCAGGACATCCTTGCAAAGTCGCTCGGAAGCAGCAACAAGCTCAACATGGTAAAAGCAGCAATGGCTGCGCTCGATAGTCTGCGTATGGACGAGGATGTACTGGCTATGAGAAGATCCGGCGTTCTTTCGCCCGTGAAAGCGCCCCAGACAGGAGCTGCAGTATGACAATGAATCTGGGATCTTTGGCGAATACCAAAGGCGCAAGGCGGCCCAGCAAGCGTGTTGGGCGCGGAGAAGGTTCCGGTCACGGGAAGACCTGCTGTCGCGGCCAGAAGGGGCAGATGTCCCGGTCCGGTCACAAGCGAAAGCCTGGCTTCGAAGGTGGTCAGATGCGCTTGATCAGACGCATTCCGAAGCGCGGCTTCACGAGCAGACATCTCATACAGATGGTGCCCGTCAATATCTCTGAACTTTCAGTCTTTGATGCGGGTGCCACAGTTGACGTCGAAGCCTTGAGATTGGCGGGCATTGTCAAGGTTGTTGGCGCAGGGGTTAAGATTCTGGGCGATGGAGACATGAAGAATAAGCTGACTGTGAAAGCCCAGGCGTTCAGCGGCACAGCTAAGGCCAAGATAGAGGCTGCAGGCGGAACCTGCGAGATCCTGGCGCGCTGATTGTTTCCCGCAAGCCGAACATGTTGTTGATCCTTATATCCGGACATTACTGAACCATGCTGTCAGCATTTAGAAATTCGTTCAAGATTCCTGAACTGAGGACGCGAATACTTTTCGCGTTCGCGCTGATCATTGCCGAGCGCCTTGTGGCAAACATTCCGACGCCAGGAATCATGGCCGACGCCCTTGAGCAGCTGGTAAGGAGTGCAACAGCACAGCCTGAGCCGGGAGCGGGCAGTCTGTTTGGGATGGCGGATCTCTTCAGTGGTGGGGCGCTCCGGAAATGTTCCGTGGGTGCGCTCACTATCTGGCCGTACATCAGCGCATCAATTGTTCTTCAACTTCTCACAGCGGTGGTCCCGGCGCTGGAGCGCCTTGCGCGAGAAGGCGACGTTGGGCGCCAGAAGATCACACAATACTCGCGATACCTTACCCTCGGCATATGTATTCTTCAGAGCTTTGCCGTTGCTAAGACGATTGAGAATCCGCGCATGCTGTTTCAGGGGGCGGCAGCGGGCATCAGTCTTGTATCTCCAGAAATGTCCGTCTGGGGTTTCAGACTTCTGACAATGCTTTCAATGACCACTGGCACGATGGTGATCATGTGGATGGGTGAACAGATTACTCAGCGAGGCATTGGTAATGGAATTTCACTCATTATTACTGTGAATATTGTGAGCCGCCTGCCACAGGCGGTTCTGGGACTTTGGGACATGTTCAGAGGAACAGGCGGAGGATTCAACATCTTCCATCTGGTCTCACTGTTCGGGACGTTGTTCATCGTTACGGCTGCGACAGTGGCGGTGACACAGTCGCAGAGGAAGGTCCCGATCACTACAACAAAGAAGGTGGTTGGCCGCAAGGTCTACGGTGGACAGAACACGTTCATGCCGCTCAGAATGAACTATGCCAATGTCATGCCGCTGATTTTCGCATCCTCGCTTCTGATGTTTCCACCGCTGCTGCTTGGCAGGATTGATGTTCAGTGGTGCAAAGATCTCGCGCAGATGCTCTACAGGGAATCCTGGCTCTACATGTTGATGTACGGCACTCTGATTATGTTCTTTTCGTATTTCTGGGTGGCAACCCAGTTCAACCCTGTGCAGATTGCAGATGACCTTAAGAAGCACGGCGGATATGTGCCAGGCATCAGGCCGGGCAGGCCCACTGCCGAGTTCCTTGACAAGACAATGAGCCGCCTGACTCTTGCCGGAGCGATCTTCCTCACAGCCATAGCCATCATACCGAGTTTGCTGCACAGGCTATTCAAAATTCCTTACGAAGTGTCGCAGTTTTTTGGCGGCACGAGTCTTTTGATTGTTGTAGGTGTAATGCTTGACACGATGCGCCAGGTTGAGTCGCATCTTCTTATGCGGCACTACGACGGTTTTCTGAGAAAAGGCAGATTGCGCGGAAGTGGTCGCCGGTAACGCAGGAGAATGACGAGTGGAAGCTATTGTATTACTTGGAGCCCCCGGTGCTGGAAAGGGCACGACTGCCGAGGGGATTGTCGGAAAGACCAGGTACATTCATCTTGCCACCGGTGACATGCTGCGTGAGGCCGTCAAGAATCGATCCGCACTCGGCATGCAAGCTGAAGGCTTCATGAAACGGGGTGAGTTGGTCCCCGACGATGTTATTGTGAAGATCGTCGAGGAGCGGCTAAGTGGCGGATCAAAGGATTTGTCGTACATGTTTGATGGCTTTCCGCGGACTCTAGAGCAGGCCAGACTTCTTGAGGGC
>Ga0118677_10003646_pt1 | contig 13777 bp, 7 predicted proteins | sample AliMusrvi5mmetaG_FD_86154 | JGI IMG/M metagenome (GOLD analysis project Ga0118677, IMG submission 86154) | reverse complement strand
CCTCCGGTCAGCGGCAAGCCGGCGCGGTTCACGCGGCTCTGCGCGCGGTGTGGCGCCTGCGTGCGCGCCTGTCCGAGCGGCGTCATCCGGCTCGGCGGTGTCGGATCGGGCTGGGCGGGCGTGCTGGCGCCAGAAGTGAGCTTCGACGACAGTTACTGTCCGGCGTCGTGTACAGAGTGCGGCAAGGCCTGCCCGACCGGCGCGATTCCGAAGTTCAGGGCGGGGCAGAAGCTTTCGGAGCCGATGGGTGTCGCCAGGGTGAACGAGAGGCGCTGTCTGCTAGGGCAGGGACGCGATTGCGGTGCCTGTGCGACCGCCTGTCCGCACGAGGCGTTGGATTTAGTGTGGAATCAGGTGGAGATGGTGAGCCGCGTGGTGGTGGATTCGAAAGCCTGTACGGGCTGCGGATATTGCGAGTATGTGTGTCCCACGGCGCCGCGGGCCATCCGGGTGGTGGTGGCCAGAAGGTGACAGGGCTCCCTTCGGCGGACTCGTGTCCGGCAGGGTTCGGGAGAGCGTCGTGGCAACGGGCTTAATGACGGAAACGGAGGGCGGGATGAAGGTCGAAAAAAAGACGACGGCAGTCGGGCGGGCGCTGTGTTTCATGCGGCGCGGGCTGTGGGCGTTGCGGCCCGACGACCTGCCCTGGGGCCACCGCATGGGCGTGCATGCCTTGCGACTGGGCAGCTTGGTCGTGAGCGGTTTTCGCAGGAACCAGTGCTCGCTGCACGCGGCGTCTCTAACCTTCTTCTCGATGATGGCGCTGGTGCCTGTGCTGGTGCTGGCGCTGGCGCTGGCGCGCACGTTCGGCGGGGCGGATCTGGCGAAGGCGCAACTCGACTCCCATCTCAACGAGTGGATGTCTCAGATGGAGCAGGCTGTGGAGACGAGCGCGGCAGCCGCAGACACGGCCGCGAAGGATGCGCAGGCGGAGGTCACTCGCGCCTTTTCCGCGCAGGTGCGCGAGGTTGCGGACAAGCTGTATAACCAGGTCAATACGATCAGTTTCGGCACCTTGGGAGGAATCGGGTTGGTGATGTTGCTCTGGACGGTGATCGGTGTTTTGGGCAAGGTGGAGTCCAGTTTCAACCAGGTGTGGGGCGTGGAGAAGCCCCGGCCTTTCGTGCGCAAGTTCGCGGACTACCTGAGCGTGATTCTGATCCTGCCGTTTCTGATCACAGCGGTTTCGACGGTGCCGGTGGCGGGGATGATCGCCAAAGTGATGGATCAGACGGTCGGCGGGACGACATCTGAGTTTCTCAAAGCGATGCTGCACGGCGGGTTTCTTAAAACCGGCATCACGCTCGCTCTGGGAACGGTGACCTTCGCATTTCTGTTGGGCTTCATGCCGAACGTGCGCGTGCGAATCGTGCCCGCTCTGGTCGGCGGATTTGTCACGATCGTGCTGTTCGGCGGGTGGTTGAAACTGTGCGCGATGCTGCAGGTCGGCATCGCCAAGTATAGCGCGCTGTACGGCGGGTTTGCGGTGCTGCCGATCCTGCTGATGTGGGTGTATACGAGCTGGCAGATCATCCTGTTGGGTGCGGAGATCGTCTTTGCGGTGCAGAACCGCGACACCTATGTGCTGGAGCAGTACGCAGCGGCTGCCAGTCTGCGCTCGCGGCTGCTGCTGGCGCTCACGCTGTGCTCCGAGACGGCGCGCCTCGCGCGGGACAAGGACGGAGGGCCGTTTGCTGCCGAGGCGTTCGCGAAACAGCACGGCATTCCGAGCCGTTTTGTGAAAGAGATCCTCGACAGCCTCGTCCGCAATCAGGTGCTGGCGGAAGTAGCCGAGCGGCCGGGCGAGTATCTGCTCTACCGCTGCGCCAGCAGCATCACCGTCGCAGAGGTCACAAAGGTTTTGCTGGACGACGGCGAGCCTCCTGAGGCACTGGGGCTGGACAATCTCAACGCCTCGGTGCTGTCCTTCAGCAAGAAACTCGACGCCAACATCGATGCCGCCCTCGCCATCCCGGTCGCAAAGGTGTGAGGCGTTTATCCGTATAGACGCAAAGCTAACCAGGCTTCAGATCGGCAGGAGGCGCTGAAGACGGTTGCTTGCCTGCGTTGCTCGCCTCGGTTTGCTCAGTGTACGGCGATGCAGGTGCCCTTGGGTACGGTGTGCGTGACCGGGCCGCACACGCCGAAGGCCGCGTTCTTCCGCTGGCTGTCATAGCAGGCCTTGACCCAGTCGGCGCTGCGGGGCACGCTCTCGATGCGCGTTTCGTCCATGACACCCAAGAAGTATTTGCCGCTGTCGTCCGAACCGATCCGCAGCGGCAGCTTATCGTCGTCTATGACGCCCGCCAAGGTGTGCGTGCCGGCCTGCACACCGTCGATGTACAGGCGCATCATAGACCCGTCGAAGGTGCCGCAGGCGTAGTGCCACTCGTTCGACGCGATGTCCGCGCTGTTGCCCAGGCCTGTGGCGCCATCGTTCTGCTTCAGAATGAAAACCATACCGCCGGCGCTGCCGAAGCCCTGCCCGAAGAAATAGTCGTCGCCCTTCTCAAGCATGCGCCAGGTCTCGTTCGTTTTGGTCAGCGTCACATCGGATTTCAGCCACGTCGACACCGTCAGGCTGCCTGTGACAGAGGAGCCGATCGATGCGGCGTCGAGAACCTGAATGTAGTTGGAGCCGTAGCCGTTGAAGTACTGGCCTTGGCCGAGGAGTCCCGGCACGGTGACGTTTCCGTGAGCAGTTCCGTTGTTGTGGTTGGCGGTGCTGTCGCGTGCGCCGGCTTCGCGCATGTGCCAGACCCCGCCGAAACTGTTTGGCCAGGCGACGCCGTTGGTGGTGTAGCTCGGCAATACGGCGCCTGAGTTGCCCCAGTGCACCCGCAGGGCGTTCGTCGGGCTCGCCAGCACAGGGAGGCAGACCCAGACAACGGATGTGCCTGACGGATCCCAGGTCTCAATTTCGTAGGGTAGCGCCTGACCGGTAGACCCGTCTGTCACACGCAGGTCGCCTCCGTTGCTGGGCGAGGCGAAGTCGGCGTAGCGGAAACCGCTGATCTGCTCGCTCAGCTGCAGGGCATACGGGAAGTTGGTCAGGGCGGTCGATCCGCTGTAGCCGGAGAGCGTCAACTTCATGTGCTGGTGCCAGTCGGATGTGTCGAGCACGCCGTCGTCATCTGTGATGGTCGTGCTGTTGGTGCTCGCGGCCGAGAGCGTACAGGAGCTCGGGCCGATCCCCACCGTCAGAGTCTCGTTCGGCTCTGCCACTAGATCATCCACCAGTTGGATCTGCGTCTGCGCTGTGTTCGCGCCAGCCTGGATGACGATGGACGTGGCAGGCGCAATGTAATCTTGACCCGCCGCCGCGGTGCCCGAAATGCTGAAGTTCACTGTGATGGCCGTGTTCGTCAAGGCGGCAGGCCGCCGGAACGTCACTGGCACCGTGCCGCCGCCTTCTGACACACGGGTCGGCAGCTCGACCGTGACGGGAGCGGTTATGAAGCTGCCGGGGGTCGACCAGCCTTCGCCACCGACGGTGACGGCTTGGGCGCGGAAGAAATACTCGCTGTCGGACGAGACCGCGACATTGGTGCTGAACGACCCGACCGGACGTACGCCCAACGAGACGACATGATCCCAGGCGGACGAGACCGTTCCTCCGTCGGTCGTGCCCCAATAGGCGAAGACGTTGGCGGAGAACCCGCCGTCGAACGTCAATGCGCCGGTCAGCGAGGCCTGGGTCGACCCGACGTCGGTCGGCGGTACGGCCACCGTGGCCGGTTTCGCGGCTGCGAAGACCTGCATTTCACTGATGCCCACCGCTAAGTCGGCCATGTTGTAATTGGAGAGTACCCGCAGCGCCAGCCAGCGCCCTTGCAGGCCTTGCAGGCTCACGTCCGGCTCGCCCGTGTAGGTGTCGAGGCCCGGCCCCCTCCCGAAGGTCACCTTGTTGATCACGCGCGTCCATTGCGCCCCGTCGCTGAAGTCCGTGCCGGGTGTCGTGCCGAGGCTGGACAGATAGACCTCTGCATCGCGGACGCTGCGGTTGGTCGTCGCGACCGAGGGGTGCCTCCAGTTGAAGTTCCAGATTTTAAAGTGGTCAAGCGGGGTGACCTGCCCCAAGTCGACCCGGAACCACTGTCCGGAGACCGCTTGTCCCGAGGTGCTCATCCACATCAGGAAATCGGCGTTCGTGGAAGTGTGTGTGTCGCCGTCCAGCCCAGCGCCGTTCACGGCGTACTTGGGGTCGCGGTTGGAATAGGTGCTGGACGCGGCGGCCGAGCTGCTGTTCAGCACGATGCGTGTCGCACCCGAAGCGCCCGTCACCCACACAATGGCGGCAAGCGCCACAAGAACCTGTCTGTGCTCTCTTTTCATGGTCGGCTCCCCTCGTCTAGCAATGGGTAAGATATTACAGAAAAAAGTGAGGAACGCAAGCGGGGCGGCGGTCACAAGCGGGAGCCGCTGTCATGTGAAAGATGAAAGAGACACTGTGTGCTCAGACCGAAGGTCGGCTGAGGCCGGCACAACGTGCGGAGACATCGTCCATGGTCATGCTGTCGTTCCACTGGCCCCGGATTCCGCGCGCGTTTTACCGCCGTCGTCACCGCTTGCACTTGAAGAGGCAGACGCCCGCGGCCCAGAGTTCGCGCGTGTCCGGGTTGTAGCGGAGGAGCATGGGCTTGCGGTAGGGCAGGTCGGAGGTGATTGTCTGCCACGACCCGCCGCCGTCGCGGGTCTCGTACACGTCGCCGTCGGACTCGCCGCCCCACGTAGTGGTGGCGAACCACATCCGCCTAGCGTCGGCTGGATCGGTCTCGATGGCCACGATGATGCGGGAGCTGAACGGAAACTTCGTGAGCTGCTTCCAGCTCTTTCCGTGATCCGTGCTACGCCAGAGATTGTTGCCGGGGCAGTAGACGGTGCCGTCCACGGCCACATGTACGTTGAAGGCCCAGCTTTCGTTCTTGAACACGTGCTGCCACGACGCGCCGCCGTCCTCGCTGCGCCAGAGTCCGCCTTTTTCGGCGCAAGCCGCCCAGTAGAGCCGCTTGGAGTCGGTCGGGTCGACCGCAAGACCGAAGAACGCGCGGCGGCTTCCGGGTTGGCTCGCGAGCTGTGCCCACGTGAAGCCGCCATCCTGGGACTTGAAAACGCCGCCACCGGCTTTGCCGTCGGCAGGATCGCCGTCGATACCCAGATAGAGCGTCTTCGGATCCTTCGGGTCTGCGGCCATGGCGCGTGGCACGCCGGTGCCCCACATGGTGTTGGCATGCGGGTTGGCGGTGGGCAGTCCCTCGGAGGAGTGTTTGAAGGTTTTGCCGCCGTCATCGCTCACGACGACGCGGTTGGGCTTCGACAAATCCCACGGGCTGCACGTGCTGACGATGTGGTCGGCTCCGGTGCCTTCCGAGATTGCAAGCCGCCAGTGGTGCCCGGCGATTTCAGTGTCGTACTTGAGGGGCCAGAGCGCGCGCCAGCGTCCGCCGTTGTCTTCGCTGACGAGCACGCCCTCGTCCATGGCTGAGGCATAGGTGCGGCCCTTGAAGAAGCGGAGGTCGTAGATGCAGGAGATGTCCGCGCCACGCACGCGCTCGGTCCAGCTGCGGCCGCCGTCGTCGCTGTGGCAGGGGCGCCAATTGGCGGCGATGTAGAGTTCCTTGGGGTTCAGCGGATTGATGGCAATATTTTTCGGGTTGCTCAGGCCGGTCATGCCCTTCTGGAATTCGTTCGCAAGCGTGGGGCTGCCCACGGAATCGGGCTTGAGTTGAGAGACGTCCGTCCACGTCATTCCGCCGTCGTTGGAGTAGAAGAAGCGGCCGTTCCAGTCGGCCGATCCGATGACGTAGACGTCGAGCGGATTCGTGGGGCTGACGGCCACTTCATGCATGGAGCAGTTCTTCGGAAGGCTTTGCGAAAGGTTCTTCCACGTCTGGCCCTTGTCGGCCGATTTCCAGACGCCGTCTTTGAAGAAGGTGGCGTAGAGGACGGTCGGATCGCTCGCTGCGATGGCTACGCTGGAGGCTTTCTTGGGCGTGGTCAGCTCGCGCCAGGTCTTGCCCGCGTCGCCGCTGAGCACGAGACCCGTGTCGTCGGTGGCGGCGACCACCAGCGAAGGCTCCTTCTGCGCAACGGCCACGCTGTAGACGGTGGCGCCCTGAGGGGAGCCGATGCGGAGGTTGCCGTAGTGCTGAACGGATTTGTTTTTGGAGAACTCGGCGACGATGCGCTGTTGCGGCTGGGCTTTGAGGGCGAAGAAGAATTTGGTGAACTTGCCCACCGGCGCGTCGTTCATGAGCGGGCCGACGCACGCGAAATCCATGCGGGTGATGGCGGCCCAGTCGGGTGTTCCAGAGTAGGCTTTCGCCTGGTCGGGATTCTTCTTGGCGTAATCGGGGTCGAGGGTGAAGTCCTTGGCGCTGAGGATCACGTCGTCCCACCGGGTCTGTCCGAACAGCTCCCGCAGGTTGCGGCTGCGGTAGGTGACGCCCGAGGCGGTTTTGAGCGTCACGAAGGATTCCCGCGGCAAGGTGCCGTCGCCCTTGAACGAGAAGCCGAAGCCCGCGCAGTCGGCCGAGGCGAGGCCTTGAGGGAAGGACAGAGGCAGCCAGATGCCGCCGAACCAGGCGTCGTTCATCTTGCCGAACTGAACGCGCAGCGTCTCGGGCGGTTCAGGCTCAGAGGCCTTCTCGAAAACGGTCTTCCATGTTTCGCCGCCGTCCGTGCTCTTGTAGACTTTGCCAGCGGGGCTGGCGGCATAGACGATTCTGCCGTCGGTCGGATCGACCGCGATGCAGCGGACGCTGCGGCCCTTCTCGCCGGTGATGCGCAACGCTTTCTTGCCGGTGTCGGGCAGCAGACGCCAGTGTTCGCCGCCGTCGGTGCTTTTGCAGAGGCCGCCTTCGGTCGCGGCGTAGACCGTCTCGGTCGCGGTGCGGTCCACGGCCAGCGAGAAAACTCCGTAGTCGGCGAGGCCGCTGTTGATCAGGCGCCAGGTGAGTCCGTGGTCTTCGCTCTTGTAGGCGCCCGTCACATCCCCGCCCATGTAGATCACACCGTCCTTGGCCGGATGGAAAACCGTCGAGTAGTAAAAGCCGCCGCCGCCCCACCCCGCCCATTTCCACGCGGGGGTGTCGGTTGCCGTCGTCGCCGGTGCGGCGTGGGACAAGGCGGCTGAAAGGGCCAGCAAGGTGGTCAGACGGGATGCGGTTCTAAGTGGTTTGCGCATGGTTTCTCCGTAAGAGTGGGCTGTTAATAGATACCACTATAACCGATTTTCAGGCGGTTGGCACCCCTGTTGCTCTGAGAAGGTGCAATCGCGCTTACAGCCGTGATGGCGTTTGTGCGATAAGCGGACTTGCAACCGCGCAGCCGGTAGTGTTTAATACGGGTAGAAAGGTTTGAGGCTATGCGTACGTTCACCGGTTTCGCTGTCGCTGTTTTATTGGCGTGTGTGGCGCATGCGGAGGAGGTTGTCAAGATCGGCATGATCGGACTCGACACCTCGCACTGTCTGGAATTCACCAAGGCGTTCAACGCCACGAACCCCGCGCCGGAATATGCCGGCTTCCGCGTGGTGGCGGTCTATCCCCAGGGCAGCCGGGACATCGTTTCAAGCACCAACCGCGTGCCGGTCTACATCGAGAAGATCAAGCCCCTGGGCGTGGAATTGGTCGGCTCCATTGACGAGCTGCTCAAGCGCTGCGACGCGGTGCTGCTGGAGAGCAATGACGGACGCGTGCACCTAGAGCAGGCGCTGCCCGTTTTCAAGTCCGGCAAGCGCGTGTTCATCGATAAGCCCATCGCAGGTTCGCTGGCGCAGTGCATCGCGCTGTTCGAGGCGGCCAAACGCTACCGCGCGCCGATGTTCTCCTCCTCCTCGCTGCGCTTCACGACCAACACGGCGGTGATCCTCTCCGGCAAGTACGGCAACGTGTTGGGTGCGGAAACCTACAGCCCCTGCTCGCTGGAACCGACGCACCCCGATTTTTTCTGGTACGGCATCCACGGGGTGGAGCAGCTCTTTACGCTGATGGGCACTGGATGTGAGACCGTCGTGCGGGTCAATACCCCGGGCACGGATGTGGCGGTCGGCACGTGGAAGGACGGGCGCGTCGGCACCTTCCGCGGCAACCGGGACAGCAGCTACGCCTTTGGCGCGGATGTCTTTTTCAAGAAAAGCGTGCAGCGCGTCGACGACTACAAGGGATACGGGCTGATGCTCGGTGAGATCGCGAAGTTCTTCAAGGGCGGCGTCGTGCCGGTCGCTCCTGAAGAGACGATCGAAATTTTCGCCTTCATGGAGGCTGCGGACGAGAGCAAGCGGCGCGGCGGCGTGCCGGTGAGTGTCGCGGACGTTCTGGCCAAGGCCCGCGCCGAAGCCGCCAAAATTCCGCTGGAGTAAGGCGTGGAGTGGAAGGACCGCATGAAGTTTCCGGTTGTCGCCTGCGTTGTTCTGCTGTGCTGCCAGATGGGTTCCGCCGACACGCAGGCGGCGAAGAGTGCCGCCGTCTGTGTGGAGGGGTGGAAGCATCGCGTCTGGTCGCTCTACCCGGTGGAGAAAGTCAAGGCCGACGAAGCCCTGCCCACGCGGGTCAAGAGCGAGCGGGTGACGCTCACAGCCGCTCGCGGCGAGTATGAGCCGTGCGTGCTCGTGCTCCGCAGCGAGGTGCCGCTGCGGCAGGTCTGGGTGACCTGCGGCGACCTGAAAGGGGCGGGAGGCGCTTCGCTGAGCGCTGCGGAAGTCGCGGTGCGGCGTCTGGCTTACGTCCATGTGGATGAACCCAGCGGCACGCGCATCAAGCAGGCCATGCCGTATGAGACCGGCACCGGCGACTTCCCTGATCCGCTCCTTAAAGAAGGGGGCGATGCTCGGCCGAATCGTAATCTGCAGTTCCTCGTGACGGTGCATGTGCCGCGCGAGGTGAAGGCTGGCCGCTATGAAGGCGCGCTGACACTTCAGTTCGCCAGGGAGGGCTGGATGTCGGCGGACAAGGCGACGGCGGATCTGATTCCGCTTACCGTTGTCGTGCGGGCCTTCGCTTTGCCGGAAGTGTCGCCGCTTCTCAACACGTGTGTTGCCTCACCTGAGGCGTTGACGGCTTGGCTCCATAAACCAGCCGTGCTGACGGAGCTTCACCGCGATTTCTTTACGCACGCTCAGACCCCTGACCCGCTCCCGTCTCCGCTCGTGAGTGTCACAAAGGACGGGACACTGACGGTGGACTCCGCGGCATGGGAAGCGGCGGCAGCGGCGTTGCTGGACGAAGGACGGGCTCCGCAGCTTTTTCTTCCGGTCTGGAGCCATGGGAAAGCAGGGGAGATGCAGGGCGTCTATTTTCTCTGGCACTACCCTGCCGTCACCAACCAACTCTGGTTTGGGGCGCGGATCTGCCAGCCGTCGGGTGAACTGACCGCTGGTTTTCAGCAGCGTTTCGGTGCGTATCTGAAGCACATGCACGCGGTGTTAGAAAAAAGGGGTTGGCTGGATCGCGTCCTCATCACAACCATGGATGAGCCCTACACCTATCACACGGCTGACCGCGCGCAAGACACGCCGGCAAACAACTATCGCGTCATGGGCAACTACGTCCGCTTCGTCCACGCCGCTGCGCCCGGGCTGCGCACGTTCGCGACGGCGGACCCCGTGCCGGAGCTGAACGGGCTCATTGATCACTGGTGCCTCCGCAATTTGAGTCATGCCGCGGACGCTCGCGGGCGCGCCGAGAAACACGGGGAGGTCTTCACCTTCTGCGACAACTACCGCACCTTTATCGACTATCCCGCGGTGAGCGCCCGCAGCCTCGGCTGGCTGGCCTGGAAACTCGGGGCGCGGGGCTGGCTGACCTACGAGACGCTCGGGTCGTTCACGACGGCGTGGGAAGGTCCCGCCTTCGTCTACCCGCAGTTCAGCGGCGGCACCGTTTGGGGAATGGGCCAACTGTTCTACCCCGCTCCGGGCGGCTCGGGTTACATCGCCTCCAGCCTGCGCTGGGAGATGATGCGCGAAGGCTGCGACGACTATGCGTACCTGTGGCTGCTGCGCGAGCGCGTCAAGGCACTGTCTCCTCCGCAGGCAGACAGTGCGGCGGCTAAAGAGGCAAGGGTGCTGCTGAGTGACGCTGCGCATCAAGTTGTCGGCGGCTCCGGCGATGCCGAAACCGCCTCGGGGGAAGCGTTGCCGAACGCCCAGTGCAATGGCGTTCCGCACGGGCTCCGCCAGCGCATCGGCGACTTGATCGAGCGGCTGTCTGTTCCGTGATTCGGTCAGACAGGTGCCCTGCGCCTGTTGTGTCTCCGCTTGCTTTCGCGGCGGGGGTGAGGTATGTTTCGCGCCATGGGTCTGAAGCGTCTCATTTGGGTTGCTCTGTTGGCGTGCGGCGGCATGGCGCATGGCGCGGCGTCGCCGCAAGAGCCTGTCACGGTCACTTTCCTGCAAGGCTATGATCCCGATGTTCCCGAGAACCCGACCACGCAGCAGATCCTGAAGCTTGCGCAGCGGGAGCCGCAGCTCAACCCGCAGAAGTGGGGCGGGTTCTCTTTGCCCGGTGCGGGCGGGCGCGCGCCCTTCATGCTTTCGCTCGCTGGCGGCACTGCGCCGGATATCTACTTCTGCTGGTTCCACATCATCCGCCACGACATCGAACAGGGCTTCTGCTATCCGCTCAACGAGTGGATCGGCGAGGACGCGGACGGCGACGGGCAGATCAGCGACGCCGAGGCGCGCTGGCCGGGCTGGAAGAACGTGCCGCCGCTCTGGCGTCAGGTGGCCACCCGGAACGGCAAGGTCTACGGTGTGCCGATGGCGGGCATCTGGTATTACGGCATCGTCTACCGCAAGGACCTGGTGAGGCAGGCGGGGCTCGACCCCGAGTACATTCCCGCCACGTGGGATGAATTTTTCCGCTGGTGCCAGAGGCTGACCTTTCCCGGCAAGCAGGTCGCGGGCGCGAAAACGCAGCGCGGGCAGCGGGCGTTCGGCGCGGAGAACCGGCCGTGGGGCTGGCTGCCGTGGATGCAGGCCGCAGGGGGTTCGCCCGTTGTCAACGTGCGCGTTTCGCCGGCCACCGGCAAGGTCTACCGCTTCGCGATGGAGGAGACGCGCTTCGCCGCGCCGGACACGGGCGAAGATCTCTCGAAGGTCGAGGGCGTGTGGCAGGCCAATTTCGATTCGCCCGAGGCGATCGAAGCGGCGGGCTTTTTCCATCGGCTCACCTGGTCTCCGTGGATCCGCGACCCGCAGACGCAGGAGCCGGTGGATGTGACGTCGGCGGATCTCGCGGCGGGGCGCGTGACGCTCGCGGACGGACGAGTGATCGCGTTCAAAGCGGACGACGTGATCAAGGGCGTGGTGCGCGCGCTGCCGCGCCTGACGCAGGATCTGCCGCAGCTCTTTGCGCAGGGCGAGGTGGTGGCACTCTTCTCTGGAGCGGAGCTGGTGGAGCAGCTGACGCGCGACCTGAACCTGCCGCCGGACATGGTCGGCATCATGCCGTTTCCAGCCGCGAAGCCGGGCATGAAGCCGGTGTTCCAAGCGCACAAGCATTTCTACAGCATGACCGAAGGCGTGGCGCGGCGACCGAAGGCCGAGCGCGACTTGGCGTGGAAGTGTGTCGAGCAGCTCGCGAGTGAGGCGGTGAACGACGAGACGGTGAAGCAGAAGGTTCTGGAGGGCCACGCCCGGTGGTGTACGCCATCCGAGCTCACGCGCCTGGGTTTTGCCGAATATCTCGAAGAGGTTCCTCCGGGCATCCGCAAAAACTACGAGCGCATCGAGAGCGGTGAGATTCTGGCGCGGACCGAGCCGTATGCGGGTTTCTGGCAGGCGGTGTCGGACCTGATCGACCGGCGGCTGCTGGGGCTGCTGCTGGCAGACACGGGCGAGCGCTTCGACTACGCGGCGGCGCTGCGCAGCATCAACGACGACGCCAACCGTGGGCTGATGTTCCGCGCATCGGAAACGGTGCTGGCCCGCCAGCGGCCCACGGCGCGGGTGATCTTCGGTGTGGCGGTGATGGCGGTGCTGGTCTGCGTGTGGCTGTGTCGAGGGCGGTCGCAAGAAGGGCAGGCGCAGAAGCCTACCCCTGCGATGGGGCGCGTCCGACGCGGCTTTATGCCGTGGCTGATGCTGGCGCCGGCCCTGCTTTCGATTGCGGTGTGGAGCTACTACCCGCTGATCCGCGGCGCGGTGATGGCGTTCCAAGAGTACAAGATCGTGGGCAGGACGCGGTGGACAGGGCTGGACAACTTCATCCTCGTGGCGACAGACGCGGGGTTCTGGGCGGCGTGGGGCCGGACGCTGGAGTATGTGGGGCTGACGCTGCTGCTGGGCTTCCTGACGCCTGTGCTGCTGGCGCTGATGCTCGCCGAGATCCCGCGCGGCAAGATTTTCTTCCGTACGCTTTACTTCCTGCCGCATCTGACGAGTGCGCTGGTGATCGCCTTGCTGTGGAAACTGATGTATGATCCCACCGAGAATGGCATGTTGAACCAGCTGCTGCTGTTCTTCGGCGCGAGTCGGCAGACGTGGCTACAGGATCCGGCGCTGGCGATGGTGTGCTGCATCATGCCGGGCGTGTGGGCGGGCGCGGGCATGGCGAGCCTGATCTACGTGGCGGCGCTGCAGGCCCTGCCGCCGGACTACTACGAGGCTGCGGCCATCGACGGTGCGGGCATCCTGAGCCGCTTCCGGCATATCACGTATCCGCAGTTGCTGCCGCTCATGGTCATCAACTTTGTGGGGGCGTTCATCGCGGCGTTCCAAGGCATGGGCAGCATCTTTCTGCTCACCTTCGGCGGACCGGGCGACACGACGAACGTGTTGAGTTTGGCGATCTGGAAAGAGGCCTACAACAACTTGCGCTTCAGCACCGCTACGACCATGGCGTGGTTCCTCGGCGTTGCGCTGATCGGCTTCACCTATCTCCAGATCCGCATCTTGCGCAAGGTCGAATTCCGCCGCGCCAACACGAACTGAGCGGTTTGATGTCTCACGCCAAGACCCCAAGACGCAAAGAAAAGGGGAGTGTCTGTCGAAGAACGTCAGTTGTTGGTTGGTCTTCTCCCTTCTTTGCCGATCAGCGGACAATGTGTTATTGTGTCCTTCTTCTGCGTGTGGCAGAAGCAAAGATTCGCGCGGAAAAGGGGGATGGACGCATGAGGACGGGTCTGGGTATGGCCGGTGCGCTGGCCTTCTGTTTAATGTCGGGTCGTCTCTTTGCGCAGCCGCCCGCGCCCGAAGCGCGCTCGCTGGCTGAGACGCTGCTCGGCCGGGCTGTGTCGGACGATGAGGCGCAGTCGCCGCAAGCGCTATGGATGACCTTCGAGCGCGGCGATGAGTTGCTGGCCGACTGGCTGCGGCAGGATCTGAACCTATCGTGCGGGGCCGAGCTGTTCACCGGTTCCGGCGGCGCGGCCCGCTTCCTTCATGCCGTCTCTCCGATATCCGATCTCCGATCTCCGACCTCTGACCTCCGACCTCTGACCTCCGCTCTCGTCGCCTACCGCGCCGCCTGCGCCGACCGCCGCGCGCAGCGCCTGTCTCGCGTCAAGGCCGGGATGCCGCGCTTGGTCTACGCCCGCCACATGGTGATGGGCGGCTCGCACTACGCCTACACGGAGGCGCTCTCGGACGCCCAGGCGGAGCGCAATTTCCGTGCGGGCGGCAAGCTCTGCGTGGCCGAGTGGCGGGACGGCATCTGGAAAGAGACCGCGCTCTCCGAAACCGACAAAGGCATCATCCGCGACGCGGACGTGGATTTCGACGGCAAGAAGATCCTCTTTGCGCTCAAGAAGTCGGACCGCGGCGACGACTATCACC
>Ga0118677_10010888_pt1 | contig 13781 bp, 13 predicted proteins | sample AliMusrvi5mmetaG_FD_86154 | JGI IMG/M metagenome (GOLD analysis project Ga0118677, IMG submission 86154) | reverse complement strand
AAACTTGAATTTAAATCTTAACAATATTTTAAAGAAAAAGGAATGTAATTTTAATTAATTTTATTGGTTGATATAACATATCAGTGAATATTTAAAACCCTTTTCAGCAATAATGTAAATTTAAACCAACACCATATGAAACCCATCTATTTTACACTGCTATTATTGTTAATAACCTTGCTTTCATTCGGACAGAAGGACGAAAAATTCAATGGACTGAACATGAATCTCGGGAATTTATATCGTCTGTCGGATGCTAAAACCAGATCGATAAGTCCAGAGAACCCAACCGGAGAGCCTGGTAAAGGTGGAATGGCGACTATTGAAAATGGCAATGCCAAATTCAATGCCCGGGAATTAGGACTAGGTTGGAAACTCAACCCTTACATTCATATTGATCCGGGTAAGACGGTAACCCTGGCAGAAATAGATGGCTCGGGTGCCATCCAACATATCTGGATGACACCAACCGGTACATGGCGTTTTTCCATTATTCGAATATATTGGGACAACGAAACAGAACCTTCTGTTGAAGTTCCCGTGGGTGATTTCTTTGGAATGGGTTGGGGTACATATGCTCATCTTAATTCTTTGCCTGTGGTTGTGAACCCCGGGAGTGCTTTCAATTGTTACTGGACAATGCCTTTTCGTAGAAAATGTAAAATCACGATGGAAAATATCAATACTGAAAAGATGACATTGTACTATCAGGTAGATTATACCTTGACCGATGTGCCATCGGATGCAGCTTATTTTCATGCTCAGTTCAGAAGAAATAATCCAACGACAAATGGACTTTACACTCTTGTCGATGGGATCAAGGGAAAAGGTCAATATGTAGGAACCTATCTGGCCTGGGGAGTAAAAAATAATGGCTGGTGGGGCGAAGGAGAAATAAAATTCTTCATGGATGGTGATGACAAGTTCCCAACCATTTGTGGTACCGGAACAGAGGACTATTTCTGTGGTTCTTATGATTTTGAGACAGAAGGAAAGTATCAGGAATTTTCAACACCCTATAGTGGATTGCCTCAAGTAATCCGGCCTGATGGTTTGTGTAAATCTCAACAATGTTTTGGTATGTACCGTTGGCATATCATGGATCCCATACGTTTTGAAAAAGACTTAAAAGTCACCATCCAGGATTTGGGATGGAAAAGTGGTGGACGTTATCTGCAACAAAAATCAGATATCAGCTCGACGATCTTTTGGTATCAAACCGAACCTCATGTTCATTTTCCTGTCTTGCCATCTAAAAATGAGTTGGAGGTGATTAATTAAGTAATGTTTTTCTGTATTATTTTCTTATTCATTTTTTTGTGATCTTTGGATATTTAATATTCACTTCTCAACGTTTGTTTGATAAGCCGAATAGGTCATGTAACTTGATTTTTATTACTTAATGCTGAATGTTTATGAATGGAATAACAAAAATGGTTTTTCAATGTCTGTTACTTCTGATATTAACCTCCTGTGGAAGTAAAATGAATGACCAACCAGCCACAGGTAAACTTCAGATTCAGTTTGTTCATCGGGTTTATGGAAAGTCATTGGTTAAAGATCAAATGATTTATACCAATACTGCAGGCAATAACTATGAAATAAGTGGTTTAAAATATTTTATTTCTGATGTGCAACTACACCGTCATGATGGAAAAACCATTACATTAGATACAGCTAAACGAGCTCATTACGTTGATATTGATATCCCGGGAACTCTCACCTGGCTCGTTACGGATGGAATAGCCCCTGCAGTCTATGATTCGATCAGTTTTACTTTTGGACTGAACGAACAAGTCAATAAGTCAAACCATTTTGTTAACCCTCCCGAATCAAATATGGCCTGGCCTGATGTATTGGGTGGGGGGTATCATTTTCTGATGATGGATGGATGGTTTAATAATACACTGGGTGTACGTACACCTTTTAATTTTCATTTGGGTACCGGACAAATCTACACAGTTGGAATGGATACAAAGAACATCACCGGTTTTGTCCAAAATTATTTTCATGTAAGTTTACCGATGTCAACTTTTGAAATAAAAGCTAACCAGACCAAACCTGTTTTATTTATCATGAACATTGACAGTTGGTTCACGACTCCTGTGAAATGGGATTTCAATCAGTGGAACACAATGATAATGCAAAATCAGAATGCTATGCAGGCCATAAAGTCAAATGGAAATGATGTGTTTAGTTTTGATACAGAATTCATGTTTTAATTTGCACTCAAATCCGGGTTTGTGGATGTATAAAATGATGAAATTGAAAGCTCCCAAGCCATTCTTGAAATTTCAAAACCGAAACTATTTTAAATATTTTAATATATGCTAAAAAGAATTTTACTTCCGGGTATTCTTTTGTCACTTACCCTGATGGTGAATGCACAAAAGCAATCACTTGATTATTACATTGTAAAGGCAATTCAGAATAGTCCTTTGCTTAAAGATTATCAAAATCAGCTTTCCGCTTCAGGTATTGATAGTCTTTTGATCAAGGCTTCGCAGAAATATCAGTCTGATTTCACTTCTCAGGTTTCTTATGCTCCCACATTGAATGGTTGGGGTTACGATGAAGCTATTACCAATGGAGCCAATATTATAGGTCAGGTTGGCGTCAAACAAGAAATTATGAATAAGTATGTTTTGAATACCAAATTCAAAGGACTGAATATTCAAAAACAATCTGTTGGCAATGCCATAAAGGTAACTGTAAACGATGTAAAGAAATCAATCACAAATCAATACCTCACAGCATACGGAGACTTTAACGAAATAGAATTTAACCGCGGACAATTGAAAATAATCAAAGATCAGTTGGAATTAATGAAACATCTTGTTGAAAATGGGGCATATCGTCAGGCTGATTATCTGTCACTGTTGGCTGAAGTACAGACACAAGAACTGACAATCACACAATTGACAGGTCAATATAGTTCAGATTTACAATTATTAAATCAATTATGTGGCATCACCGAAAATAAGGAAGTCGAATTGTTGACACCTGAAATAACAGAACTAAAAAACGTTAATCTCAATAAATCTCCACTCTTTTTACAATTCAGAATAGACAGTTTGAAGATCGAAAATGACAAACAGGCAATTGCAGATGAGGTTAAACCAAAAATAAACTGGTTTGCTGATGCCGGTTTGATTAGCAGTACCCTTAACAATATCTATCAACATTTTGGTGTCAGTGCAGGTATAAATCTGACTATCCCTATTTATGATGGAGGACAACGAAAACTTGAAACACAGAAACTCACACTGTCTGAAAATACCAGATCAACATATCAAAGTTTTTTTAAGTCACAATACGAGCAACAGGTTTATCAACTTTATAGTGAGCTGTCCAACACGGATAAAGTTGTTGCACAGGTTAAGAAACAATTGGCTACATCGAATGAACTCATCGGTATAGCCCGTACACAATTAAGTTCCGGTACCATACCAGTAACAGAATATCTGAATGCCCTGAGAAATCAAACTGTAATTAATCACGTTATCAATCAATCAGAAATAAAAAAACTGGCGCTTATTAACGAACTTAACTATCTGAAACAGCAATAACCAATCAGGATTGATTATGGATTCTAAAAATGAAATTAAGGCAATTAACTATATGATCTCAAACATGATGACTAAGAAAATTAAGCTGATATCTTTTGGTGTAGTTGGTTTGTTTGCAGGCTTACTCGCAATCACTACAAGTTGTAAACAACAGGCTGAACAAGCTGCCGAAGAAGCCATTAAGGCCAAAACTCCTGTTACTGTAACGGAAGTAAAGAATGAACCTATGGCAGAAATACTTGAACTGAATGCACACAGTTCTTTTCTGAAGAAAAACAGTGTCAAGGCAACAGTTACCGGACATATAGAGAGTATAGATTTAAATCCGGGTGATGTTGTGGAAAAGGGACAGATCTTATTAACCATAAAAACGAAAGAATCAGCTGCAATGGATGGATATATCCCTGCTGACACCTCAATGCGTTTCAAGGGCATAATTAAAGTGAAGGCTCCAAAATCTGGAGTCGTCAGTTCAGTGCTGCATCAGAATGGCGATAATGTTATGGAAGGTGACGAGTTGGTTGTCATTGCCGAACAGAGTAGCATGGTTTTCCTCCTAGAAGTCCCCTATGAACTGAATCAGGTTGTAAGTAAAACCAAATCATGTAAAATATTGCTTTCGGATAATCGTGAGTTTGAAGGAACTGTCAGTTCAAGACTGCCTGTAATGGATGCGCAATCACAAACAGTGAGTTACATCTTACACTTGAATTCAAAAGTAGTATTACCTGAAAACCTGATAGCCAAAGTCAGAATTGTGAAGACTGCAAAGAATAATGCAATGGTTTTACCAAAGGAAGCTGTCCTTGCCAATGAAACCCAATCAGAATTCTGGGTCATGAAATTGGTCAATGATACCATGGCCGTTAAGATCGGTATCAAAAAAGGTCTGGAGAATACTGAAAAGGTTGAGATTACTTCACCATCGTTTCTTAAAACAGATCGTTTCTTGCTGACCGGGAATTATGGATTGCCAGATACAGCTATTGTTAAAATACAAACACTGAAATAGATGAAGCATTTTTTTCATGGCTACAAACATCCTATCTCAATTATTCTGGCGATAATTCTTGTTTTTGGAGTCTTCTTTTACAGTAAAATTCAAATTTCATTGTTCCCTGAGATTACCTTTCCCAAGATAAAGGTGATTGCTGATTATGGTGAGCAACCGGTCGATAAGATGATGATTTCTGTCACTCGCCCTCTCGAAAATGCCATAAAGCAGGTGCAGGATCTTTCAATCATCAAAAGTACCACCAGTCGTGGAACCTGCGAGATCTCCGCTTTCCTGAATTGGAATGCTGACATCAACGTTAACATGCAGATGCTGGAATCCAGAATCAATCAAATCAAAGAAGATCTGCCACCCAATGTGCATTTCGAGATTGAGAAAATGAATCCTGCCATTCTTCCGGTAATGGGTTATACACTGGAAAGTGATACTAAGACCCCTATTGAATTGAATCTGATTGCCAATTACGTTGTGAAGCCTTATTTGTCACAAATTCCTGGTGTTTCGTCTATCCGGGTGATAGGAGGGAAGACCAAGGAATTTTGGATTCAATTGAATACACAGAAAATGAGTACGTTTGGAGTTACACCTGATATGATTAATACTGTGCTTTCAGCTACTAATTTTATCAACTCAAACGGTTTGCTTTCCGATTACAAACGCATGTATCTGACGATTACAGATGCCGGACTTTATAATAAAGAGGACATCGAAAATGTAGTCATAAAGAATACCGGTAAACGTATCATCAGTCTTAAAGATGTGGCTTCCATTGATATTCGTGAAAGGGTTGAATATACCCGTATCAATGCAAATGGCAGACAGGCTTTGTTGATTGCTGTCCTGAAACAACCTACTACCAATCTGATTGATCTGAATGATAACATCAATACGAAACTGACTGGACTGAAACATATCCTGCCTAAGGGTGTGAGAATGATTCCTTATTACAATCAGTCTGATTTTGTAACAGATGCCATAAGGAGTGTGAATGACAGCTTATGGCTAGGTTTAATACTTGCCATTATTGTAGCCGTTTTGTTCCTTCGTTCATTGAAAGCCAGCTCTACAATATTGATAACTATTCCAGTTACTTTATTGTTGACGTTGATCACGCTATATTCCTTTGGGTATACTTTAAATATCATGACCCTTGGAGCCATAGCTGCAGCCATTGGATTGATCATAGATGATGCGGTAGTTGTTGTGGAACAGATTCACCGTACCCATGAAGAGTTTCCGGAAAAGCATTCTAAAGAGTTGGTACATCAGGCCATCCGTTATTTGTTTCCTTCTATGGTGGGCTCTTCAATCAGTACAATTGTCATCTTCTTACCTTTTATGTTGATGCAAGGTGTAGCCGGTGCTTATTTTAATGTGCTGACCAATACAATGATCATTACTTTGGTCTGTTCATTTTTTGTCACATGGTTAGGATTGCCTGTTATCTATCTGATGCTGTCAGGTATTCATGGCAGACGGAAAAAAGTAAAAGTTGTTTCTGCTAAACTGATGCACCAACACAAATGGGTTTCTTTTTTTATTCGTCGTCCTGTTTTAAGCATCATATTTGTTGCTGCACTCGTTGCATCCATCTTTTATATTCTTCCAAATATAGAAACCGGATTCCTTCCTGAAATGGATGAAGGTTCAATTGTATTGGACTATTGGTCTCCACCCGGAACTTCTTTGGAAGAAACCGATCTGATCTTGAAGGAAGTGGAAAAAATCATTGTGAAGATTCCCGAATATCAAAGTTATTCCCGTAGGACTGGTGCACAAATGGGTTTGTTTATTACTGAACCAAACTCCGGGGATTACCTGATACAACTTAAGAAAGATCGTTCCCGAACTACGGAAGAAGTGATTGATGATATCCGTAAAAAGATAGAAGCCTCACAACCTGCATTGCGTGTAGAATTTGGTCAGGTAATTGGAGATATGATAGGAGATTTAATGGCTTCAGTTGAACCTATCGAGATCAAGGTTTTCGGAGATAACCAAGCTAAACTTCAGGCGCTTTCCAAACAAATAGCTGATGAAGTCGGTAAAGTGAAAGGAACAGCTGATGTCTTTACTGGGATTACTATTGCCGGACCCACGATAGATGTCAAACCAAACGAAATGAAACTTGCACAATACAACATGACACCTGCTTCTTTTCAGTTCCAGCTTGAAACCCAGTTACAGGGTGTCATTGTTGGAAATATTCTTGAAAAAGAGCAACGTACCGATATCCGCATGATTTATGACGACAGTCAACACAATGATGTAAATAAAATGAGGCGCCAATCCATCTTTTTACCCGATGGTCAACTGAAACCCATTACTGATTTTGCAGACATCAAAGTAAGTGAAGGCGTTGCCGAGATTAACCGTGAAAATCTTCAGACTGTTGGTATAATAACAGCCCGTTTGAACGAACGCGACCTTGGTAGTGTCATGAAAGACATTCAGAAGGGTATTGGTTCCAATATTTCTCTTCCACAGGGTTACTATATTACTTATGGTGGAGCCTTTGCTGATCAAAAAAAATCTTTTGATGAGCTGTTATTGATCCTGATTACCTCCAGTTTACTGGTATTTACATTAATGCTTTTCCTATTCAGAGATATAAAGGCAGCACTTATCATCCTTTTCATTGCTGTATTGGGAACTGCAGGAAGTTTAATTGGTTTGTTTATAACAGGAACGCCATTGAATGTGGGTAGCTACACCGGATTAATCATGATTGTAGGTATTATTGGTGAGAATGCCATCTTTACTTTCCAGCAGTTTATGACCAATATGCAGAACGGTACCGTTGATGACTCTCTGGTATATGCCATTTCTACACGTTTAAGGCCTAAATTAATGACCGCCTTGGGGGCAATCATCGCTTTGATGCCTTTGGCTGTTGGCGTCGGTACAGGAGCTCAGATGCATCAACCGTTGGCAATTGCTGTTATTGGTGGATTTGTGATTGCATTACCATTGTTGTTAATTGTATTCCCGACACTGTTACGTATTTTCTATAAGAAGAGTGATGCAAAGGCTATTGATGAGGTATTACCTGAATAGTTAAAACAGTATTACAATAAGCGATATAATAATTAATGCAATAACCATACATCATAAAAAAAGACCATCCCGTTTAAGAGATGGTCTTTTTTTATGATGTATTATCTGTACAGAAAAATTATTTAGCTACAGGAGCGCCTGGTTTCTTAGCTGGAGGATTCAATGATTTCATGTTTTCCAAAGCATAAGGATTATCAGGAGCAAGGGCAAGAATCTTATTCAGAATATCAATTACCTGAGCTTTTAACAATGGTTGTTTATCTTTTTCTTTAGCTTTAATTGCTGCCATAAATTGTAAACCAATCTGTGAAGCCATATATTGATATGATTCAATAATGATTGTTTTATTTTCTTCAGGTTTTGCAAGCGCTAATTCTAAAGTTTTTTCATAAAATGGTTTAGCTATTCCCTTTGAACCATCAGGATCAATAAGGTTGGCTAAACGGGCACGTGATAAATAACCCACATAAACATTTGGAGAGGACTGGCAAACTTTAGAATAAGCACTATCTGCTTTCACCATATATTGCAACTTGAGTACTGAATCGGCAGGCTGTAGAAGTTTAGCTGCAACTAAATAGTTACTGGCTATTTTAAACTGAAGTTTTCCATCGATGCCTGTACGGAATGTCTGTGCTTTCTCATAATAGCGAGCTGATTCGACATATTTCTTTTGTTTTAGGTAAAAGTCACCCAAGTCGGAAATAAACTCAACCTTTAATTGTAGATTAGAACTATCGGCAGCCATCGTTTTCAGAATATAAAAAATAGCTAAGGAATCTTTATCAGCTCTCTTTGCCATTTTTGCCATGTACTCATAGTCCTTAGGGATAATACCAGATGCAGAATCTTTTCTGATTTTAAAGAATTTAGTCATGGCATCAATACCATCAGCATCATTTTTAGTTTCATAGGATACCCAACCCATCAGGCGGAGCATTACAGGATTGTTAGGTTCTTTTGCAAGAATCTTGGCAATGATTTCATGTGCCTTGTCATATTTACTAGCCTGAAAAAGTACTCTGGCATAATCGGATAAGGAAGCAACAGTTTCTTCAGTCAACTGGATGTATTTGGCGTACCATGTTGCTGCGTCATCATATTTTTTAAGCGCTGCATATGAATCACCCTTTTCCTTAATAGCTGGAACAAATCCCGGGTCTATTTCTAAAGCTGCATCAATTTCTACCAATGCTGCTGATGAATTACGTGCGGCATTATAAATTTTACCTTGCAGATAATGTGACAATACATTTTTTTCATCATAAGATGAAGCACGTTGATATGCTAATGAGGCTCCGCCATAATCTTTGGCATTGTATAGAACTTCTCCCCATTTCAGATAAATGTTTGGATTCTTAGCATTGTTATCCTGTGCTTTTTGATAGACACCACTAATAAATGGGTCTACGGGGAATTTACAGAATGCATAACCTTCAATCACACTCACCAATCCATTGGGATATTTTTTCTGACTCAGTTTTGAAGCTTGTACAAGCGTAACTTTTGCTTGAACATCATTGTTATTCATATGAAGAACCATTGCCTGACCTGAAAGATTGGCAGGATTCTTGGGATCAGCTGCAAAACCAGCGTTGAAAGCTATAGAAGCTGAATCAGCGTTACCAATTTCGCTGTAACAAAGTCCCAAATAGTACCATGCATCAGCATCAGCAGGGGTTTGTTTAGTTAAATTTTTGAAGACCACAGCTGCATTATGATATTGATCCATATCAATCAGATGTAATCCTTTTTCCAAATTCTGAGCGCTAGCATTTGGTAATATAAAACACAACGCTGCAATAATAGCCAGTATGGCTTTGCGATAGATTGTTTCCATTTTCATAAATTGTTATATTTTATTATTCGCCGTCCTTTAATTTAACAACTCTTACCGGCATTGTAGCTGGCATTATTCCGGTTTTAAGTATTATTTTTTGTCCTTTATCACTTGAAACGAAAGACAAGAAACCTGTTGTAAGTCCCATATGGGGATCAGAATTGATCATCCAGATTGAACGTGTAAGTGGATATCTGCCATCATTGATATATGCCTGGAAGGGTTGAAAACTGTTTCTTTCTTCAGCAACATCTTCACGGGAGATGCTCATTACTCTTACTTTTTTCATAAATGATAACTGTGTTGAATCATTGCGATCGCTGATCCAACCTACTCCAATCAATCCAATAGTCCCGGGATTTTTTTGTACGAATTCCAGTACATCTTTATTGTATTTAAGAGCAGAAAGATTATGACTAAGATTTCCCGTGTGACATATTGAATCTACAACAAATCTTAAGGTACTTGAATTTTTATTATCAAAGACGACTTTTAGTTTTCCTAGCTTAGACTTAGGATCAAGTTGTTTCCATTCAGTGATTTGACCCAATAAAATCTTTTTTAGCTGCTCCATGGTGAGGAGAGTATCTGGATTTGTATTATGGGTTATAATAGCAATGCCATCAAGGGCAATTTTAATTTCTTTTGGAAGGAACTGTTTTGAAGCAAAAAAGTCTTTTTCTTTTTGATTCAGTGGACGTGAAACAACTATTAAACGAACACTGTCTTTCAGCAGATTGTTGAAAGCATCTACTTCAGGTTCATAATTCGCTTTAATCTTTGCTTGCGTATAAATACTTTCAAAAACCGGTATCTCACTTTCGATAATGGGTTGAAATGTTTCATCTACTGAAATCTGAATTGATCCGGTTGTAGGGGTATCAGAATGCCTGTCCTTCTTAGAATTACAGGAAATAAATACCAAAGCTGCAATAAGAAAAAAGCCTACAGTTCTGATAATCTGAAAGTGTTTATTGATTTTCATCTATGTGTTTTTGGTTTCTTATTATGCGGTATGAACGGAAAATGCCATAAATAATTAACAATCCACTCAACATATAGCGGTTTGTTGGCTGCATTAATTCTTTAGTTCTTTCGCTTAGTAAAACAAAGCAACCTACGCCTAGATAAGCAATTGGCATTAAAATGCCAATCAGAGGTAAAGCTTTCTTAAACCAATAGCCAACCCGGCCGAAGCTTGGCTTCTGCCGGGTTGGGTTATTTGTGTTGTCATTCATAGGAGTCTCCATATGAGGACTTGTGTGTTTGTTAGTTCATCTGAAGTTGGAACTTAACCGGGATCTGGAACATAACAGGGACAGGCTGTCCGTTTTGTCTTCCAGGGATCCAGTTAGGCATTTCTTTTACAACGCGTACTGCTTCTTCGTCGCAACCACCACCAATACCACGTAAGATTTTTACGTTAGATATTTTTCCGGTTTTGCTAACTACAAATTGTACAAATACAGTACCTTGGATGCCAGATTCCTGGGCTAAAGTAGGATATTGCATTTTGTCGTGTAAGAACTTAAGCATCGCTTCGTAACCTCCCTGAAATTCAGGGTTCTGTTCAACAACTAATAGAGGAGCTTCTTCCTTTTCTACTACTTGAGATTTTACTTCTGCGATATCTACTCCTTCACTACCACCAACCACGTTTGCGATAGAAATTGCAGCTGGAGAATCATTTAACTGATCCTGTGACTTCATTTCTTCTTTTACCTGTTCATCAGGTGCAATGACGGGAGGTGTGAACTTGATAGAAGCCTTGATTTCCTCCTTTGGCTTTTCAACTTCGGGTGGTTTTTCCTTTTCCATCTCAATGTTGGTTAAAACATTGGCTTCAACATGCTGGATCCTGAATTTCGGTGCAATAATTGCAATCAATGTAGGAACGGAAAATACCAGGAAAAAGAAGATAAAGGTTGTGATGATTGCAAATCTGTGCCTTTTGTCCCTAAACTTACGAAGAACGAATGCTCCATAAGTTTGGTTTTTGCCTTCAAAGACAAGATCACACCACGCTTCCGAATAAATATTAATTTTCTGTGCCATATATTTCAATGTTTTTAGGTGAAATACATCTGATTAACATCCTGGATTATTTATCGTAGGGAGCAATCAGTGCTTTGTGATCATGTGAAATGTCAATAATGGCATATTTACTTACATTGCAAATTGACATTTCATCCAGAATGTTGACTAGATTATTGTACTTTGCCTGGTCTGTAGAAGTAATCATGACAATAGCGGCTGCATCACCTGATCTAATAGTAGTAGCCTGTTTCTTGAAAGCTTCTTCAGACATGTTTTTATCTTTTGCTTTCAATTTTTTCAGAGCTTTCATTTGGTCAACAACAACTTTATTACGGTCAAGTAACATATGGCGTATACCTGTAGGGCCTGCTGAATAATCAGCTGTTACTACTTGTGTTGGTCCATTAGTTACAGGATCTTTTTTCCCGTCTCCGAAAAAGTAAAAAATCTTGTTGTTCTTTGCCAAAATGATAGTAATAGATTTTGAGGCTTTAACTAATGTTTGATCCTCTTTTTTTATTTTATCATTTCTGGGCAAGTTGATTTCCATGGTCTGGGGCTTGATCAGCGTAGTTGCAAGCATAAAAAATGTGATGAGCAAGAAACCCAAGTCCACCATAGGCGTGAGGTCAACACGTGTGGAAACCTTTTTGGTCCTTACTTTACCATCTTTATGTCCACCGCCGCCCCCAGTATTTATTTCAGCCATTCTTTAAATTTTTAAAGGGTTGATACTTGATTATAAATCCTTAGGTGCTTCTTCAAGCCCTGTGATAAGATTGAATTTTACTTCAGTCAAATCCTGTAAGGTTTTCATCACTTGTTTGACTACAGTTATCGGGGTTTCTTTGTCGCCCTTTATTGCAATCATCAATTTGGAGTTTTCCACACGTGCGCAATGTACCCATTGTTTAAATTCATTGTGTAAAGAGTCACATGGTACACCAGAGACCAGCGGAGAGACATCTCGTTTGGTATCATCAATTGCAAGAAATGCTTTCATACGACTCATCGGAACTCCAGTAGTGGCGATTAAACTAAATTTCTTTATCTCTTCTGGAGTGAAAGAAATTTTAAAAGCCGCTCCCATTGCTTTCAGAAGATTGGCACGGTGTGCTGGTCCATCAATTCCAAAGAATACTTTTCCCTTTGGATCAATCAATATCATTTCGACATTGGTTTCAGGGATCTTTATCTCAGAAATTGATGTTGGGGTCGAAATCTTCGCAGGCTCTTTAGCAGTAAAATTAGACGTAAGCATAAAGAACGTAAGCAACAAGAACGCCACATCGCACATCGCTGTCATGTCGACAATCGTGCTTTTTCGAGGTATTTTAACTTTTGGCATTATCGGTTGCTTTAAATGTTATTTATGATTAGCAGCGTACGACTGTACGATGCTGAAACCTGCTTCGTCGATGCTATAAGTAAGTTTGTCGATTTTGCTTGTAAAGAAATTATAGAAGATAACTGCTAATACTGAAGTACCAATACCAAATGCGGTATTTACCAACGCTTCAGAGATACCGTTTGCAAGAGCTACTGAGTCAGGAGCACCAGCATTAGCCAAAGCTGCGAATGCACGGATCATACCAAGTACGGTACCGAGCAAACCCATAAGAGTTGCCAATGATGTGATAGTTGCAAGGATAACAAGGTTTTCTTCAAGACTAGGAAGTTCAAGTGATGTAGCTTCTTCGATTTCTTTCTGCAATGAAGTAAGTTTCTGGTCTTTAACCATAGATGAGTCACCTTCAAGTAAACGATACTTAACAACAACTGCACGGATAACGTTAGCTACAGAACCTTTTTGTTTATCGCAAGCTTCGATTGCTGCTTCAACATTGTTTTCTGCAAGATACGCTTTTACTGCGTGAACGAAATTGTTTACATTTCCTTTACCTGCGGCACGACTAATAGTGAGCTGACGCTCAACTACGAAAACGAGGACTGTGAGTAATAAGGTCATCAACAATGGAACGATAAATCCTCCCTTGTAAACGATACCGAAATAATCACCTGGTAAGTTAGCATTATGGTGATCACCACCAACGAAGTGGGAACCATCACCCATTACAAACAAGTATACGCAGATACTTGCAGCGAGGGCCAAAGGAATCACTAGTCCCGCAAATCCAATCTTTGATTTTGTCTTAGTTTTAGCTGTTTTGGTTGCTTTCATTTTTTATTCTGTTTTTGGTTGTTAATTTATTTCTGTTTTTGGTTTTTGTTGAAAATTTATTTTAAATATTTTATTCAGATA
>Ga0118677_10010887_pt1 | contig 13783 bp, 6 predicted proteins | sample AliMusrvi5mmetaG_FD_86154 | JGI IMG/M metagenome (GOLD analysis project Ga0118677, IMG submission 86154) | reverse complement strand
ATGTTTCTTCTGACTGGCCGCCCGCCTGGATTAAGGCGAACGCCCTGCAGGACCTCGACCAGTACTTTAACGACCCCAAGCTGGTCGACAAGGCTTTTGACATCAAGAACTACCAGCCCGCGATCAACACCTTCGTTTTCAGCGGCAAGACCTATGCCTTCCCCTCCGAGGGAGACACCGCGTGGATCTTCTACCGCAAGGACCTGCTGGATGCCAAGGGCATCAAGGTTCCCACGACCTGGGACGAATATTTGGCCGCGGCCAAAGCCCTGAACAATCCGCCCCAGACCTACGGCGCGGTGATCGGCGCCAAACCCGACGAAGCCATGTGGGACTTCATGTTCTACCTCTATTCCTTCGGCGGCGATGTGCTCGACAAGGACAACAAACCGATCATTAATAACGAAGCCGGCGTGGCTGCTCTGACCTTCTACACCAACCTGCTGCGCAAGGAAAAAGTGGTTCCCCCCGATGTCAACACCTACGGCTACAACGAAATCCTGACAGCCCTGCAGGAAGGTAAAGTGGCCATGGGCGTGGAATGGATGGCTGCCACGCAAACCCTGACCGACTGCACCCAGTCGCCCAAGGTCTGCAAAGACGGCAAACCGCTGCTGAATTACACCTATATCCCCGGCTATAAAAAAGCCGACGGCACAGTGATCCACGGCACCGGCGGCTCAAGCTGGGGTTGGGTCATTCCCTCCGGCTCTAAAAACGGCCCCGCCGCCTATAAATTCATCGAATGGCTCACCGGCCACGAAGGCGGCAAGATGTGGGCCTTAAACGGCGGCATCCCCTCCAACCAGCTGGCGCTGACCGACCCCGAAGTGGCCCAGAAGATTCCCCAGTTCAAGATGCTGGGCGACGTCATGCCCATTCGCCACCTGATCCCGTCCAACACGGTCACCGGCGACATGGTGACGGTCATGGATGAAGCGGTGACTGCCTCGGTCACGGGAACGAAAGAACCCAAGGCCGCGCTCGACGAAGCGGCCGCGAAGATGACCGATTTGCTCACCAAGGCAGGTTATCTCAAGTAAGCCATAAAACGGATCAAGCAGGGTGGCTGGCCGAAAAGGCCAGCCACCCCTTTGTTTCACAAGGAGCTGAATGAACACGATTAAAAGCATGACATCTCGCGCGCCGCGCGCGCCCCGGCGCAACTGGCGGCGGCAGCTGGAGCCGGCGCTCTACATCGCGCCGGCTTTCCTGGTGCTGTTCATTATCCTGGTTTACCCGCTGGGCTATTCCTTCTGGTTGAGTTTCCACGAATGGACCCTGCGCGGGTTTGTCAACGGCGTGCCCTTTGTGGGACTGCAAAACTACATCAGCCTCTTTAATAACCCCGATTTCATCAATTCCCTGCGCATCACCTTCACCTTTGTGGCCAGCGCGATCGCGATTGAGTTCACCCTGGGCATGCTCGTGGCCCTGCTTTTGAACCGCAACCTGAGGGGCAAGGGCGCCATCCGCTCGATGATCCTGCTGCCGATGATGTGCACCAACGTGGTCATCGGCCTGACCTGGCGCCTGCTGTTTAACTATGAATTTGGCATCATTAATTATTATTTCACCCAGATGGGATTGTCCCCGGTGGAGTGGCTCAGCGCGCCCAACCTGGCGATGCTTTCGGTGGTGATTGTCGACGTGTGGAACACCACCTCTTTCGTGGCGCTGATGCTCCTGGCGGGGCTGCAGTCGCTGTCCGGGCCGATGCCACTCACCGGGAAACAGAAAAAAGAGACTCCCCTCTCCAATCACTGTATTTTTATAACTTGATGATTCGAAAGTTCCGGAACCTTTGGTGATGTAGATCATTTGAAACTCTTCGAGTACCCTGCCGCTCTGAAAATTAAAGGTATAGTCCAACGGATGCCCCTGGGTCGGATAAATACTATTTGGTAAAACGGACTGAAATCCTGCAGTTTTTACAATCAGGCTCCAGTTTTCGTCCTGCTCATGAACCGGCAGATATCGGATATTGGAATTTAAAAGATGTTGCATAACATGTGTGAGTATCAAAATTCAAAGATATAAAATCAAAATCAGCTATTTGGTTTTATAATGTATTAATATATTGCACAATGAAATATATCCATCAATCATAGACTATTGTCATATAATAAAGATTCGTCCTCCATTTCTTTTAATAATGATCCTTTTCATTCATAAAAAGATAAAAGCCATTCAATATGAGCAAGCTAAAAGTCCTCAGTTTCCTATTCCTGATGATCTGCATGGGATGTTCAGAAAGATTTCATGAATATCATGTTGCCGTTACCGGGAATGATTCAAATGTTGGTTCAAGGTCCAATCCTTTTAAAACGATTTCTGAAGCCGCCCGAAAAGCGAAAGCGGGAGATGTCATTACGGTACATGAAGGGACCTACCGGGAGCTGGTAATCCCGCAATACGGCGGAACCAATGAAACTCACCGGATAGTTTATCAGTCTGCCAAAGGGGAGAAAGTAGCCATTAAAGGTTCTGAAATAATTAAAAACTGGCAACCGGTGAAGGACCGCGTCTGGAAAGTGACTATTCCAAATACCTTCTTCGGAAAATTTAATCCATATCAGGATACGATCTGGGGTGACTGGTTTAATGGCAAAGGGAGAATTCACCATACCGGAGAGGTCTATCTGAACGGAAAATCCTTTTATGAAGTCGAAACCCTGGAAAAGGTAGTCAATCCAAAGCCCCTTCCTGCTGCTGTTGATACCGTCGCCTCAACCTATACCTGGTATACCGAATCGAATAAAGAATCAACCACAATTTGGGCAAATTTTCACGATTCAGATCCAAACAAGGGACTGGTTGAAATCAATGCGCGTCCTGCCTGCTTTTTCCCAGCCAAAACCGGATTAAATTACATCACGGTTCGAGGGTTTACTATAAGTCAGGCCGCAACCCAGTGGGCTGCTCCAACGGCTGAACAGATCGGCATGATTGGCCCTCATTGGAGTAAAGGTTGGATTATTGAGAATAACGTGATCAGCGATTCAAAATGTTCCGGGATATCATTGGGTAAAGAGCGGACAACCGGGCATAATGTCTGGCTTGGAGATATGAAAAAGGATGGGGCTATCCACTATATTGAGGTTATATTCAGGGCTTTAAAAATCGGATGGAGTAAAGAGAAGATTGGTTCACATATCATACGGGATAATACCATTTTCAATTGCGAACAGACCGGCATTTGCGGAAGCCTGGGAGCTGTTTTTAGCCAGATCACCAATAATCACATTTATAATATTCATGAAAAAAGACAGTTTACCGGTGCTGAAATGGCAGGGATCAAAATACATGGTGCGATTGATTTGCTGATTAAAAGTAACCGGATTCATAATTGCAGTTTAGGACTCTGGATGGACTGGATGGCGCAAGGGACTCGCATATCCTCCAATCTGATGTACCACAATGATACAGACCTGTTTACAGAAGTCGACCACGGACCAATCCTGATTGATAATAATATAATGCTGGCCAATACACCGTACGCCGAGTGTTCGGAAGGTGTGGCTACTGTGAACAATCTGTTTACAGGGAGGATCGCCCACTGGGTGGATAATGGACGCTTTACCCCTTACCACCTGCCCCACTCCACCTGGGTTGCCGGATTAATAACCTTTTCAGGAGGCGACCACCGGTATTACAATAATATTTTTGCTACAGACAAAGCCGTGTTGAAATCTAATGATCCTACCGGACTGTCAAGGTACAACAATAGCAAAATGCCAGTATGGATTGCCTCAAACATTTACTTTAACGGAGCTTCACCCTTTAACAGGGAAGTGGATGCTGTCGAAAATAAAGCGTTTGAACCAAATGTCTCTATTGAAGAAAAAGGGAGTGAGGTTTATTTGCACATCAACGTCGATGACTCATTCAGGAAAGTAAAAACAGTACTGGTGACGTCGGAATTATTGGGAAAGGCCATTGCACCCAATGCATCATTCGAAAATCCGGATGGAACGCCTCTAAAAATTGATGTGGATTACTTTGGTAACAAACGTTCTGAGACAAATCCCTTCGTAGGGCCCATTGAAGGGCTCAAAGAGGGAAATCAGGTTATAAAAGTCTGGTGAAAAAATTACTACCCGGAAAAGGTTGAACTTTTAGCTTTAAAGCTCAAAATTGAAAGAATTTCTAAATATGTCAAAATCAGCATTTATTTTTCTGCTTTGTTCCCTGCTTTCCCAGACTGGGTTGGTCGGTAAAACGGATAAACTAAGACACACCTCTGAAAAAATCACTGTTGCCGCCTATTATTTTCCCAATTACCACACCAATGATCCCCGGAATATTAAAAACAAGGGAGAGAACTGGTCGGAATGGGAGCTGATCAAAACGGCCAAACCCCGTTTCCCGGGACACGACCAGCCAAAGGTTCCGCTTTGGGGCTATACCGACGAGAAGGATCCAAAGGTGATGGCTCAAAAGATTGAGGCTGCCTCGCAATATGGGATAGATTGCCTGATTTTCGACTGGTATATGTATGAAGATGGACCATTTTTAAACAAGTGTCTTGACGAAGGATTTCTGAAGGCGAAAAATGTCGGAAAAGTTAAATTTGCACTGATGTGGGCTAACCACGACTGGAATGATATTCACCCTTACACCCGTGGAGCTCAGCAAAAACTGCTCTATCCGGGAAAGGTCTCAGCCAAACGGTTCGATGAAATCTGCGATTTGTTGATAACCCAATATTTCACGAAACCCAATTACTGGAAAATTGATGGGAAAGCCTATTTTTCAATCTACGACATTCAGAAATTCATGGATGGATTCGGCAGCCTGAAGGCAACCCAAAGGGCCATGAAGCGGTTGAATGACAAGGCTGTTGGAGCAGGACTCAAAGGGGTACACTGGAATATCGTTGCCTGGGGCCGGCCCATTCTACCGGTAGAGAAAGTTCCGGCCAATTATCCCGAACTGATCAAGAAATTGGGATTTGATTCGGCAACATCCTATGTCTGGGTCCATCATGTCGGACTGCCCGACCGGCAAACTGACTTTAACAAAGCAAGAGACCAATACTTTGCTTACTGGGATCAGGCAAAAAATGAATTTAAGGTCCCCTATTATCCAAATGTTTCAATGGGCTGGGATCCGAGTCCCCGCTGTGATCTGAAATCAGAGTGGGGTAATTTTGGCTACCCATTTACAAACACTATTGGAAACAATACGCCAGAGAACTTCAAAATGGCATTGCAAATAACGAAGGATAGAATGCTCGCTGACCCCAAAGGACCCAGGATTATGAATATCAATTCCTGGAATGAGTGGACCGAAGGGAGTTATCTCGAACCCGATACCAATAATAAATTCGGATACCTTGAGGCAATTAAAAGCGTTTTTAAGTAATTAATTATGAGATTAATCCTTTCCCTGCAATTACTGTTCTTTGTGCTGATTGCCAATGAAATACTGAATTGGTTCAAATAATAAAAATACTTTTATGCAGAAAAATTGACTATATGAAAATTATATTTCTTGCTATTACGCTTTCATTTATCGCCATACCCGGCTACTGTATCAATCCCGGAAATGATAAGTCTTTAAATTCATTAAGAAAAGGGTTTCTGAATCCGCCTGACTCAGCCAGACCGGGCGTATACTGGTATTTCATGGATGGGAATATGTCGAAGGAGGCGATGACAGAAGATTTGGAATCAATGAAGGTTGCGGGTATCGGGAATGTCCTTTTTCTTGAGGTAAATGTCGGCATTCCACGCGGCACTGTCGATTTCCTGAGTGACCAGTGGCAGGAGATGTTTACGCATGGTGTGCGTGAAGCCGAACGGTTGGGAATCGCGATCTCGCTGGGTGTGGGACCGGGTTGGTCAGGCAGCGGAGGTCCGTGGGTTTCTGGTCATCAGTCGATGCAACATTTGGTTTCTGCCACCCTCCAGGTTTCGGGAAACGACAACAAACCAATCATACTTCCGAAACCAGCGCCAAAACCACCTTATTTCGGAGAAGGAGCTTTTACCCCGGAGCTTAAAAAGCGTTGGAATGACTATTACGAAGATGTTGCGGTCCTGGCATTTCCGACCCCTTTATCTGATTTCAAGATAGCTGATATTGATGAAAAAGCACTTTATTACCGTTCACCCTACACTTCAAAGCCAGGAACGAAACAATTTTTGCCCACCATGTCAAAATATCAGGAGCTTCCTGCTAAATCTGTAATCAGGCAAAATAAACTGATTGATTTAACCAAGTATCTTAAACCAGATGGTACTTTGGACTGGAAAGTTCCCAAAGGAAACTGGACAATCATGCGATTGGGAAGCCGCAACAATGGGGCTGTAACCCGCCCTGCCCCACTGCCAGGACTCGGGTTCGAGGCTGACAAATTTGATACAACTGCCATCAACGCTCACATGGCTAATTTTACAGGAAAACTTTTTAGAAAAACAGGTATACCCGACAAGAATAAACAAGGTGGCCTCAAGATGCTTCATATGGACAGCTGGGAAATGGGTGCCCAAAACTGGACTCCTAAATTTAGAGAGGAATTCACCAAAAGGAGAGGATATGATCCCCTTCCGTTTTATCCTGTCTATGCAGGAATGGTTGTCGAGAGTCTTGAAAAGAGTGAACGCTTTTTATGGGATTTACGTCAGACAGGTCAGGAGCTGGTGATCGAGAACCATGCAATGCACCTTAAAAAATATGGTCAAAAATATAATCTTGGTTTTTCCATTGAGCCATACGATATGAATCCAACTGCCGATATGGAACTGGGAGCCGTTGCTGATGTTCCAATGGGGGAATTCTGGAGCAAGGGTTATGGTTTTAATTCCTCTTTTAGTTGTATTCAGGCTGCCTCAATAGGGCATATAAACGGATCACATGTGATTGCTTCAGAGTCATTTACAGCAGAAGAAGATGCCTGGAGACAATATCCTGGCTCAATGAAAAACCAGGGAGATTGGGCTTTTGCTACAGGAATCAACAAATTAATTTATCATACCTTTCAACATCAGTTCCTTAACAACAGCCTTAAACCAGGGATGACCATGGGACCTTACGGTGTTCACTGGGACCGGAGCCAGACCTGGTGGCCAATGGCAGACGGCTATCACCGCTATGTCACAAGATGTTCATATATTTTGCAGCTGGGGAAAGCAGTCGCAGATATCCTCTATCTAACTCCGGAAGGAGCACCTCATGTGTTTCGGGCACCGGCTTCTGCAATGTGTGGTGATGAGTTTCTACCGGATCGCAAAAGCTATAATTTTGACGGATGTTCCCCTTCTCAACTGCTCACATCCACCGTAACAGATAACCAGATCATTTTCCCAGGGGGTGCTTCCTATCGGTTATTAGTTCTCCCAAAAACCGAGACGATGACACCGGCGTTACTCAACAAAATCCAATCCATGGTTATGGCAGGTGCCATAATCATTGGAAATCCGCCACACACCTCCCCAAGCCTGATGAATTATCCCGATTGCGATCAGGAAGTTGCCCTAAAAGCCATGCTGATGTGGGGAAAGTTTGATCCTCCGGTGGAGATCACTGCAATTCCTGTGGGAAAAGGGAAAATCTATTGGGGGGGAATTTTTTCAAATATTAAACTTCCGGAACTCTATCCGGATTATGACGCAACTGCCTTGCTTTTGAAAAAAATGGGAGTTGCACCCGATTTTGAATCCACAGGTTCGATCCGGTATACCCATCGCCATCAGGAACAGGGAGATCTCTATTTTGTCTCCAATAAGACTAACGAACCGGCAGATACCAAATCTCTCTTTCGGGCCGATAGGGGGGATCCGGAATTATGGGATCCGATCACGGGGGAAATCCGTTCCCTTCCTGAATTTAAAAGACTAAAGGATCAAACAGAGATTCCGCTCCATTTTGAACCCTACCAGAGCTTTTTTATCCTTTTTAATAAAAATAAAACACCAGGAACGATAGGTACAACAGAAACAACAGAAACAAAGAATTTTCCCCAACCCTCAGTTTTGTTTGAGGTAAAAGGACCCTGGAGTGTTTCCTTCAACCCGAAATGGGGTGGCCCGAAAAATATCATCTTCGAAAAGCTGGAGGACTGGACCAAAAATTCTATCCCGGGAGTTAAATATTATTCGGGTATTGCAAACTACCATCATACCCTGGATCTCCCATCCAATATGCTGTCCGATAAAAATGCTGATCTGTTTTTGGATCTTGGGGAAGTTGCCAATTTGGCACGGATCAGATTGAACGGTAAGGATTTGGGTGTCGTCTGGACTACTCCTTTCATAGTCAAAATAACAGAGGCTGCTGTTCCTGGAACTAATCAGATAGATATTGAAGTGGCCAATCTCTGGCCAAACAGACTGATTGGTGATGAGCAGTTCCCGGATGACGGGGTTAAAAACAACCAGTGGCCGGAATGGATGCAAAAGAATCAACCCAGAACCTCAGGTCGGTATACTTTCACAACCTTGAAATATTACAAAAAAGAATCTGAACTGCTCAGGTCCGGATTGATTGGTCCGGTACGCCTTTTAAAAAAAGCTAAATAGAACATGAAATTCTGTAATTCTATTAATTATGAATCATAAATTATTAATTGCATTTCCTCTCTCACTTGTTCTCCTGACAAATAATGTGATTGCTCAAACTGGCAATACTACTACGGCAATTTCAAAAGACGATCCGTTAGCCGTAAAACTCACCCGGAATCTGTCAGTAACTGACACTTATGTTTGGCCTAAAGACCCAAAAGTCATTGAAAACCTGAAGAAGTGGCAGGGATACAAATTTGGATTGCTCATCCACATGGGATTGTATTCTGAACTTGGGATTGTCGAATCATGGGCTCTATGCCCCGAAGATTGGATTACCCGCGACGGGTACGATGATTATTATAAATTCTGTAACGACTACAGAAACACAAAAACGAAATTTAATCCGGTTAATTTCAATCCTGAGAGATGGGCCACAATGTTTAAAAACTCAGGGGCGAAGTATATGATTTATTCTTCAAAACATCACGATGGATTTTGTCTTTTTGACAGTAAATACACAGAATTTAAAGTAACCGATAAAGCTTGTCCTTTCTCTGTTAATCCTAAATCCAACGTGCTAAAGGAAGTGCTCAATGCAACCCGAAAAGAAGGATTGGCAACCGGAATCTATTTCTCAAAACCAGACTGGACAACTCCCTACTTTTGGTGGTCATATTATCCGCCTAAAGACAGAAATCCGACATATGATATAACCAAACATCCTGATCGGTGGAAAAAGTTTGTGGAATACACACAAAACCAGCTCAATGAATTAACAACCGAATACGGCAAAGTGGATATTCTTTGGCTCGATGGGTGCTGGGTTCGGCCGTTGTCAACCATCAATAAGAATGTTGAAGAGTTTTGCAAATATCCGTATGACATGGATATAAATATGAAATATATTTCAGAAAAAGCACGTAAAACTCAGCCCGGAATGCTTGTGGTTGACCGTTGGGTTCCAGGCGAATATGAAGACTATTTAACTCCTGAACAAAAGACACCTGAAAAACCACTGGCTGTTCCATGGGAAAGCTGCATCACGATGGGTGGAGCATGGGGCTGGGTCAAAAATGACAACTATAAATCATCAAAAGAGCTTGTTCAGTTGCTGGTCAATATTGTTGCCAAGGGAGGGAACTTACTGCTTGGAGTCGGACCAAACGGGAAAGGTGAGTTTGAGCCCAAAGTATCCGAGAACCTCAATCTGCTGGGTAAATGGCTGAATGAAAATGGAGAGGCCATTTACGACACAAATCCGGCTGAACCTTTTCTGGATGGAAAGGTGGCCTACACAAAAAAAGGAAGTGACACTATTTATGCGATTTATTTGCCATCCGGAGAAGAGACCGAATTGCCCGCTGAGATTAAAATAAACACACAATTCACAGGCAGACTTAAAGTTACACTTCTTGCATCTAATCAGAGATTAAGCTACAAACCTGCTGACCATGGAATTAAAATAACAATACCTCAGAATTCAAGGGCAAAACTGGCAAAACAAGAGGCTGTTGTAATTAAGATATCCAGGTAGTTGATTTTGATAATTTAAAATATGATGACTTATCGAAATTCAATATTATTTATTTGTTTACTATCCTTTGTTTTAAGTGGAGTCAGGCTCTTCGGAAAAGAAACTGATTTATTAAAGAATTCATTTGTTGCACCTCCCGATTCTGCCAAACCCAGAGTTTATTGGTGGTGGCTTTTCAATCGGGTGGATAAGGAAGGGATCACACGTGATTTGGAAGAGTTTAAGGCGAAGGGGATCAGCGGGGTCAACCTGATCTGCACCGGCGGATATGCCGGCAAGACTCCACTCCTCGGTGTTGAATTCCTGGGAACCGAATGGCGCGAACTCTTTCGGCATGCCGTCCGGGAAGCAGCCAGGTTAAGGATTGAGATGGGCTTTAATCTGGCCGGAGGCTGGACGATGATGGGTCCATGGGTGACTCCTGATAACGCGATGAAGAAGATTGTTCAGTCTGAATTAAAAGTCACCGGGCCGATAAAATTTTCCGGCAAATTAAAACAACCCGAAACCGTAGACGGCTATTACCATGATGTCTGGTTGCAGGCGTTCACCGTAGACAGGGAGAGCAAATTAATTGATAAAAAACCGATAATTGATTTGAGTGACAAGTTGAAACCGGATGGTGAATTCGCGTGGGACGTGCCTCCGGGACAATGGGTCGTATTACGCACCGGATACACTTTAACCGGTCACCCATGGAGTAAATGGCATGCCTATCCTGAAGGGGATACCTTCAAAGGGGGCGAAGGTTATGAGATTGACTACCTGAATACAGCTTCACTGGAAGATCATTTTAATCATCTGGGCAAGCTGGTTATCGAAGAGGCTAAAAAAGCAGGCGGGAAACTGGCCTATTTATGGTCTGACAGCTGGGAATGTGGCAAGCTCACCTGGACACAGGAATTTGCCAAACAGTTCCAAAGATTCCGCGGTTATGACCTTAAACCTTTCATGCCTGTTCTGGCAGGATATACAATCACCGATTCATTGGTCTCCAACCGGTTCCGTGAAGATTTTGACCGCACAATTCAGGACTGTATTGCTGAGAATTTTTACGGTCAGTTCAATAAATTGTGTCATAAATATGGAATCAAGGTCGGCAATGAGGCAGGTGGACCAAATGATATTCCGCCCCAGGATGTATTGAAAAACCTCGGGCGGTGCGATATTCCATCCGGCGAATTTTGGGTGAATGGTCATTATCTTGCTTCAGGTGGTTACAATTCCGACCGGCATTTAAGGCTTAACCTCAAACAAACTGCCACAGCAGCCCACATCTACGGCTTGCGGCAGGCAGAAGCAGAATCCTTCACCCAACAGGAAAAGGACCGAACACACTGGTCGCTGGGACCTTCAGATTTAAAGCCTTACGCAAACGACGCATTTTGCGAGGGGATCAATCGCGTAATGCTTCACCAGGCAACTTGCCAGCCCCCATCGGACGGAAAACCTGGATACGAATTTTGTGCAGGCCAGCATTTTACGCCAAACATCACGTGGTGGGAACAATCATCAGCATTCTTCAGCTACCTGTCACGCTGCCAGTTTATGCTGCAGCAGGGATTATTTGTTGGTGATGTCTGTTTCTACCTGGGCGAACGACCTCCAACTCTCGTGCCGCCAAAATATACGATTCCCTCTTTGGGACCAGGATATGATTGCGATTATTGCAATGCTGAAGTTTTACTCACTCGAATGTCGGTCAATAATGGGCGGATCGTATTACCGGATGGAATGAGTTATCGGCTGTTAGTACTTCAAAATTGCACTTCCGAATCCCCGGAAATTTGCAGGCAGGTTAGCCGGTACCAAAAACTAACTGTTTCTCCCGTCCCTTCCAAAGCAATGTCATTGGAGGTTGTCTCTAAAATTCGGGAGCTGGTGCTCAATGGTGCCACCGTCGTCGGCTCTCCACCTGAATATTCTGCCGGATTAAAAAACTACCCCCAATCCGATGAGCAGGTGCGTAAAATTGTTTCCGAACTTTGGGGTAACCTGGACGGAAAGAATCTTACCATGCGCCGCCTGGGCAAAGGACGCGTGATCTGGGGCAACCCCCCCCGCGAAATCCTTTCGGAAGACGGGGTGTTGCCGGATTTTTCCTTTGAAGGGCAAACCCTGCAACCCGAAAAATTCGACTACATTCATAGGACTGTTAGGGATACTGAAATTTACTTTATTGCAAATCGGACTAACCAGCCTGAAACCACCGATTTCACATTTCGAGTGAGCGGAAAACAACCCGAAATCTGGGATCCGGTTACAGGTCAGACTCGCCAGTTAAATGATTTCCGGCCAACTAATGGTGGCACGACTTTGCCGTTGGAACTAGACCGGTTTAGTTCCTATTTTATTGTGTTCCGTAAACCTGTATTAATTGATGACACCAATAAATCCGGGCAGAATTTCGCAACCTTTCAGCAACTGGCAGAACTGGGTAACTCGTGGCAGGTCACCTTCGATTCCAATTGCGGTGGCCCAGGCGAAGTGGAATTTCCCAATCTTGCAAATTGGATCAACCGGCCTGAAGATGGAATCAAATATTACTCTGGAAAAGCAACTTACCGAAAAACATTTGATCTGATTCACCAGACTAATCCTGCAATAAAACCAGGAGAGCAGGGTGAGCGACTGTTTCTCGATCTCGGCAACGTGAAAAATGTAGCTGAAGTGCGGTTAAATGGTAAAAATCTCGGGATTCTTTGGTGCGATCCGTTTCGGGTAGAAATTACAAAGGCAATTAAAGCCAAAGTCAACATGCTGGAGATCGATGTGATCAATCTCTGGGCAAATCGCGTTGTCGGTGATCTCAACCTGCCCAAAGAAAAACGGTTCACCAAAACGCACGATGCCTTCCGCTTCGACATGCTGAAGTCAGATACACCGCTGATTGAGTCAGGACTGCTAGGACCGGTACGAATATTGACAAATTCTATTAACTAATCTGATAATTTATGATCATAAAAATAACGATCATAAATAAGATATTATCAACAAATATAATGAAGCTTCAATATTGACAATAAAAACTAAACAGATATATGCGAACTAAAGTAGGATTATTCGGAATTGGGCTCGACACCTATTGGGGGCAATTTGACGGATTGCTTAACAATCTGAAGAAATACCAGGACCAGATTAAAACCCGTATTTCAGGTTTTGATGTTGAGGTAATTGATGCAGGAATGGTTGACAATCCGGTTAGGGCCCGTGAAGCAGCTGATTTTCTAAAGAGTCAGGACGTGGAGATTGTTTTTCTCTATGTATCAACCTATGCGCTTTCTTCCACAGTTTTACCGGTTGCACAGCGGTTAAAAATCCCTGTTGTTATACTCAACCTTCAGCCTGTGGCAGAACTCGATTATGAAGCCTTCAATAAATTGGGTGATCGGGGGAAGATGACCGGAATATGGCTTGAGCACTGCCAGGCATGCTCTGTTCCTGAAATTGCGAGCGTTTTTAACCGGTCCGGAATTCAGTATGACATTGTAACAGGATTTCTTCAGGATGAGGCGGCGTGGCACGAGATTGAAAACTGGACTGAAGCAGCACGGGTTGCTAAGGCCATGCGAAACAACAGGCTGGGTGTTTTAGGCCACTATTATGACGGAATGCTCGACGTTTACACCGACCTCACCAAACAATCGGCCGTTTTTGGTAACCATATCGAACTGCTCGAGATGTGTGAACTTAAGAAATATCGGGATGAGGCAACTGATGCAGAGGTTCAAAATAAAAT
>Ga0118677_10008900_pt1 | contig 13783 bp, 16 predicted proteins | sample AliMusrvi5mmetaG_FD_86154 | JGI IMG/M metagenome (GOLD analysis project Ga0118677, IMG submission 86154) | reverse complement strand
TGCAGAGTTATGAAAAAAATCATATACTTGGTGGCAGGACTCGTAAAATATTTCAGTCATCAGCGTTAACCCTATAGAATAAAAATACAAAAAGGCGGGATTGGGGATGAAAAATTGACTTTTTGGAAGTCCGACTGGTTTCTCGGGGTAGCGGTCGTAATTGTTGTTGCGTTGTTCAATCGCGTCAGCGACCTCATACCGAGTCTTGAGCGCAAGGCCTACGACCTCGGCGTCGTAGCGACGTCGCGCACGCCGTCGGACAAAATCGCGATCATCGCGATTGATGCGGAGAGCCTCGACAAAATAGGTCGCTGGCCCTGGTCGCGCGATGTGTTGTCGAAAATGACCGACACACTCGCCGCCGCGAAAGCCAAAGTGATTGCCTACACGGTTCTGTTTTCCGAGCCGCAGGTCGATGCCGGTTACGTCTACGTCACCAAATTGCTTGATATCGCGGCGAAGAACGGCGCGTCGCTCGACGCCAACGGGCAGGTTGTTTCCAGCGGCGGACCGATGGGGCCGTTTATCGGCACGTTGAAAGAGGCCGAAGAAACGTTGAACGTCGATCGCAAACTCGCCGACAGTTTCACGCGCGCCGGCAACGTCGTGCCGATGATGTTGTTCCAGATTGGCGAGCCGCTCGGTAATCCGGACAAGCCGTTGCCCGACTATGTCCTGAAAAACGCGTTGCCGAAGGTGTCGAAAGGCAACGACGAGGATGTTCTGCTGACGCGCCGCGTCGATTATCCGATCGAGATCATTGGCAAGTCGGCAGCTGCGCTGGGCCATTTGAATGCGACGCCGGACGTCGATGGCGGCACCCGCACCGAGCCGCTGGTGCTGACCTATTTCGACAAAACCTTCCCGTCCCTGTCGATGATGATTGCGGCGAAAAGCCTGAATCTCGGCATCGACGACATCAAGATCCAGCCTGGCGAAAAGGTCACACTGGGGCGGTTGAATATCAAGACCGACCCGCTGACCCGGATGTACACCTACTTTTACAAGGATCGTGACGGCAAGCCGGCCTTCACGGTCGATTCGTTTTACGACGTGATCAACGGCAAAATTCCGGTCAGCAAATATCAGGACAAGATTGTGCTGATCGGGCCCACCGCTGCAGGGTTGGGCAGCGCGACCATAACGCCGGTTTCAGCGGCGATGCCGCCGGTGCTGGTGCTGGCGCACTCGGTGTCGTCCATCCTGTCGGAACATTTCTTCGTCGCGCCGGTGTGGGGTTACTGGGTTGAATTGCTGGTTTTCCTGCTGGTCGCCGGCTACCTGATTGGATTGCTGCCGCGTCTCAAGGCGACCCAGGCGCTGGTAATTTCGGCCGCTATCTTTGCCGCATTGCTGACGGTGCACTTCGTCCTGATGACGGTCAGCGGGATCTGGATCCAGTTGATGCTGTCGGCAACCTTGTTGCTGGTCGGGCACATCGCGCTGGTTTCGAAGCACTTCATCGTGACCGAAAAAGGCAAGGCGCGCTCCGATGTCGATCTGGCGCAAAGCCATCGCATGCTGGGTCTCGGGTATCAGGGGCAGGGGCAGCTCGACACGGCATTTGACTATTTCAAGAAGCTGCCACCTGACGATTCGGTGCTCGACTTGATTTACAACCTTGCGCTGGATTTCGAGCGCAAGCGCCAGTTCAACAAGGCGGAAAACGCATTCCGTTACATCGCCGAGAAAAATCCCAAGTTCAAGGACATCGCGGAACGCGTCGGTCGCGCCAAGGCAATGTCGGAGACTGTCATTCTCGGCGGCACTGGCGGCCATCCCGGCGGCACCGTGATTCTGCCGGGGGGCGGCGTCGAGAAGCCGATGCTCGGCCGTTACCAGGTCGAGAAGGAACTCGGCAAGGGCGCAATGGGTGTGGTGTACCTTGGCAAGGATCCGAAAATCGGCCGCGTCGTCGCCATCAAGACAATGGCGCTGTCACAGGAATTCGAGGCCGATGAACTGCAGGACGTCAAGGATCGCTTCTTCCGCGAAGCGGAAACGGCCGGCCGCCTCAATCACCCGAACATTGTAACTATCTTCGACGCCGGCGAAGAGCATGATCTCGCCTTTATCGCGATGGAGTTTTTGAAGGGCAAGGATCTGGCGCCCTACATCAAGCCCGAAAACCTGCTGCCGCTGCCGAAGGTGCTCAGCATCATCGCGCGCGTTGCCGAGGCGCTGTCGTACGCGCATTCGAACAGCGTCGTGCACCGCGACATCAAGCCGGCCAACATCATGTACGATCTCGACAGCGATACCGTCAAGGTGACCGATTTCGGTATCGCGCGGATTACCGATTCTTCGAAGACCAAGACCGGCATGGTGCTCGGCACGCCGAGCTACATGTCGCCGGAGCAGCTTGCAGGCAAGAAGATCGAAGGGCGCTCCGATCTGTTTTCGCTGGGTGTCACGCTGTATCAACTGGCGAGCGGGCATCTGCCGTTCACCGGTGATTCGATGGCACAACTGATGTTCAAGATCGCCAACGAACCGCATACCGATATCCTGACCTATGCGCCGACCCTGCCGCAGGCGCTGGTGGATATCGTGAACCGGTCGCTGGCCAAGGATCCGGAGCAGCGCTATCAGACGGGTGAGGAAATGGCGCGAGCGATCAAGGCATGCATGGCCGAGGGCGGCGACGCGGCCGCAAAATCAGACGTCGTGGACATTGGATTGTAAATAATGGCAGCTAACCTATCGACTGCGCTGGAAGTTGCCACTGCCACCGATCCTGGCATGGTGCGTTCACATAACGAAGACAGCATCGCCTGCGATGCGGAAATCGGCCTTGCCGTGCTTGCCGACGGCATGGGTGGCTATAACGCCGGCGAGGTGGCCAGCGGGATTGCGGTGGCCATGCTGACGACGGAAATGAAGCAGGGGCTTGCCGAGCACGATCCGCACAAGGTGGTCGACGGCACCGGCGAGCCGATGGGCGCGGCGCTGATTCGCGAAAACTCGGCCAAGGCCAACGCTGCAATCTACCAGACCGCAAAAAGCCAGCCGCAGTACGCGGGCATGGGGACGACGCTGGTGGTGGCGCTGTTCTTCGACAACCGCATGTCGGTCGGGCATATAGGCGACTCGCGCCTCTACCGCATGCGCAAGGAAGAACTCACGCAAGTCACCCGCGATCATTCGCTGTTGCAGGAGCAGATCGACAGCGGAATGCTCACCAAGGAGCAGGCGCGCTACTCCCAGAACAAGAATCTGGTGACCCGCGCGGTCGGCATCGACCCCGATGTCGAAACCGAGATTCATACGTATGATGTCGAGCAGGGCGACATCTATCTGCTGTGCTCGGACGGCCTCAGCGACATGGTGACCGACGAGGATATCCAGGCGACGCTGGATGCGATGCGCGCCAATCTGCCGCTGGCGGCGAAACAACTGGTTCAACTCGCCAACGACTGTGGCGGGCGCGACAATATTTCAGTGATATTGGTACGGATACTTGATGATTTTGCGGCGCCGACAGGCTGGTTTGCCAAGTTCAAGGCGTGGTTTAGATAATACGGTTACAGGGAAACTGCCATGGCAAAGTTGATCATGAGTCTGGACAACGCGGTTATCCGCGAAGTGCCGCTCGACAAGGAACGGGTCACGATTGGCCGCAAACCGCATAACGACATACAGATCGACAATCTTGCGGTCAGCGGCGAACACGCATTGATCGTGACGATTCTGAATGACTCGTTTCTGGAGGATCTGGGCAGCACCAACGGCACCCTGGTCAACGGCAATCCGGTCAAAAAACATATTCTGCAGACCAACGATGTTGTCGAGATCGGCAAGTACAAGCTCAAGTACGTGAACGAAACAAATGCCGGCCAGGCCACGGTTGCGGATTTCGAGAAGACCATGGTGTTGCGTGCGCCTATCCCCAAAGCGGGTGGCGGAGCGCCGGCGGGCAGTTTCGGCGATACCCAGATCAACCCGACCGCGACCACCACGCAGAGCCGGCCGCAACAGACGACCGTTACGCCGGCGGCGAAGCCCGTGGAAAAACTCGCGGCGATCCAGATTCTCACCGGATCTTCCGCTGGCAAGGAACTCGAACTGACCAAGAACCTGACCACGCTCGGCAAACCCGGCGTGCAGGTTGCGGTGATCACGCGTCGCCCACACGGTTATTTCATCACGCACGTCGAGGGCGCTAGCTATCCTGTCATCAATGGCAAGACGCTCGACGCGCAGGCTCACCAGCTTAACGACCATGACGTGATCGAGCTCGCCGGCGTGAAGATGGAATTCTTCTTCAAGAACAGTTAGCCCCCTTTCGACCGCTGGCACGACGGCACTGCTTCAGGGTTCACGGTGTTGAAGGCAAATGCGGAACCGGCATTACGTCACAGTCCGGGCCGGATTAGCCATGCGTAAGCGATTTTCACCGGCGCACAGGCTCCCGCAGGCAGGTTGGTGGCACGGGATTTGCAGCAATTCGTTCTCTATGGCGAACTGGCCTGGCGACAGCAGGTCGCCGTTGGCATGACGGGAGGCGGTTTGGAAAAGCATCTGGTACGCATCGGCATCGGCATTGCACTGGTCGCGGTGTTTCTGTTGCATGCCGTCAAGGGCATCGGTAACTGGGACTTCCAGATTCCCCTGGTCAATCGCCTCGAGGCAATTGTCTACGACACCCGCCTCGCGCTGACCATCGCGGACGTTCAGAACGGGGATTTCGTTTTCCAGACTGACACCAGCGTTCTCTACGAGGTGACCGACCAGACGAACCTCGGCAACGCCAACGGATACACCGCGCTGGCGACCGTGCCGTGGGGCAGCGTGACGGGCAAGCCCTCGACGTTCGCCCCCTCCGCGCACGCCAGCACGCACGCGGCAGCTGGATCGGACGCGCTCACGCTCACGAAAGCGCAGATTTCGGATTTCCCATCTCTCGGAGGCGCGGCATCCCTGAACGTAGGCACTACAACCGGGACCGTGGCGGCTGGCGACGATTCTCGGCTATCTGATTCCCGCACCCCAACTGCTGCCGGATTGGCATCGACAACTCACGCCGCGACCAGCAAGGCGACGCCGGTTGATGCCGACGAGATCCCGGTTGTCGATAGCGCGGCAAGCAACGGGCTCAAGAAGCTAACTTGGGCGAATCTCAAGGCCACGGCAAAGACGTATTTCGACACGATCTACACGCTCGCAAATCTCGGGGGCGTCCCTTTCGCCCGCACGATCAACGGCGTTGATCTGTCCGCCAACCGCTCGCTCCACGACATCGGCGCGGCATCCGTTCGCCTCATCAAAACCGCCGATTTCACCGCCGACATCAACGGCAGATATACCGTGTCAGGCACGGCTACCGTGACCGATCCGGCAGGGACCACGGCTGGCCAGATTTACTCGGTCGTGATCGGCAGCGGCACGGCGACAATCGGCGGCGTGGCCTACGCGCCGAGCCGGGTCGAGGTGATCCGCGAATACTCGGGGTCTGCATGGTCAACGCTGGCTCCGACGCTGGCCGATAACCTCACGCTAAACGGCACGGCCAACACGGCCCCGAACCAGACGGCGGCGAGCGGCAGCAGCCTGATGACTCGGGATTTGGGGGATGCCAGATTTCAGGTGCTCGCAATGACCGCGCTTCCAACTCCGCTGGCAACAAGCGGCGCGGGCGGGAATAACAGCTACTTGCTGGAACGCGGAGAATTTACATCCGGCGTAAATTACGGGTCATATACAAAATACAGTTTTTTCAAAGGGATTTACTGCGTCAATACGCTGATGCGGAGCCTGACGATTACTCCGACGCTTCCGTCGCTGTCGGCAGTAAACATTGCGTTTAGAGACTCATATTCCATGAATGGACGTTTAGTCATAAACCAAGGCTCGGGAACAGAGCAGTTGAGAGAAGGAACGATTTCCAGTTCTCTCAAGAGCCATTGCTCCAGTGCAACGACGCAAGGTTTTCTTTACACGTTCTCGGACGCTATTACCGCAGCGGCTGGAGATGTTATCGTGCTGAACTCGACCGGCCATACATTTACGGTTGATGTCGCTGTGACCGCATCAACAACAGTGAGGGTTCGGGACATCACAGGCGGGGGCGTCCCGACTACGAGCGATACGTCGCTAACGGTAAACGGTGGTGCGCCAGTGACAACCAGCTATGTGAAAAACAGTGCTACGAATGCCGCCGCATACCCGCAGGGGTTGTTATACTTCGCGAACAACACATTGAAAATTAACATCAGCACATTCGTCTCCGCTGGCAGTTTCGATGTCCTAGTTACAGGATTATGAAAACCCTACGCCTCGTCATTTTCAACCCGTCACAAAACGTCGCATCCCGCTACTGGGAGGAAAACGGTTTCCGCAGAAACGACACGCTCGACATCGCAGCTTTCTCACCAGAGCGACAGTCGATTGTCGCTGGCGCAATGTCTTGGGCAGTGACGAATCTCCCGTCCGGTTTTGAATCCCTCGAATCCGTCGAGCTTCGCAGGGTGGCCGATGTCGCTACCACATGGACAGAGGCTATCCCGCCGACAGATCCAGAAGACCCGGCAACAGGCACGCCTGCGGTTCCGTTGACGTTCGCGCCTGCGTTTGTGGCCAGCATTGTTGGCAACGGCTCGCTCGGACAGAGCAGCGTCGAGATTAACTCTGTTCCCTCGCCTGCGTTCGCCGCGCTCGCGGGGCTTTGGGACCAGCTATCAGTGTAAGAAAGACAACGAATAATGCCCGACACGCCACGCCGAAGACTCAGCGATTATTCCAAAGATGATTTGGGCCAGTGGCGTTCTGACGTAAACACGCGCCTTGTCCACACGGACAATGCCGTTGGCGAGTTGAAAGTCGGTTTGGCCGAAACTCAGCAGGGCTTACGGGATCTCATTGGCGCGGTGCATGGGCTTCGGCAGGATCTCGGTGCGCTGTTCAAAGACAGCAAGCGGGAGTTTCCTTTCGCGACGGTCATCTCATTTGCTTCCCTCCTGCTCATCCTTGCTGGTGGATACGCCACGCTGATGATGGTCCCTCTTCGCGATCAGCAGTCTAACAACACAACGGCAATATCTCGGCTCACGGAAAACGACATGCAGAACGCTCAGTGGCATGGTCGTTTCGAGGGGTTGTGGGAGGAACGCACAAAACGCCTCGAAAACGTTCTCGCATCATTTGAAGACCTGCACAAAACCGTCGATAAAAACGAGCGCGGGGATTCGTTTTCGTTTGGAAGGCAAGAAGCCTACGAAGGCCGATTGGACAGACTCTCTCAGCGCGTTGATAAGTTAGCACCCCACCAGATCCCATGAAATGCCACTCGACCAATGCCCTCACTGTCCTAAGTTCATGTGCTCCCACGCAGGTGACTATCCACTTTGTTTCTTCGGAAATCCCATTCCTTGTTTAACCTATGAAAACCCTACTCGCCAAACTCCTCGGAGTCTCAGTCAACCTCCTCAACTTCTTTCTCCCGATCTTCAAACAGGTTATAGCAACGGGAGTAGCAAATCTTCTCCCGGTGGCTCTGGAGATTGTCACTCAACTCGCAACGAGTGATATGACCTCGGGAGACAAGAAAGCAGCTGCAGTTGAACTTCTCAAAAAAGCTGCGATTAAAGAGGGCATTACAGCGTCGGAATCAATCATCAACTGGACAGTGGAATCGGCTGTCCAACAACTGAAAGCAACCAAATGAAAGAATGGATTTTCGCAAGACTTGGAGAGAACTCGACTTGGCGTGGGCTGATTCTATTAGTCGGCGTCATTGGCTGGCATTTTACCACGGAACAGCAGAACGCATTTATGCAGGCAGCGTTGGCAATCATAGGTCTCATCAATGTTTTTAGGACTAGCACTGTACCTGGTGGTGAGTTCAATCCTAATGCTCCTGTTAAACGACCACTCCAATGACCGAAAATGAAGCCGTTGACGAGACTCTCAAACATCTTCAAGATGCTCCTGTTCCAGTTGAGGATTCGAGACCATTTTTAATTCGGTTGATATCGTCTATTCGATTTAAGATCAGCCCAAACAAAAATCCCACTGCCTCTAAAGTTGAAATTACCGGAGGCACAGATTTCTAATGATTCACAAAGTTCTAGCATCGTCCTTCGCAGATCCAGCAGACATTGCTGCGTTTCGTCGTTGTAAGGCCAAAGGAATGTCAGATGAAGAAGCTTTCAAATACGGGGATAACGGCATTGGAAAGTGGGGAGACGACACGACTCAACCAATCCCAATGTGCGCACTTCCGCCAGAGGATTGGATCGAACTGGGAACGAAAGCCCGCGGTGCAAAAGTTCGAGTCACTATCAACAACCACCCGGTTATCTGTGAACTTCGAGACACAATGCCTCGAAAGAAAAACATCCACAACGGAGCAGGAATTGACTTAAACTTTGCAGCACTCAGAGCGTTTAATCTTCGTCCACCGATTATGATGGACGCAACTTGGGAATACATCTAACATGAAAACAAAATACATTGCACTTGGCTTCGTTCTTGCAACAGCAGGAATTCTCTTCTCACAATCCTTGAAACTTCCTAAAGTTGATGGGATTCCCACAAAGCAAGGTGAAAAGGGTTCTCTTTACGCAGGTGCCTCCGAAGATACACTCTGGATCAAAGCGGGAGGAAACAGCGCACAGCCTTGGGTCAAGTTCAACTTCGTGGCTCTTGGTGGTGCAGTTCGCACTTCAGTCACTCTCACAAATGGGGCAGGAACTTACACCAATTCTACACTTTCAACCAACGCCTCGGTCTTCGTCACTCCTATTGGCACGAACGCGGTGTCGATCTCCACCTCTCGTCCTGATACCAACGGTGTTGTGAATCTCAAATCCTCCACAACCAACTCCGTTTCCGCGAACCTCCTCATCCTTGACTAAGTGATGTTCACACTGTGAACACGACAAACTAAAATGGACGACAAGACTTTCAAATTGCTGGAGCAAGAAGTGCATCCAGATAGTGTGATGACTCTGATGCGGAAGTGCGAGAGTCTGGTGAAGAAGTCACGTCATGTGATGGTGCAGAAGTATGATGTGTGGGATGCTGCGAATGAGACGTATTTAGGAAAGATTGCACAGGATAGTGAGGACAAGAAAGCCTCGGAGAAGGGTGAACCTCAGAAGATGATTGTGCCATTGACGTTTGCACAGACTCAGAGCTTTGCAAGTTTCGTGTTTTTGCTGCTTCTTCAGAATGACAAGTTCTATGAGTTGCAAGGAACTGGGCCAGAGGATTACACTCGTGATTGTGAGATGGCATTGGCACGTGATTTGAGACGTAATCAGTGGCCAATTAAGTTGTATCAGACGCTTCTTGATGTTGCAAGGTTTGGTATTTGTGCAACAGAAACCGCATGGGTTGAGAATCATGTGTATGTTCCAACTAAGATTGATGTGCCACCTACGAAGTTCTTGGGACTTGAGATTTCGAAGGGCGGTATGAGGTTTGAAACTCAGAAGTTCTTGAAGTATAAAGGGAATGAAGTGAGTAATGTCAGTCCTTACAATTTCTTCCCTGATGTAAGACTTCCTTTGAGTCAAATGCAGGACGGGGAATTTGTTGCGGTTGATACGGAGTATTCGGCAACTCAATTAGCTTCAATGCGTGCTGATGGGGATGTGGCAGGTACTAATAACTTACCTGTGCTTACGACTGGTTTTATGCAGTCGGAGAGAATTCCAGAACATAGGTTTGGAAGCTTGGTGATGGAAGGAAATGGCCGAAAGAGTAATGGAATGCATTTGGTGACGAAGGTGCAATTAGACTTGGTGCCTAAGGAAGTTGGAATTGGTAAGGAAGATTTTCCTGTTCGTTATCATGTGTGGATTGCGAATCACCAGAGAGTGATTAAACTGGAACCTGTGGGGTATTTGCACAATCAGTTTACTGTGAATTGTGGAGAGTTTACTCCTGACATGCATGGAGAAATGGGTCGGGGTTTGGCGAGTGTGATTGATTATTTGCAAAGTGTGGTGACGTGGTTTATCAATTCACATATCACTAGTGTAAGACGCACTATTGATTCTAAATTCATTATTGATCCAGCGGGGGTTGATACAAAACAATTGGAATCAAGGTCACCTTACATTTTCTTGAGGAAGAATGTTTCGAGAAGTGGTGTGGATAGGTGGATCAAACAACTTCAGACTGTGGATGCAACACAAGGTCATATGGGTGATGCTGACTCGGTTGGGAAGATGATCCAGATGGTCACTGGCATCAATGATAACGCTCAGGGACAGTATAATTCGGGCCGTCGGAGTGCGACTGAGGCAAGGGCAGTAACGGCTGGAGCTGCTTCCCGACTTCGTATGCACACGAGTCTCTTGTGGAATCAATTGTTTGATCCCCAGGGGAAACAGATGTTGGCGAATTTGCGTCAGGGGATGGATGAGAAATTGTGGATGAAGGTGATCGGGATGCCACCGGAAGATCCGAAAGACCAGATGGCTTATCAGAAGAGGTATCAGACTTTTAAGGGCGACCCTGAGACTGTGGCGGGCATGGACGATTATATGGTCTATGATTCCACTATGCCAAGTGAGAAGGGGTTTATGGCACAGAGTCTTCAAGAACTTGTGGGTATTGCGATGTCGAATCCAGAGACTGCTTTTGCACTTAATCTCAATACTACTCGTATGATTGAGGAAATTGCGAGACTGAGGGGAATCGACAACATTGAACAATGGAGAATGACTCCTCAAGAACAACAAGAATATTATGCTAGACTTAGACAATCAGCCCAACCTGGAACTCCAGCAAATCCAGTCGATCCTAACCAACCCGTATTATCGGGAGGTAGTCAAACCACTGCTTAATGTGGAAAGAGCAGTGAATGCGCTTTGCGACTTACCTGTGAACTCAATTGGTGGATTCTTTGAAAGAGAACAATTGATTGGGGAAATTCGGTGCATGAATAACTTGAAAAACGTTTTAGAAGATCACGCGATTGAACTTGAGAATGAACTTAAGAGATCGCAAGCAGAAGAAACCACGCCATAACTAGGAAATAATAACATGGAAATAAATCCAAATCCGTCACCAGATGATCTGAGTGATGACTTCACACCAGAGCCAGGTAATCCGGAACCTAATTCGAATCCTGAGCCTAACCCTAACCCCACTCCTGAGCCTAAGCCCAGTCTCCTCACGAAGGACGACTTGAAGGATTTTGCAGTTGAGTTTGGTAAGTCGATGAAACCACAGGAAGTTCAGAAACAACTGACTCCTGAGGAAATCGACGCGCAACTTCAAGTTTGGAAACCCAGTGAGGATCTTTATGATCGTCTGAGTGCTCCTGAGACACGGGGTGCGGCTTTCATTGAGATGCGTGATGGGATTATGCGTCAAGCACTCACCGCCGTTCAACACATGCTTGGTTCTGAAACTGGTAAGATCAGGGAAGAATTTGCAGGTGTTCAGACTTTTGCACAAGAACAACGTGCCACGAAACTTCGTGAACAATTTACCACTACGTATCCTGCACTCCAGAAGTATGAGAAGATCATGCCTATGGTTTCCGCGGCACTTGAGAAAAGTGGATATAAGCCCCAGTCGGTGGAGGAGGGCTTCAAGAAACTCGCAGATGAGGCAGCAAAGGTAATCAAAGAAAACTTTGACCCTGAGTTTGACCTTGCTAGTAAACCAAACGACCAATCCGGTCAGAACGGCCAACCTCCTATGTCAACTGCCCCACAACGGGGTGGCCAGGGTGGTGCAAGTTCCACTAAGAGTGGGGCGTCCAAGAGTCCAGATGATGGACTTTGGGACTGATCTGCAGCTTGCGTGGCGTCTGATCGACAAAACCAAAACCAAATAACATGATACTCGGACTTATGTCTTCCGAGGCGTTCAAGACCAGTTGGTCGAATAACGCTCGCCGGAGGATCTTCTACAAATACCCGCAGGGTGCGGCACCGCTTATGGCGTTGCTGTCCTTGCTCGACCCTGAACCCACAGACAAGCCGGAGTTCGGCTGGTTTGAAAAGCGTTGGAATGACCAACGCACAGTGACTGATGGCATCAGTACTGATGGTCCGTTCAGTGCAACTGGCACCGATACCCCGCTGACTACGGCTGGATGGGGAGCAAGTGCGAACACTGTCATTCGTGTCAAAACGGAAGCTAATGGGACGAATCAACTTCGCCTCAACAACACCGTTTGGATCATGGATGTTCCTGTAAGTGGTGGTGGAACTCGCGACATCTATGGTGTTGTGACTGAAATCACTGCTTCGAACAAATTCGAAATTCGTCTCCTTGAGACTGTTTCGAGTGGCACCCTCAACACCAGCGCAGCCAAGGGCACTCAGGTGCTCGTCATTGGTTCTGCTTATGGTGAGGGCACTGGGAATACCTCTGGTGAAAAGTGGACTCCGCCGATCAAGCCTGAGAACAACACTCAGATCTTCAAGACGAAGTTCTCGTTTCCTCGCACGGCTCTGAAGCCTGGCGTGGTGTTCGATAAGCAGGGCATCTATCGTGACAAAGCGAAGGAAAATTCGCTGACGCACTTGATGGACATTGAGAAAGCGTTCCTGTTTGGTCGCAAGACATCCTATGTCTCGACGATTGATGGGGAAGAGACTGTCACTCGCACGACTGGTGGATTCCTTTACTGGCTCGGTCAGTATGAGGCACAGTATTCCATCTTCCGTGGTGGCGATGGTTCGGGTTCCGGCCCTGACGCGGTCACTGACGAAACCGACGACGACAAACGCATCATTAGCAATGCAAGTGGCATTGTTACTCCTCGGGGTTATTCCTCGTGGATCAAACGTGCGTTTAAGACCTGCAGCAACAAAGCTCAGGAGAAACTGGTGCTCTGCGGTGATGGAGCACTTGGTGTTCTCAATGAGATGTATGGTGCTCAAACTTGTTGGGATGCTTCGCTCCCACAGACCGATACCTTCGGGATCAACGTGGTTCGCCACCAGACTCCGTTTGGCACAGTCTATTACAAGTCGCATCCGCTGTTCAACGCTAACCCCGCACTTCAGAACAGTCTGATGTTCCTCGATGTGCACAACATGGTCTATCGTCCGTTGAACGATTCTGACACGACCTTGTTGAAGAATCGGCAGAACCCTGGTGCGGATAAACGCATCGACGAGTGGCTCACGGAAGCGGGACTTGAGTTCCGTATGCCTGAGAGTCATTTGTTCGTGAAGAACATCACGAGGTATCAGCCCTAACACAACATGGCAAACCTTGCATCTAGTGCTGTAACTGTCCTAGAGGCGTGGACTGAGGGTGGCCTGAATGGCAAACGTAATGTTGCCAAACGGGTCACCCTTATCCTAACCGGACAGGGAAGCGTCGCAAACAAGATCACGGCTGCGTCTCTTGGGTTCCAACGAATCCTTGAGGCAAGTGCCGCTGTAAATGCTGATAAGGACGAAGTGTTTCCTACCGCCGTCTCCCCCGATGGCACGGAACTCTACCTCGTCGTTGCAGCAGAAACCGCTCATGTCCCTTCGGATGTGACTGACACCGTAACTCTGACAATTAAGGGAATATCCTAATATGAAAGAACCAAACCAAAACCTGCGCGACATCGAGATTAACGGGAACTCGGGAAAAGACGTGAACAGCACTTCGATGCTGGACGCGACGGCTTCCGAAACTCCTGACACGGTCTCTGGTGATAACGTTCAGAAGGAATACATCGCTGCAAACCCGAAACCGGGTGCGCTTGGTGCATTCGGTCGCTGCTAACGCGGCACCTAAACGAGGGATTGATTATGACAGTAGCACAAATTAAAACACGTGTAGCAAACTTCTTCCACAAAGCTGTGGGTGATTG
>Ga0118677_10010886_pt1 | contig 13784 bp, 15 predicted proteins | sample AliMusrvi5mmetaG_FD_86154 | JGI IMG/M metagenome (GOLD analysis project Ga0118677, IMG submission 86154) | reverse complement strand
AGTTCCGGTTGTACACTTTGCTCCGGATTCGTTGTACACTTTGTCCGAAATACTCAATTGTATCTGGCACCACTGGAAGAAACCCGAAAGAAAGAGGAAAAACCTTATACGATTAGGGATCGACCAGGATCATGCCTATTCATGGAGTAGAACTCGGATGGGAGGCTGGGCGGTTGCCCAGAGTCCGATTCTGGTTACAACGATCACCTTAGAACGCCTGCGCAAAAGAGGGTACGAGGCGATGGTTACTTATTACGAGAAAATTCGATTAGCGGTTCGGGAGTGTAATCTGAACTCTGTCTGATTGTTTTTACTTTGGTAGCTCAAGTCGACAAATCTCATCTTTTCTCAACCCTTAAATGCTTTTTTGATAGATTCTGGGTTTTGTCAAGGGCGGCGAAGGATTGAAGCCGTTTATATACCCTTGACAGAAGTCAGGATCTGTCTATCTTTGCGTTTAAGGTTGATAAAAGAATACTGCGGACTATCGCTGGTCCCTTATAATTCTGTTTTCATCCTGTCTCCAAATTTAATGCATAATTGTTGAACAGTCAACCCCCAGTTTTGAACAGGTTGTGTCCATTTTTTTGAGATATTTTCAACGGTAAGGTAAATCAGTTTCATCAGTGCCATATCATTGGGGAAAGCCCCTTTAGTTTTGGTCACTTTGCGTACCTGCCGATGGAATCCTTCCACCGCATTGGTGGTATAAATAATCTTTCTTACATACTCATCATATTGAAAATAAGTAGATAGCCGATCCCAGTTGTTGTTCCAGGATTTGATTACTACAGGATATTTTTTGCCCCAGATTTCTTCGAGCTTTATTAATCCATCTTCTGCCTGGCTCTTATTTGCAGCTTGGTAAACGATTTTGAGATCCTTCATAAAGGCTTTTTGATCCTTTGAAGCGACATATTTCAATGAGTTTCGGATCTGATGGATTACACAGGATTGAACTTCTGCCTGGGGAAAAACGCCTAATATTGCCTCGGAAAATCCTGTCAGGTTATCCGTACAGGCAATCAATATGTCTTTGACTCCACGGCTTTTAATATCGGTCAGAACGGAGAGCCAGAAATTAGCACCTTCGCTCTCAGAGATATACATACCAATCAAATCCTTGCGCCCTTCCACATTCAGGGCCAGTACGTTGTAGACTGCCCTGGAGCCGACCTTTCCACCATCCCGGACCTTGTAGTGCATAGCATCCAGCCAGACAATAGGATAGACAGCTTCCAGCGGACGGTTCTGCCACTCTTTTACCAGTGGAATAACACGGTCGGTAATCTCTGATAAAGTATCATGTGATATATCAACATCATACATCTCCTTGGTATGTTGCGATATATCCCGAAAGCTCATGCCAAGACCATATAATCCAATGATTTTTGGAGCCAGATTATCGGCAAGGATGGTTGGCAACATCTTAGTAATCGTATCCAAATTTCGATGAATAATTTCTGGTTTATTGACCGTAAGTCAAGTTTTAAAAGGATGAACCTCTAAAAGAAGAATTCTGGTTTACCGGTAGAGGGAACCCATTTCGGGGATGCTGTTGAAAAGCGGATCTGGACTAAATACGGCCATTTGATTTATTTGAATCAATCGACTTTCGTTTCCCCAAGAAGTAACATCAAACGTACTTTGGGTGCATCAGGCCGGATGCTGAAGTCCGAGCGCGACTCCAAGTCGCACCCGGACTTGAAAAGAAAAATTCCATTCTACCTGAAGAGGACACCCATCTCGGGGATGCTGCGGATAAGTGGATCTGGAATAAATATGGGCAATTGATTAATTTAAATTAATCGATTTGCGTTTCTTTTAGAGTATTATTCCTATTGCAACTACAATCTCATCATTCAGTTCTGACTAAAAATGCCTTTGATAAATAGCCAATTCTGCCATCTACCTTTACTTTAATAAATTTTGATCCGGAATTATCTAAAACCGAAACGATTGAATTTTTAGGACATACATATATCTTAGAAGATTCCACATCAGGGTGTGCGTACAGAGACATTTCAAACGGTGGATTATCGAAGGTTGTTTTAAACATATAATCATTTGGATTATTTGGATCTGCCATAACTTCATTTTTTTTAGGGTCTCCAGTAACATCGTCTGTAAGGGTCGGTCTCCTGCGGCCTCAATAATAGCAGTAATTAGGTCTTCAGGTATTTTGTTTTCGGTTAGTTTGATTAACGCATCAGTGCTTACATCGAAAGCATTTACAGCTTTAGTTATTTGCAACGAAATTATAGGTGGCGATACCCCTTTATTGTACATGGGAATAACAGATTCGTTTGACAAAAAATTATTTTCCGAACCAGGAATAACGATGTGTCTTGTAGAATCTAATGCTGCCTCAACAATAACATTTATAAGGCCATCGGGTAATTTATTGGTCATAAACTTAATCAAATTCTCAGTGCTGATGTCGAAAGTATTTGCAGAAGCATTTATACGTGAAGCAATAATGGATGTTGGTAACCCTTTGCTGTACATTTCAATAATAGTTTCATTTGACAGATCATTATTTTTCTGTCCAAACACAGTGAGGTCAATAAAAAAGACCAGATTAATAAAAAAGCATTTAAATGGTTTCATTTTAGTTAAATTAGAAATTTCCTACTCATCAATTATTTTGCTAAAAGGCAACAGGTATTAGCGTCAAGTTGGAAAGTCTACAACTTCCTGCGGCTTTCGTTTAAGATCCGGTAAAGATCGATCAACAGACTCAGAGGCTATACCATCTGAATCCTTTCATTCAAGGAAAGTTGCCGTTGAATAATAATCAACATTTAAAAATAGGGTCTTTGTAATGAAACTTTGTATTTAAATTTTTCGTATATTAGTTGAATCCTAGGAAGTTGTTCAATAAATAGATGGTTTGAATTATTAAATTCTTAATCGTGAAATTTGTATGATGACAAGTAATCTATCCTCAGGCGCCAACACCAATGTGACCAACCTGAAAACTTTGAATTCTGCGATTCTGGGTTTTGGTGATCAGTATAACCCGGCAAATGCACATATCACCCCTGCGGCCTTACAAGCAGTGTATCTTCTAGGCCTTAGCGCCGTAAATGCTGTCGATAGCGTTCTGCCTGCCAGTATAAATGCCAAGAATGCGCGCAGTAAAGCCTTCGATTCTTTGGGCAAATTAGCAACCCGTACCGGAAATGCATTTAAATCACTTGTAGCAGACGAACCGGCCAGGGAAAATATCCGTTCCCTAATCCTTTTAATTCAAAGAGGCCGGGTCAATGCCAAATCAAAATCTGCCACTACCGATGCCGCTGTAGATCCGGCAACTGTAAAAGAAAGCACTTCGCATAAATCAAGTTACGATAAACAACTTGATAATTTTTTTAAGCTAATCCAGTTCCTGAGTAGTTTCCCTGCATATACACCCAATGAACCAGACTTGACAGTTGCAGGATTAAACGCACTTTACAATAATCTGATCCTAAATAATCAGGAGGTTACTGATACCCAAATTCAACTGGATAACACACGCAGGAACCGCGAAAAAGTCCTTTATCAATCGGTAACCGGGTTGGTTCACATGGGTAACGACTCGAAAAGCTATATCAAATCTGTCTTTGGCGCCAATAGCCCCGAATATAAGCAGATCTCGAAACTTAAATTTGGAACCTATAAAAACATCATGTAATCAACCATTTTTTATTGAAATATAAATCTTCTTAGGAATCAGGTGCTGCGGATACTGCAATAGTGACCGCAGCTTCTTTTTTAATAAGGTTTTAAGAGTAAATTTTTCAGAAGGCAGTTTGTACCTTTCAGAAGGCACCATACACTTTTCAGAAGAGAGGATGTACTTTTCAGAAGGCACTATACACTTTTCAGAAGACCGGTCACACTTTTCAGAAGATGGTTTACACTTTTCAGAAGGCAGGTTGTACTTTTCAGAAGACAGTTTGTACTTTTCAGAAGGCACCATACACTTTTCAGAAGATGGTTTACACTTTTCAGAAGGCACTGTACACTTTTCAGAAGCTGGTCTATACTTTTCAGAGGGCGTGTTTAACTATTCAGAAAGGGGATTACATATTGAAATGAACCCCACCAAATTAATTCTGATCCTAAATTAGCGTGTTTCTTTCGGTATATGACGAATGATTTGAAGTTATTTCAGGGATTTTTTTTACATTGCGTCCAAAATAATTTGGTCTGAATAAATAATACAGTTTGTGAAAAAAGTTTCAATTCAAGGGATAAAAGGTTCATTTCATGAGGATGCAGCAAGGCGATATTTCAGTGATGAGGTAGAAATTGTTGAATGTAAATCGTTCCGCAAAGTTTGTGAACAAATTGATGAAGATAAGGTTGACTTTGCCGTGCTGGCTATTGAAAACTCAATTGCAGGGAGCATCCTTCAAAACTATTCATTGATCCGTGATTACCATCTTCGGGTAATCGGCGAAATCTATATTCACATTCAGATGAATCTAATGGTCCTTCCCGGAGTGCGCAAGAAGGATATTAAAGAGATCTATTCGCATCCGGTTTCATTCCTTCAGTGTGCCGAATATCTGGAAAAATATTTTCCAAATGTTGAAACGAAAGAACTTGGGGATAATGCCGCAGTGGCTAAACTGATTGCTAAAGAGAAGATCACCTATGCGGCAGCGATCAGTAACCTGAGATCTGCCCAATTATACGGTCTTGAAGTGATTGATAAAGGGATAGAAAGTAACAAAAAGAACTACACCCGGTTTCTTATCCTGGCCAAACATGCCACTTCAGCAGAGGTCCCAAATAAAGCTTCATTATGTTTCGAGGTTGGCCATTTTCATGGAGCTTTGGCCAAAGTTTTAAATACCTTTGCAGAAAATGAGATTAACCTGACTAAAATCCAGTCGCTGCCGATTATTGGAAAGCCCAATGAATACTCCTTCCATGTGGACGTGGAGTGGGACTCGATCGAAAACTATGAAAAGGCCATCCATATGGTTTTAAAAAATGTTTCAAGCATGGCAATCCTCGGGGAATATGTGAGGGGAGAAGTTGCAATACATAACGAATAAATACTGACTTATGGGAAATATAGCTATTTTTTTCGGACCCGAAGGGGGATCTGTTCATCGTGTTGCCAGGTCATTGGCCGCTAAAATGGAGTCCCAGGCACCGGATCTTATTTTAATCAATGAAGCAACCGCGTCCGATCTGGCACGTTACGATCATATTATCTTTGGAATCTCAACCATTGGCCGGGATACCTGGGATCAGAAATTCGGAAATATCGATTGGGCCAGATTTATGCCAATTGTCTCTTCTTTTGATTTTACCGGGAAAAAGGTTGCGGTCTTTGGACTGGGTGATCATATCACCTATGCCTACCATTTTGTTAATTCAATGGGTATTCTGGCCCGGGTAATTGTCAAAAACGGGGGGCAACTACTTGGCAAGGTAAGTCCGGAAAACTACGATTTTCAGGATTCAGAAGCTCTCGAAGCCGGTCTGTTTCTTGGATTGCCTGTAGATGAAGATTTCGAACCTGAACTGACTGACGGTCGGCTGAACGGCTGGGTCGAACAGTTAAATCGCGAATTTTGAATTCGTTCAGTCCAATGAACACGCCAATAAACTACGAGATTGTTGAACAGAAAATAGGGGAACTTGAAGTTCCCGAGATCGGGAATGCCTCTATTCGGGAGATCGTTCAACTGGTTAGCAGCATCGAAGCCGCTACTGGCGTACGTTATATCCGTATGGAAATGGGAGTTCCCGGCCTGCCACCTGCCCGGATTGGGGTGGAGGCAGAGATTGAGGCTCTGAAAAATAACGTCGCTTCAGCCTACCCCCGTATCGATGGAATTCAACCACTTAAAGATGAGACATCCCGTTTCCTGAAACTTTTTATGGATATTGAGGTGAACCCTGAAGGTTGTATCCCAACTGTGGGTTCGATGGAAGGAAGTTATTCCGCATTTTTGGTCTCAGGAAGTTGCCATAAAGAACGCGATACCGCACTATTTATCGATCCGGGATTTCCGGTTCAAAAACAACAGATGCTCGTGATGGGTCAGAAATACATGACTTTTGATGTTTTTGATTTTCGCGGCAACAAACTCCGGGACAAACTGGAATCCTACCTCTCAAAAGGGAATATCCATTGCATCATCTATTCAAATCCAAATAATCCGGCCTGGATCTGCTTTGATGATGAGGAATTAAGCATCATCGGTGATCTGGCGAATAAATACGATGTTGTTATTATTGAGGATCTTGCCTATTTTGGGATGGATTTCAGACAGGATCTCTCCCGTCCGGGTATACCTCCATACCAGGTGACTGTAGCCCGCTATACAGGTAACTATATCCTGATGATTTCCAGTTCAAAAGTTTTTTCCTACGCCGGACAACGCATCGGGATGATGGTGATTTCTGATGCACTGTATCACCGTCATTTCCCTTACCTGGGCGAACGATTACAAGTTCATGGATTTGGAAATGCCGTTGTCCACCGGGTCTTATACTCCCTGACTTCAGGTACTTCCCACTCTGCACAGTATGCCCTGGCTGCGATGTTTAAAGGAGCCAATGACGGAAATTTCAACTTTATCGAAGAGGTGAAGGAGTACGGTGAGAAGGCAAAGATCATGAAGCGGATTTTTACTGACAACGGGTTTAAGATTGTATATGATACCGATCTTGATCAACCGGTCGGTGATGGATTTTACTTTACTATTGGTTATCCAGGCATGACCGGTGGAGAATTGTTACACAAATTACTCTATTACGGAGTGAGTGCCATTTCGCTGAGTAATACCGGAAGTTCGAAGGAAGGACTAAGGGCTTGCGTTTCAAATGTAAAAAGAGATCAGTTCGGAGATCTCTCAGTCAGACTTCAGCAATTTAATTCAGATTATCCCTTATCATCTGATTAGCCTTGCCTGAACAGACATAGCCTTTCAGATTGGTTTATCATTTAATTCACATCAGATAAAGATGGCAAAAGTCAGAGGAGCGGTGGTTGTAGACAATGACGTATGTAAAGGTTGTAACCTTTGCGTGGTGGCTTGTCCTACTCAGGTTTTAGCACTAAACCGCAATGTAAACAATAAAGGATATCACTATTCTTATATGGAGAATCCGGAGAATTGCAACGGGTGTACAAATTGTTCAGCCGTTTGTCCCGACAGTTGTATCACCGTCTATCGGGTTAAAGCCGAAGCGTAAATAAAGTTAAAAAACCCTCAATATGGGAGAGTTAAGATTGATGAAAGGAAATGAAGTGATTGCCGAAGCGGCAATTCGTTGTGGGTGTGATGGCTATTTCGGCTACCCGATTACCCCGCAATCAGAAGTCATGGAAACTTTGATGACACTTCGTCCATGGGAAAGTACCGGAATGGTGGTGTTGCAGGCAGAAAGTGAAATAGCCTCAATTCACATGGTATACGGAGCTGCCGGTGCCGGTAAAAGGGTGATGACCTCCTCCTCCAGTCCCGGAATTAGCCTTATGGCTGAAGGAATATCCTATATTGCCGGGGCTGAATTACCTTGCGTTATAGTAAATGTACAGCGGGGCGGCCCGGGATTGGGAACAATACAGCCCTCCCAGGCCGATTATAACCAGGCCACAAAAGGTGGTGGTCACGGCGATTATTCATTGCTGGTTCTGGCTCCGGCTTCAGTCCAGGAGATGCATGACTTTGTGATTCTTGGATTTGAACTAGCCTTTAAATTCCGCAATCCCGTGATGATATTGGCCGATGGAGTTATCGGGCAGTTAATGGAGAAAGTAGAACTGATCGATCAGCGGCCACGATGGACTAATGAGCAAATCCTGGAGATATCCGGAGAATGGGCAACCCTTGGCAAACCATCAGGTCGTAAGAAAAATATTATTACCTCTCTGGAATTGGATTCCTATATGATGGAAAAGAACAACCTTCGCCTTCAGTCTAAATACAGCCAAATGAAAGCGGAGGAGGTCCGTTATGAAGCCATTGCCTGTGAGGATGCTGATTATATTTTGGTTGCCTTTGGATCTGCCGCCCGGATTTGTCAGAAGACCGTTCAGATTGCCCGTAAAAAAGGGGTGAAAGTTGGACTGATCCGTCCAATTACTCTTTTCCCGTTTCCGGAGAAAATCATCGCCGAATATGCCACAAAGGTGAAAGGTTTTCTTTCGGTTGAGTTCAATGCCGGACAAATGGTTAATGATATCCGTCTTGCAGTTAACGGGAAAACGAGGGTTGAATATTTCGGAAGGATGGGAGGAATCGTTCCTACGCCGGATGAAGTTGAAACTGCTTTGGAACAACGATTTTAAAAAAGAGAACTATGTCGGTATTAACAGATAGAATCAACGAGATTATAAAACCGGAAAATCTGGTTTATGCCAAATCACCGCTTCTGAATGATGATCTAATGCATTATTGTCCAGGTTGCAGTCATGGCGTGGTTCACCGGCTGATTGCAGAGGTGATTGAAGAGATGGGCATCCAGGAACAAACCATCGGGGTCTCGCCGGTCGGATGCGCCGTTTTTGCCTATAATTACATTGATATAGACTGGCAGGAAGCTGCCCATGGTCGTGCCCCTGCAGTTGCAACCGGCATCAAACGGGTAATGCCTGAAAAATATGTTTTCTCTTACCAGGGAGATGGCGATTTGGCTGCAATCGGAACCGCTGAGACTTTTCATGCAGTAAACCGCGGCGAAAATATTGTGATGATCTTTATCAACAACGCCATTTATGGGATGACAGGTGGTCAGATGGCTCCAACAACCCTTGTTGGACAGATCACTTCTACAACGCCTCATGGCAGAGATGTGGACTTGAATGGTTACCCTTTACGAATTACTGAATTACTTGCCCAGTTGCCTGGTGCTGCCTATGTAACACGCCAGAGCGTTCAAACCCCCGGAGCTGTTCGTAAAACAAAAAAGGCAATCCGAAAAGCATTTGAAATTCAGGCCAAGAAAATAGGAACCGCATTTGTCGAAGTTGTGTCAACATGCAGCTCAGGATGGAAATTGAGTCCGGTCGACTCCAATAAATGGATGGAGGAAAATATGTTCCCTCAATATCCATTGGGTGATCTTAAAGACACCGGTCGTGCGGATGCTGAATTATACCGGATCAAAGCAAAATGATATTTAAACTAAAGCTCAAAAAATGACTGAAGAGATCATCATAGCCGGATTTGGCGGGCAAGGAGTCCTTTCGATGGGAAAAATTTTAGCCTATTCAGGTGTAATGCAAGACCAGGAGGTGGCATGGTTTCCCTCTTATGGCCCTGAAATGAGAGGAGGTACCGCCAATGTAACCGTTATCCTGAGTGATGAACGGATCAGTTCACCGATTCTCCACGAATTTGACACGGCAATCATTCTCAACCAACAGTCGATGACGAAGTTCGAATCACGGGTGAAACCCGGAGGAACACTACTGTACGATCCCAATGGGATTCTTCATCATCCGACCCGGAAAGACATCAATATCCTTAAGGTGGAAGGTTCACGGCTTGCCGTTGAGATGGGTAATCCGCTAACCTTTAATATGATCGTGCTTGGAGCTTTTTTGAAGGCAAAACCGGTAATCAAACTGGAAAATGTGAAAAAGGGACTCGAAAAATCATTGCCAGAGAGACACCATAAACTGATTCCGCTCAATCTGACAGCCATTGAAATTGGACAGGAGAACCTGGTGGTGGTGCAGATAGCGGAAGCAGGCTGTTAGGCTGTAGACTGTTAGGCTGAGGGCTTTTAGGCTTGAAGGTTTTAGATGTTAATTCTTCTTTCTTTTCAATTTATTGTTGAAAATCAGCAATAAATAATTGAAATGAACAAAGGATACATAAAACTTTAAGTCAAATGAGCCGTTCTGTGTTACCGCATAATCCAATCCTTTCCAGAAAAAAATAAAAACACTGCTAATTAGTACAGCATATAAAAACGTTTGGTAGTCTTTCCCTTTAATTAAAAAGAATAGGGCACAAACACAGATAATAATTAATAATAGGATCTGAATCATATTATTTGCTTGGTTTTAATCAGATAATCAAGTCTCCACCGTCAATCTCGGCTCTCAAATATCCCACCAACCGATAAAACCATTGAGTAATTGGTTAAATTAATCCAATCTCCTCTATGACCGATCTTTCAAAATCAGTTCATTCGTTGAATTTCATAGCAGATTCATTTGTCAGGTTTTTCAACCTTTTTTAATGATACCGACAAACTGTATTCGAAAAGGTCGACACTTTGAGTTTCTGAACAAGCAAGTATAAGGTCTTCAGTTATCTCCCTGGCTATAATAATACCTCTGACCTTTTGATTTTTATCTGCATTATATTTTCTTATCCAAGCCATATATCTTAAAATTTGGCCTACAACTCTGTCATATCCTCTGGATACTTTAAGTTCAATTACTACATAATTTTTACTTTTATCGATTGCCAGGATGTCAATTGCCCTGTTTCCAACTGGGAATTCTAATCCATTAATACCTTCTTCGGAATATAGGGTCAATCCGTTTTCAATTAGATTAAGATTTTTTGCTAAAAATTTCACGGATTTTGCATATAATGGCAAATTGTTTAGGTTTATGTTCTTAAGATTGTGCCGTAGGCATAAAATATGGGTAGAAGGTGAAAATATTGTAATTTATATCGTCCCGGATGGGACGAAACCCTGCCTGCAATTCTGTTTTCTACCCATATTTAATCCCTACGGGATTGAAAATGTATAAAATCCCTAAATCCTAAAAGCCTACAGCCTAACAGCCTCTCCCTCACAACATCCCGTGATCGATTTGCCAGATAATATATTCGATCATGCGATCTTCATTGGCCGCATCATACTCCGATTTGAGGTTATGTCCAAAGAGCCGCGCTATTCCTTGCCAGAAAAACGCACTGAACCCACCTTTAAACTCTTTGATAATTTCATACCCGGACTTGCCCGTTTCGCGATCAATTAATTTAATGAGTATTCTCCCCTGATTGATAGACATGCTTCGGATTTCGTTCTCAAATTCGGCATAAAGATCTTTCTCAATTTTCTTGATGTAATCTTTCCGCTCCCGCTCACTCTTGAAATTCGTATAAACGGAATTGTACTCTTTAAGCTTTAAAGCGGCTACTTTGGCAATAGGATAAACTTTCATAACTCTCATTTCCAATATGGTATATTGGTGAAGTGCCCTCCGCGACCAATCTTTGGGTTGCGGATAAACCAGAATTTCAGGTAAAGTGACATGGATAATAGAATCCGTGACCTCTATAATTTTTTGACTATCATACATATATGGAGGAAGGTCCTTCACCTGACAAATACCTGTCAGTGAAACCGACATAAACAAACAAAGACTTAACCACTTTAACATCTTCCGGGTCCTTTTATTATGGCTCAAAATTAGTAAACGATCGGCCAAGTACGAATGTTTTTGAGGTTATTAAATTTCAATATTTTGGGGTCTACGATTTTTTAATCGGTATCTTTGTCAATATGAAATAGTCATGGTTGAAAAATCACAATCTGAAGATGAAATTATTACCATGGCTATTCCATGCGACCATTAAAAAACAAATTAATTACGCATGAATCGAATACACCTTCTTATAGCGCTGTAATAATGGATAAAATTAATGTTGGGGTTTCTTCTGAAATCGGAGTATTAAAGGGAGTTATTCTTCATACACCAGGTCACGAGGTAGAAAATATGACCCCTGAAAATGCTGAACGGGCACTCTATAGCGACATTTTAAACCTCTCGGTGGCAAATAAAGAGTATCTCCCTTTTAAAGGAATACTGGAAAAGGTTTCAAGCACTTATGAGGTGAAAGATTTGCTGATTCAGACGCTTCATAATGATGCTGTTAAAGAAGATCTTGTGCGGAAAATCATAACCCAGGAAGAGTCGCTTGCCGAGATGGATTTTTTGCTGCATATGCCGGCGCCACTACTGGCGACTCAATTAATTGAAGGTGTTGTACTTAATCGGGATAACCTGACCAGGTTTCTAAGCAAGGAGCGTTATTCCATACGTCCGTTACATAATTTTTTGTTTACCCGCGATGCCTCAATGACACTTTGGGACGACGTGCTGATCGGCAAAATGGCGAGTAAAGTCCGCGAACGGGAAACGCTGATCATGGAAACAATTTTTAAGAATCATCCGGCTTTCGGAGTCGGGACCATCAACCCAGTTACTCCTGCCGTCGATTGCGGGAACTTTCCGAACACCACCATTGAAGGAGGTGATGTCCAGATTGCCAGTGAAGATATTCTTTTGGTGGGCAAGGGGGCACGCACTTCTTCCCAGGGAATCGATTTCCTGATTGATGTGATCAAGGCGAAAAAGACAAGCCTTAAACATATTATAGTTCAGGAACTTCCGGATAGTCCCGAGTCGTTTATCCATCTCGATATGACATTCACCTTTCTAAGCCAGGATGCTTGCATGGTATATGAGCCATTGATTCTGCACAATAATAAATTTCACACCATCCATATTTCCATTGATAATGGGGTCGTTACCGGAATTCATGAGCAGAAGAATATGTTGAAGGCACTTAAAGATATAGGACTTGAACTGAATCCAATCTTCTGCGGAGGGAAGCAGGATCCCTGGATCATGGAGCGGGAACAATGGCACAGTGGAGCTAATTTCTTTGCATTTGCACCCGGCAAAGTCATCGGTTATGAGCGTAACGATTACACCCTGGAGGAGATGCACAAGAATGGATTTGAGATCATCAGGGCACGTGATTTTATAGATAACAACTTAAATCATAATGATTATAGTAAGCTGGTGATTACCATCCCCGGTTCCGAACTTGCACGCGGCGGAGGCGGGGCGCGTTGCATGACGATGCCAATTTCAAGGGAAAAGGTTGAATGGTGATATGTCCTGCTGATTACGCAGATAAACGCAGATTGTGTGTTTAAATCAGCGAAAATCCGCGCAAATAAATTAATTCCCAAACGTTCAGATTTTTAAATGCGTAAATTAAATAACGAAGAGCTTACCCGACTTTCAGTCGAAGATTTTAAACAGGCTAACAAGATGCCGCTGGTAGTGGTTCTTGACAACGTAAGAAGTTGCAACAATGTGGGTTCGGTCTTCCGGACTTCTGATGCCCTGCTGGTGAGTAAGATCTGTTTATGCGGAATTACGGCAAAGCCCCCTGAAAAGGAGATCCATAAAACAGCATTGGGCGCCGAGAATACCGTTGAATGGAAATACTTTGAAACTACCGAAGAGGCCGTAAAGCTGCTTAAGGAAGAAGGTTACCGGATAATTGCCATTGAACAGGTGGAAGAAAGCATCGCTCTGAACGAATATAAGCCGGAACCCGGAGAGAAACTCGCACTTGTCTTTGGAAACGAAGTAAAGGGGGTGCAGCAGGAGGTGGTCGATTTGTGTGATCAAACGATCGAGATCCCCCAATTCGGCACCAAGCATTCATTTAATATATCGGTCAGTGCAGGAATTGTGCTTTGGGACCTGTTCAACAAACTAATCCATACGGCCAGCTAGCATCGGGTGACTGGCTGTTTCTTTGCTCCTTTTTAAACTCTCCGCATTGACTTTATACAATTTCATTCCCGGCGAATGGGTTGAGTTATTAAGTAGCCGTTTAAATTTCCCCCTTGGAATTCAATAGCCATAGAAAATTATATTTCTGAAAACAAATTTCCCGTAAGGAATTAACTTATTCCAATTTCCCTACGGTTAATCATATTTTGGCATTACCCTTGACTGATGTTTTCCTGGCTGCTCTAAATCATACATAATC
>Ga0118677_10010885_pt1 | contig 13785 bp, 6 predicted proteins | sample AliMusrvi5mmetaG_FD_86154 | JGI IMG/M metagenome (GOLD analysis project Ga0118677, IMG submission 86154) | reverse complement strand
TTCACGCCGCGCCAGGCTCGCGCGCAACCATAGCTTAGGCCAGGATTGGCTCAAGTCATTTTCCACACTCAGGCTGAATTCCCCGGCGACATCAGGAGTTCGGAGACTCGTCTCGACTCGTTTTGCTGCAAGTTCCTTGCGACCTGAACACCGTGAGATACTGTAGTGGCTTCCTCTTATGACCGACGCGGACCGCATCCGGGAACTCCTTTCGCAAAAGCCGGGCCTCCGCGCATTTCAAATCGCCGCTGAATTGGGTCTTGACCGCACGCAGGCATCCGCCGCCCTCAGGTCGCTGCTCGGAAACGGCCTTACTCAGGACAACGCTTACCGCTGGTGGCCCAAAACAGTGTACGCCCAGGCGCAGCAGGTCAAGACAGGCCCACCTACCTTTCTCTCCCGGCTATGCCGCTATTATCTGGAATGCCTCGCGCAGGAAAGCGTTGCTGCGATCAGCCTGCCCGCCACAAACGATTCCACCTGGCTTCCATTAGCCGAACTGCCCTTCGCCACCGAAGGAGGCCCACCCGCAGGCGAGCGAGCCATCAAGAAGTTGGTGCAGCGAGTGCGGCGCGAACGCGGCAACCTGGCACTGTACCTTGGCTATGCCGTCCGGCTGCGAATCCACAGCAAAGGGAAAGCAGAGGAATTGTGCCTTGAGCCAGTGCTGCTTTACCCGATCGAAGAGGCGCACGAATTATCCGCCGGTTATCTCCGGCCCGCCAGCGGAATCCCGCTGTTCAATCTGGAGGTACTGAGGGACCTCGCCGCGGTGGATAGCGGCAACATGCTGGACGAAGCAGTGCACCTCTCTGAAGATCTCGGACTCGCCAGCGCCGGCCCCGGCGACGAACTCCCTCAGTGGGACGAAATCATCTACCGGCTGCAGCATTGCCGGCCCGACTGGGACTGGCGCGAAGATCTCGATCCCTACTCGCTATCGCAAACTCCCCCGCTAAGCGAACTCCGCCAGCCAGGCATCTACAATCGGGCGATCCTCTTTGCCGCTACACGCTCGCCCTTTACCTACGGCCTCGAAAGCGAACTGCGCAAAATGTCGGCGCTCAATGAAGAAGCAGTTGCGGGCACCGTCCTCGGACGCCTGTTGCGCAACGAGGTTTTGGAAGATCCGCCCGCCGAAGACCGGCCGGTTCTGGAACTGCTGCCGCTCAATACGGAACAGCGACAAGCCGTGCTGCAAGGGCTCTCTGCGCCACTCACCGTCGTCACCGGCCCTCCCGGCACCGGCAAGTCGCAAGTAGTGATTTCGCTCCTCGCCAACATGGCCTGGCAAGGCGGTACCGTTCTGTTCGCCAGCAAAAACAACCATGCGGTGGATGTGGTGGAGACACGCGCCAACGAGTTGGGAACGCATCCGCTGTTGCTCCGGTTAGGCAAAGAGGAGCACCAGGCGCGGTTAGCGCAGCATCTCACCGCCGGACTGGCGGAATCGTCGCCTCCCGGCGATGCCGAAGCCTACGCCTGGCTGGCCCGCGCCCATGAGGAAGGCTGCGAACGCTTCCGCGCCATCCAGGAGGAGATCGCCTCCGTGGTCTCGCTCCGCAATGAAGTGGACGAACTGGAGCGCGACGCCGAACCCGCGCGCACACTCTTCGGCAGTGCACTCTTCGCCACGCTGCAATCGTTCGATGCCAGTGCATTTCAAGATCGTCTCGACGCCCTATCGGCCGCCATCGACGCGGCCCGCGATCCTGCCGAGCCCGGCGTACTCCGACTGTTGCGCGATTCCGTCGAATCGGCGCACGATGCGATTCGCGGCGGAGCCGCAGAAGCCTCGTCCAACCGCCGCCTCCGCCGAGTCGCGGAAATGGGCCGCGAACTTCTGCCATATTGCACCGGCTTGAAAATTCCTCCGCCAGCCGATATTGCAGGCGAAGACTCTCTGGAGACATGGGACGCATTCCATCGCCTCTGCCGCGAACGGCTGGAGTGGGCTATTCGTGCGCAGTCCTATTGGCAGGCATTCGATAGCCTCCGCGCCGCACGCCCGCTGGAGCAACTCGCCGCCGGTCTCTCCCGTATCGCGGCGGAGTCTTCCGCAAACTCGCTCGAATTGTGGCAGCGCTGGCTCCGCCTGTGGCCTTCACGCTGGCGGCCCGAAGAGCGGCGCTTATTGAGTGAATACATCTCTCTGCTACAGATGATCGCCAGCGGGGAACATTTCGACGAAGGAGGCGGCAGAAAAGTCTTCCACCGTTTCTACTCGTTGTTCCCGAAGATTCTCAAGATGCTGCCCTGCTGGGGAGTCACCACCCTTTCCGCGCGCGGCCGGCTGCCGTTCGAGCCTGCCTGCTTTGACCTGGTCATCATTGATGAGGCCAGCCAGTGCGACATCGCTTCCGCCCTTCCCCTGCTGTTGAGGGCCCGGCGCGCCGTCATCATTGGCGATCCGTTCCAACTGAAACATGTCAGCACCGTCGCGCCCCAACATGACCGCCTGATCCTCGCCGCCAACGGACTGGCCGAGGGCAACGCCACCTGGGCCTACTCCGTCAACTCGTTGTTCGATCTTGCCCGCGGCTTGTGCCGTCATGAGGACATCGTCAACCTGCGCGACCATCACCGCTCGCATCGCGACATCATCGCGTTTTCCAACCGGCACTTTTACCGCGGCGGTTTGCGCGTGGCTACCGATCACGCTTTGCTGCGCAGGTCGCGCACGCGTGGGCCTGCCGTACGCTGGGTGGATGTGAAGGGCAAAGTCCTGCGGCCATCGCGCGGCGGCGCGGTCAATCCCGTCGAAGCCGAGGCCCTGCTCGCCGAGTTGCGGCGGTTAGTCCTCGTCGAAGGCTACGATGGAGCCATCGGAGTGGTCACTCCATTTCGCGCCCACGCCAATCGCATCCGCATGCTCGCGTCGCAGGATCCCGGCCTTTCAGGCAGGCTGGCCGCGCTGCAATTCGCCGTCGATACGGTCCACGGTTTCCAGGGCGACGAGCGCGATGTGATCTTCTTTTCGCCCGTGCTCTCACTCGGCGTCAGCGACGGAACACTTCGCTTCCTGAATGGCCACGGCAACCTGTTCAACGTAGCGATAACCAGGGCTCGCTCGGAACTGATTGTCGTCGGCGACCGCCAGGCCGCGCTCCATTCCGGCGTGAAATACCTCGCCAGTTTCGCCGAGTACTCGCAAGCACTGGCCGCGGAATCAGAGCCTGCATCCGACCTCTCCGAACTGGGGCCGGACTACCCGTTGGTCCCCCACCCGGAACTCGTCTCCGAATGGGAGCGGCTCTTCTACAAAGCGCTGTTCGCTGCCGGCATACGGCCGATTCCGCAGTACCCGGAACCGCCCTTCACGCTCGACTTTGCCTTGTTTCACGGCGACCGCAAATTGAATATCGAAGTAGACGGCGAAACCTACCATCGCAACTGGGACGGAGAACTTTGCCGCCGCGACCAGATCCGCTCCCGCCGCCTCAATGACCAGGGCTGGGACGTCATGCGCTTCTGGGTCTACGAAATTCGCGACGACTTGAGCGGTTCCCTCGCCCGTGTGCAGGCGTGGCTTGAAACCACGTAGTGCGAGCCTCCGTCGCAGCAGAGGACCCGCCGATACTTTCCCGTGTTGCTCATCCGTGTTCATCAGCGGCCAATTCTGTCTTCCGTACCCGCCCCCTAATTCACCAGCGACTGATACACCGTCGTCATGAACTTCGCCTGAATATCCGTGGCATTCGGCATCAACTGAATCATCAGCACCACCACCAGATGACTCTGCGGGTCCACCTGATACGTCGTCCCATACGCGCCGCCCCAGCCGAACGCCCCGACTTCGGCCATGCCACTCGCGCCATACCGGTCCACCGTCTGGAAGCCAAACCCAAAGCCCAGGCCAGTCGTCGAATGCAGCGTGCCCGACTGATTCGTGGTCATCAACTCCACCGTCCGCGGACTCAGAATCCGCACGCCATCCAGCTTGCCGCCATTGCGGATCATCTCCAGAAACCGCGCGTAATCGTGCGCCGTCGAAGTCAGCCCTGCGCCGCCCGCAAAGCTCTTCCGCGGCCCATCCACATAATGCCCCTGCCCCTTCGACCCATCGGCCGCACGCTCCGCCAGTCCCTCACGGTTGCTCGCATACACCGCCGCCAACCGCTCCCGCTCCGCCGCCGGAATAAAGAACCGCGTGTCCTTCAAGCCCAGCGGCCCGGTGATGCGCGTGCGGACAAACTCATCGAGCGGCATCCCCGAAGCCTTCTCTACAACGCAGCCCAGAATGTCGGTATTGTAGCCGTACTGGTAAACCTCACCCGGCTGCCCCACAAACGGCAGCGTGCCCAGCCGCTCCATCGTCACGCAAACCGGCTCGTCCTTATCGGCCGTGTACCAGCCGTTGCCCGCCGCCGGACCAAGCCCCTTCGCCGCATACGCCTCGCGCACCTGCGGCTCCGTGCCATAGGAGATTCCCGCCGTATGCGTCAACAGCATGCGAATCGTGATCGGCCGCTTCGCCGGAACGATCTTCACTTCCCCGCCCTCTCTCACCGCGACCGTGGTCTTATTGAAGGTCGGAATGAAATGGCCCACCGGCTCGTCGATCCCGATCTTGCCATCCTCCACCAGCGCCAGCACAGCGGTGCTCGTGATCGCCTTGGTCTGCGACGCGATGCGGAACAGCGTGTTGTTCGCCATCTTCCGCCCGGCCTCTTTATCGCTGAAGCCGAACGCCTTTTCGTAGACCGGCTTGCCATCGCGCAGCACCAGCGCCACCGCGCCGGCCACTTTGCCCTGGTCCGTGTACTGTTTGAGCAGCGTATCGAGCTTAGCCAGCTTCTCGCGGGAAACTGTCAACGGCGCCGTCTGTGCCCCAACCGAGGCGCATATCAAGAGGAAGGAGAGAATCGCTTTGTTCATGTGCGTAAACGGCGATCTTAGCACGATCCGGCCCGGGCCCGCGTCCCTATTAACGGGCTGGCCGAACGGCACTCTCCTGTGCGCCGTCGGCAAAGGTCACCGCCTTCTCCGCGCGCCCGATCTCATTTTCGCGCAGCACGATCCCAGCGCTCGCCGCCCCACGCAGCCGCAGGAACACACCCGTGCCGCGCGGTGCCCATGCGCCGCGCACCAACAGATCGCGGATGTTGCCCAAATCGATCAGCGGCGTGGCGCCGTGCGGCGAGGCTGAGCGAAAGCCCGACATCTCCAAGTCATCGATATCGCCGCCATGCACTGCCGGACCCTTTTCCGTATCGATATGCACTTCGTGGAAGCGAATGTCCTTCGCATTGCGGATCAGGAAGCCCTGCCCGGCCGAGATCCGCACATTGCTCAACGTGATCTGTTCGATCGGCATCTCGCGCAATCCGGTGATCGACCCCGCAAGCTTCGCCCCGCGCGCCGTCACGTTGCTGATCCGGATATCGCGGAAACGCGGCGTGCCCTCGTCCACCGGCTGCCGGTCCTCGATCGAATCCTTGCCCGAATAGAAGGTCGTGATGTTCACCGGCTCCGGCACATCCTGCATCACGATGTTATTCGCCGAGATCCCTTCCACCACACCGCCGCGGCCACGCTGCGACTTGATGCGGATGCCCTTGTCCGTGCCCTGGAAAACGCAATTCGAAATCGTGACGTTGCGCACCCCGCCCGACATCTCACTGCCGATCACCACACCGCCATGCCCTTTGCGCATCGTGCAGTTCGTGATAGTGATGTTCTCTTCCGGCACGCCGGCCTTGCGCCCGGCTTCGTCCTTGCCGCTCTTCAGCGTGATGCAGTCATCGCCGACATCGATGTGGCAGTTACTGATGTGCACATCGCGGCACGACTCGGGATTGATGCCATCCGTATTCGGGCTTGGCACCGAATTCACAATCGTAAGCCCGGCGATATTCACGTGCTGGCTGAACACCGGATTCACGGTCCAGCTCGGCGAGTTCAACAACGTCAGCCCTTCGATGCGCACATGCTTCGAACGCACGATCTTGATCAGGTGCGGCCTGCCATGCGCCAGCGCCACCTTTGCCTGCTCCTCCGTGATCGTCTTCGACATCGGCACGTTCTTCTTGGGAGTCAGCAGCCACTGCCGCTGCCACCACACCAACCCCTGTCCATCGATCGTACCCGTGCCGCTGATGCTGACGTTCTCCAAGTTCTCGCCATAGATCAACGCCGAGATCTGCTGCTTGTCGCCCGCCCACGGCGAGTTGCGCAGCGGGTAGTCGGCCGGGTCTTCGCTAGCGAGTAATACCGCGCCCGGCCCAACAACCAGTGTCAGGTTGCTGCGCAGCTGCACCGCACCGGTCAGGTATTTGCCCGACGGAAAATACACCGTGCCGCCGCCCGCCTTCGTGCACGCTTCGATTGCACGTGCCACCGCCGCGGTCTCTTTGTGCCTGCCATCGCCCACGGCTCCGAAATCTTTCACGTTGAACGATTGCGCAAACGCACCGCTCAAGCACAGGACGAAAATCGCGAGAATACGAATCATTGCTTAAAAACTCCTTACGCTATAGAATTCTTGCATGTCACGCATTTTGTTGCTTGCGCTCGCTGCGTCCACGCTCTCCGCGCAGGACGTTGGAATCCGCGTCATCATGGGATTGGGCGATACGGCCTCCACCAAATGGGATGGCTCGGCCTCCGCTTCCGGCGCCCGCATTAGCGCCGTGGAGCCGTGGCGCTTCGAAGGTCCCGACGCTATCACCGGCTCCTCATGGACCGTGGCCACGCGCCCCATCCGCCTCTTCGGCGCGGCCCAGCGGCAAGCCCGCCCGCAGATGGTGGCCAACGGCGTGATCGTGCGGCTCTCCGGCGCCGCTGAATCGACCGAACTGCAAATCAAAACCACGCAGGGCGAGTTCAGCGTGAAGCTCTCCGACGTGCCGTACGGCAAGTCCGCATCGGCCCTCAATGGCCGCGTGATGCTCGATCGCATTCCTGCCACCACGCGCCTCACCACCTCGCCCGACGAGCAGGACTTCCCTGCCGCCTCGGCCCGCAACGGTGAAGCGTGGATCGCCTACATGGAGTTCAAGCACAATCCCGATCACAACCGGCTGCGCGCCAACTTCCAACAAGCCCCCGCTGGATTCGACGATCGCACCACGCCCACCGGCGGCGACAGTATCTTCGCCCGTCACTTCGCCAACGGCAAATGGGACGATCCCGTCGCCATCACACCAGGCGGCGAAGACCTCTACCGGCCGGCCGTCGCAATCGATGGCAAGGGCCGCGCTTGGGTCTTCTGGTCGAAGAACGAGAAGGGCAACTTCGATCTCTTCGGCCGCTTGCTCGAAAACGGAAAGCCGGGAGCCATCGTGCGGCTGAGCAACGCACCGGGCTCGGACATCGATCCGGTGGCCACCACGGATTCACAGGGAAATGTTTGGGTCGCCTGGCAGGGCTGGCGCAACGGCCGCGGCCAGATCTTCGCCTCGAAACAAAATGGCAGCGCCTTCTCCGCACCGGCGCTGGTCGCCTCCTCGCAGGGCAATGAATGGAACCCCGCCATTGCCGCCGATGCGAACGGCCGCGTCACCGTTGCCTGGGACTCCTATCGCAACAACAACTACGACGTCTACTTCCGCACCGCCGCCAACTCCGGAGCCTGGGGCAAGGAGATGCTCGCCGCGGGCACCGCGAAGTATGAGGCGCGCCCCTCAGCCGCCTACTCGCCCGACGGACGGCTGTGGATCGCCTATGAAGAGGGCACCGAACGCTGGGGCAAAGATTGGGGCGCCGACGAGACCTCCGGCTACGCGCTTTACTCCGGCCGCGCCATCCGGCTGCGCGGCTTCGAACCCGATGGCCGTGTGATCGAAGCCGCAGTGCCGGTGGATGGCGTGCTACCCGGCCAACCTGCGCAGCGAATTGACGTGAAGAACCGCCAGGCCGACCTCACCGATTGGACCCAGACCCGCCCCAACGCGTGGAAGGAACGCAAAGCCAGCGGCACTCCCATCGCGCCCGTCAGCCCGAAGAACACTTCGCCGCGGCTACATATTGACGCCTCCGGTCGCATCTGGATCGCCGCGCGCAGCCCGCATCCCATCACCTGGAATCCGATCGGCACGGTGTGGTCGGAGTATGTCGCCAGCTACGATGGCAACGCGTGGACTGGCCCGGTTTTCCTTGGTAATTCCGACAACCTGCTCGACAACCGCCCCGCGCTGATCTCGTTAAAGCCGGGCGAACTCACCGTGGTCGGCTCCTCTGATAGCCGCCGCAACTTTCAACTCGCGGGACCGGCCCGGCCGCGACTGGCGGGCGTGGTCGAAGACCCTTATAACAACGACATCTATGTGAATCAGATGACCCTGCCCGCCGCGGCCGCCATCAAGGCAAGGAACGCCGCTGCGCCATCCGCGCAGATGCTCGGCGGCGACAAAGCAGAGCTGGCCGCCACGGAAAAGATGCGCGCCGCCCGTGTAGCCGGCAAGTATCGCGTGGTACGTGGCGAGTTCCACCGTCACAGCGAAGTTTCGATGGATGGAGGCGGCGACGGCAGCCTGCTCGATCAGTGGCGTTATGCGCTCGACGCAGGCCACATGGATTGGATCGGCTGCTGCGATCACGATAATGGCGGAGGCCGCGAATACACCTGGTGGCTCACGCAGAAGCTGACCGACGTCTTCTACTCGCCGGGAGTCTTCGTCCCCATGTTCAGCTACGAGCGCAGTGTTGGTTATCCCGAAGGCCACCGCAACATCATCTTCGCGCAGCGCGGTGTCCGCACCCTGCCCAGGCTTCCCATCTCTGACGCCGACAATCCAAAGAAGGCACCCGATACGCAGATGCTCTATGCCTATCTGCGCAAGTTCAACGGCGTCACAGCATCGCATACCAGTGGCACCAATATGGGCACCGACTGGCGCGATAACGACCCGCTCACAGAGCCGGTGGTCGAGATCTATCAGGGTGACCGCCAGAGTTACGAAATGCCCGGGGCGCCGCGCTCCAACAGCGCAGAGGATTCCATCGGCGGCTGGCGGCCCAAAGGCTTCGTCAGCCTCGCGCTGGAGATGGGCTACAAGCTGGCGTTCCAGGCCAGTTCCGATCACATCTCCACTCACATGAGCTACTGCAACATTCTCTCCACTGGAATGGATCGCGACAGTCTGCTCGCCGCCTTCAAGGCGCGCCATGTCTACGGCTCCACCGACAACATCCTCGCCGAGTTCCGCAGCGGCGCGAACATCATGGGCGACTCGTTCACAACGGCCACAACACCGAGCTTCAATGTCAAACTAAGCGGCACAGCGCCCTTCGCTAAGGTGCACGTGATCAAGGACAACAAGTATGTGTACACCACCTCGCCGGGCAAGCCCGATGTGGAATTCTCCTGGCGCGATACCGCGCCAACGCCCGGCAAGACCAGCTATTACTATGTCCGCGGTGAACAGTCCGATGGAGAGCTAGTCTGGGTCTCTCCGATGTGGATTACCTACACCGGCAAGTAGCACCGCTAGCGTAACCGAGGTCGTAACTCGTCTGCATGCGTATCCAAGGATCCGCGGTGCTTCCACATGCCTTGGTAAGCCGGATAGCTAATTCAGCGCTGATATCGGATTTGCCGTTCACGATCCTGGTATGAGTCAGGCGGGTGACGCTATCCCCTCGTCGACACCTTATCCGCCCCCGGGAAATCCGCCGGCAACTTCTGCGTCACCTTCCCCGTGGCGGCCCATTCGGCTCCTCGCTGCAACGTCGTGATGAAGCCGACGCATTTCATGGCGGCGGGGTCGTGTCCTAACGTTGTGTGGAACACTCTGCCCTTACCGTAGGGGATGGCCATCAACATGGGCTCATCTTCGCCGGTGCCTTTGTTGTCTGTTGGTGACAGCGCGGTGCCGAGCACCTTTACATTCTGGCCGGGGCCACGGAGGCGGGCGTAGAGTTCGTCGGCGGCGTGCAGCCACTTGGGCGGCATGCCGTTCATGATGGGGTGCTTCGGGTCGCGGACTACAACCTGAAATGGGAGGCGCGCGCCGTGGCTGCCGGCTTTGCCGGGCTTGGGGTCGCGCATCACTTTGCCGTCGTGCATGTAGAATAAATCGCCGGATTTTTCGTCGCGGTTGCCCCAGCCGCCAAGGGCGATCATCTTGTTGTAATCGACCCACTCCGGGAAGGCGTTGTCCGCCGCGTGATAGGAGACGAAGCCGCCGCCTTTGCGTACGAACTCTTCGAAGGCCTGATTCACAGGGGCCGGCCAGCTATCGCCGTTGTAGTTGGAGACCACCACTTTGTACTTCGCGAATTCGGGCTTGAACGCGCTGAAGTCTCCTTTCTTGGGAGGGGAGGTCAGCACATCTACTTTGAACAGGCCGCTCTCTTCGAGCAGTCGCTTCAACACGGGCGAGGTGTTCTTCCAATCGTGATTGTTCTGGCCGTCGATGATCAGCAGCGGGATCGGGCTTTTGGCTTGCGCGAGGCTTGTGCCGAGGGCGGCCGCGAACAGTTCTCTGCGGGATAGATTCATTAACTGAGGATTCCTTTGATGACGTTGCCGTGCACGTCCGTGAGGCGGTAGTGACGGCCTTGAAACTTGTAAGTGAGGCGCAGGTGGTCGACGCCGAGGCAGTGCATCATGGTCGCGTGCAGGTCATGCACCTCCACCGGGTTTTCGACTATGTTGTAACTGAAGTCGTCGGTCTCGCCGTAGGTCACGCCGCCTTTGATGCCACCGCCCGCCATCCACACGGAGAAGCAGCGCGGGTGGTGATCGCGGCCGTAGTTGGTTTCCGTCAGTGTACCTTGCGAGTAAACGGTGCGGCCGAATTCGCCGGACCAGACGACGAGGGTCTCGTCGAGCATGCCGCGTTGTTTCAGGTCCAGTATGAGCGCAGCCGAAGGCTGATCGGTCTGCATGCACTGCCCGCGGATTTCGCGCGGCAGGTTGCCGTGCTGATCCCAGCCGCGATGGAAGAGTTGGATGAAGCGTACGCCGCGTTCGGCGAGGCGGCGGGCGAGCATGCAGTTGGCGGCGTAGGAGCCGGGCCTGCGCGAATCGGGGCCGTACATATCGAATGTCTCGGGGGATTCCTTGGACATGTCGGCCAGTTCGGGCACGGAGCTTTGCATGCGGAACGCCATCTCGTATTGCGCGATGCGGGCGGCGATTTCGGGGTCCTGATATTCGGCGTAGTTGAGTTTGTTGAGTGCGCCGAGATCGTCGAGGAAACGGCGCCGCGCGGTGGCGGAGTAGCCCTCGGGATTCGAGAGATAGAGCACCGGGTCTGCGCCGGAGCGGAACTTCACGCCCTGATACTGGCTGGGCAGAAAGCCGGCGGCCCATTGCCGATCGGCAAGTGCCTGTGCGTTGCCGCCGCCCTGCGACACCATGACGACGAAGGCGGGCAGGTCCTGACTTTCCGCGCCGAGTCCATACGAAACCCACGAGCCCATGCTGGGGCGGCCTGCCAATTGAAATCCGGTTTGGAAAAACGTGAGTGCCGGATCGTGATTGATGGCGTCGGTACGGACCGATCTGATCAGGCAGAGCTCGTCGGCGACCTTCGCGGTGTGCGGCAACAGTTCGCTGAGCCACATGCCGCTCTTGCCGTACTGCGCGAATTTGAAGATCGATGGCGCGGTGGGGAAGGTGGCCTGATAGGCCGTCATGCCGGTGAGGCGCTGGCCCTTGCGGACGGATTCGGGGAGGTCCTTGCCGCGCTGATTGGCGAGCGCGGGCTTGTGGTCGAAGAGGTCCAGCTGCGAGGGCGCGCCGTGCTGGAAGAGATAGATGACGCGCTTGGCTTTCGGCGCGAAGTGAGGCAGGCCGGGCAGGCCGCCGGCGGCTTGCGCATCGCGCGACATCAGTGTTTGGAGGGCGGCGAGGCCCGCGCCGCCTTTGAGCAGTTCGCGTCGTGTCATTCCTTGGTCACCGCCTCATCCAGATTCAAGAGCAGGCTGGCCACCGAGGCGTAGGCTGCGAGTTCGCGCGGGGCGATCGATGGGTCATTGGGTTTCGCGCCTTGCTTGAGGAAGGCATTCATTTCGGCTTCTTTGCCAGCGAAGTAGTCGAGGTGGTATTGCAGGCTGCCGCGCAGTACCTCCTGCTCTTTCGGGCTGGGCTTGCGTCCGGTGACGAGTTGGAAGCCGTAGCCGAGTTTGTCAGGCCCGCCTTCCTTGATCATGCGCTGGCCGATGAAGCGGGCGGCTTCGAGGAACGTCGTGTCGTTCATCAGGTTCAGCGCCTGCAGCGGCGTGTTGGTGCGGTTTTCGCGGACGACGCAGGCTTCGCGATTGGCGGAATCGAAGTTCACCATCATGGGCGGAGCGACGGTGCGTTTCCAGAATGTATAGAGGCCGCGGCGGTAGAGGTCGTCGCCGTTGCTGCGGACGTAGTCCATGTTTTGCATGGTGAGCTCTTTCCACAAGCCGTCGGGCTGATAGGGTTTGACGGACGGGCCGCCGATCTTATCGACGAGGAGTCCGGCTTCGGCGAGGGCGGCGTCGCGGATGACTTCGGGCGAGAGGCGGAAGCGCGGGCCTCGGGCGAGGAGGCGGTTATCCGGATCCTTCTGCAGCAGCTCCGGCGAGGCCTTTGAGGATTGCTTGTAGGCGTTGCTGGTGACGATCAGCTTTTGCAGGGCTTTGACGTTCCAGCCGCTGTCCATGAACTCCACGGCGAGCCAGTCGAGCAGTTCCGGATGGACCGGCCACTCGCCCTGCGAGCCGAAATCTTCGGTGGTCTTGACGATGCCTGTGCCGAAATACATCTGCCAGAAGCGGTTCACGGTGACGCGGGCGAGCAATGGATTTTGGCGAGAGATGACCCACTGCGCGAAGCCGAGCCGGTTGTTGGGTGCGCCTGCGGGCAGGGGCGGCAGGATGGCCGGGACGCCGGGCTCCACCTTTTCGCCGGGCTTGTCGTATGCGCCACGGAGCAACGTGAACGTGTCTTTGCGCTGCGGCATTTCCGACATGATCATCACGCTGGGGAAGGTGCGCTCCAGCAGTTCACGCTCATACTTGAGAGCTTGCAGATCGCGCCACGGCTGTTGGGTTTCGAGGAATGCGAGTCGCACGGTTTCGGGATTCGAGGCCGAGCCGGCCATGGCGGCGATGTCGGCTGGCGGCAGGACGCGCGAGTAGATGCGGACGTTATCGATCTTACCTTTGAAGACGCCGCCTCCGCCGCCACCGATGCGCAGCGGTTCGGGGAATGGCTTGCCGGCGTTGTTGAAGGGCCGGTAGAGCGTATCGATCTGCACCTTCATTTCGATTGGCTTTCCATCGATGTACACCTGGATGCCTTCGGCCATGCGCGAGCCGGTGTAGGAGACCGCGAAGTGATGGCGGCCGGGTGTGATGGGCTCGGCGGAGTCCATGCGGATGGCGTCGTCGGCGTAGGTGCTGGTCATGTGAACATGCAGCTTGCCTTTTGCGATGTAGATGCCGAAACCTTTGCCGCGCGGGTTGTTGGTCATGCGCGAGAGGATGGTGCCTTCGGCGGTATCGGCCCAGGCGGCATAGGTCATCTGGTCTTCGATGTCGAAGGCGGCCTTGCCGGCGGCGTCCACTACCTTGCCTGTGAAGCCTTCGTCGTTTGCGTAGTTGAGTCCGACGGTGGGGGACCAGCGCAGATTGGGTTCGGGCTTGAATGTTTTAGCTGCTTGTTCGAGTGGCTTGGTGCGCGCTTCAGCTTCGCGGATTTTCGCGTTGATGGCTTCGAGTTTTACCTTTTGATCATCGGTTGGGGCGGGGATGAGTGGGGGCGAGTTGCCGTACTTCATGGCGCGGCCGAGTTCGGGGATGTTGTTGAAGTAGGCGAAGAGCTGGTAGAACTCTTTCTGCTTGAACGGATCGTACTTGTGG
>Ga0118677_10009504_pt1 | contig 13785 bp, 8 predicted proteins | sample AliMusrvi5mmetaG_FD_86154 | JGI IMG/M metagenome (GOLD analysis project Ga0118677, IMG submission 86154) | reverse complement strand
GAGGATGACCTCCAATGGGCGTTCACCTCCGACGAAATGCTGCAGGCTTTCGGCAATCTCGGCGGCGAAGAAGATCCGATGTTCCGCACCGCCGCCAACGCCCGCCTCATCACCCCGGACCTGGTACTCCACGCATGGCATCGCGGGTTTTCCCGGACCCTCGAATACATCGAACAACGCCGCCTCCACGAAGTGCTCGAAACCTTTCTATCAGGAACCCTGGCGAACGTCCGCGAATTGCGCGCCGCCGCCACCGGTCCCGCCAAGGACCGCCTCGCCTGGACCGAGGCCCGCTTCGCCGCGCCCTGGGTTCTGCTAGGCCCGCCGGCACCGCCGGACAAGGGACCGCCCACCGCCGATGAACAAGAGGATGACGATCATCCGGCCGCAAAAATAGCACCGCCGCCGGAGATTTCCTACGAGGACTCGATCGCCCAACGCCTGACCGAGGCACGCAAGAACCTGCCGGCCGACGCCAGCGAGGCGCTTGCCAAGGAAATCTCCCTGGTCCTGGCCGCCACAGGCATGCAAAAATCCCCGCTCTTCGGTGATCTAAGCCCAACCAAACCCGCCGATTACAGCCAGTTCAAGCCCCGCTCGCATTATACCAAGAGCAATGCCCTCGGCGGTTATTTCCGCGCCATGATGTTCCTCGGCAGAAACTCCTATGAACTCAAGGCCCCCGAGGCCATTGGCGACGCCACCCTCGCCGCCATCGCCATGGCCAGAATCCCACCTAACGGAAAAGCGCCGCTCGCCGCTTGGCAGGACCTGATGGAAATCACCGGCTTCTTCGCCGGCCAGAGCGACGACATCACCTACACCGAATACCAGGCATGGCTCACCGCCGCACTCGGCCCGGATGCTCCCGATCCGGCCGCCGCCATCTCTGCGGAGGTCATCAGCAAACTCACCGCAGCCCTGACAAAACTGCGGCCGCCGATGATCGTGTCCTCGCCGCATGCCGATCTGGATACCTCGCCGGAGAGCGAGCCACCGTCGTTCCGGGTGTGCGGCCAGCGTTTCACCTGGGACGCGCGGGTGCTCGACCGCTTGACCCGCGGCGCGCCTGACAAGATGCCATCCACCCCGACCGCGGCGATGGTGGCCGCGGCCTTCGGCGATGCCTATGCCGAGGGGGTTGCCAGGAAATTCGTCGCCGCCAACGCGGTTTACGCGGCCGAACTCGACACCCGCCTGCCGCAAATCCGCAAGGAACTCGAAGGGGTCACCGATGCCGGGTGGTTCAGCTCGATGGCCGCCAAACAACTCCACGTCATCTCCACCCTCGCCCGCCCGCGCACCGCGAATTTCCCAGCCTTCATGACCGGTGACGCCTTCCGCGCGAAGAACATCGAATCGATGTTAGGTTCCTTCACCGAACTCAAGCACGACACTGTGCTCTATGCCAAACAGGTTTACGCCGAAATGGGCGAAGGCGGCGAATCCGACAAAATGCCGCCCGTGGTCAAGGGATTGGTCCAGCCGGACGTGCCGTTCTGGCGGGAAATGGAACGCCTCGCCAGCTTTGCCGCCGACGGCTTCGCCCGCCACAAACTGTTACCCGACGGCGATGAGAATTTCTCGCGTTTCAAGGAGTTCTCCAAGGACATCGGCAAGTTCCGCAAGATCGCCGAAAAACATGTCGCCGGCACCCCGCTCACCACCGAGGATTGGGAAACCATCCGCACCACCGACCTCTCCTACATCGCCCGCCCGCTGGTGCCTTATGACGAACCCAAACCCGGCGATGGCAAATGCGCCCTGGTCACCGACATTCTCACAGACGCGGTCGGAGGTTCCATCCTCTGCGAGGCGCTGGGCCGCCCCTATATCATGATCGCCATGGTTGGCGGCAAGGATGGCAACCGCATGGTCGCCGGCCTCGCCTACAACCCCTATGAGTTCTCGCAACCCCTCGCCCAAGGCCGCCTCACCGATGAGCAATGGCAGGCCAGGATCTATATCAAATCCCCCAAACTCCCCGCCAAACCCTCGTGGAGTCCGCCGGCTGTCAAGCCCACCATCCTGCCACCACCCAAGGAATGAGGCATGAGATACCGTGAGGAAAGGCGGCGGGCAGGATGCCCGCGCCACTGTGGCCCGGGCATCCTGCCCGGAGCCTCCATACCAAAGTTACTCCCGAATCCACACCCAGCGCCGCGCCGGGTTCTGGTGCTAGATGGGAAAATGGAATCGGTCCGCCGGGCGGCAATTTCCACTGATTATACTGATTATACTGATGATACTGATTTCACTGAAAGATTTGGATTGGAAAGAACAGTTAGACCATTCACCTTCTGGGTGAGCGGACCTAGCGACATAAGGTATTCCAAATCAGTTAAATCAGTGTAATCAGTGGTTCTCATTTTCCCATTTAGGTTAACTCCGCTGTGGCTCGCCACAGCCACCGCGCTTGCCGCCGCGCAACCCTATCCGCTGATCTTCGACACGCCGCAAATCTACCGCAAGAACATCGCCGCGGTTGAGGCATCCACCCGCCCGCTGCCCCAACGCATCACGGGAATCACCGTGCCACACCACCTGCTGGCGGCCGATTTGATCGCAACAACCATCTATCAGGCATCCGGGCGGCAACCCAAGCGCATCCTCATCCTGTCCCCCGATCATTTCCACCGCGGAACAACCGCCGGTTCCACCACCACCCGGAGTTTTCTAACAACCATGGGGCCGGTGGCGGTGGATGAACCGTCCGCCCGCGAACTTGCGGGCAAGCCGCCATTTTCCGAGTCGGACTTATTTTCGCACGAGCACGGGGTGCAGGCATTGCTGCCGTTCATCGCCCGCTGGTTTCCCGGCGTGCCCGTGCTGCCGGTCGCGCTCGACGTGCGTTCCCGCCCGGCCGACTGGCAACGCCTGGCCGACGCGCTCCGGCCGTTTGTCACCGCCGACACGCTGGTCATCCAATCCACCGATTTCTCGCACTACCTCGCGCAACCGGCAGCCGCCACCAAAGATCAGGAAACCCTGCGGATGTTAGCCACCGGGGATCCCGCTCGCGTAGCACAACTCGGGCAACCGGATCATCTCGACTCGAAAGCCGCGCAATGGATCCAACTGACGCTCCAGCGCGAGGTGTTCAAGGTGGCCGCGCCGGTAGTGGCCGACAACCGCAACGCCATCCGCTACGGGGGTCGTCCCAATGAACCGCGAACCACCTCCTACATCACCCAGTTCTATTCTCCTGACTTCATCCCGGCCTCCTTGTTGCCGGGCGACGCGTGGTTCTTCGGTGGCGACACCCAATTCGGCCGCCACCTGGCCGAATTGTTCGCCGATCCCGAAAGGACCGCGCACCTCCGCGCGAAAATCCTGGATGTCACCCATTCCCGGCCCCTGATCGTCAACCTGGAGGGTGTTATGTTAGATAACGAACCCGCGACCTATCAGAACCCGATGCGCATCGGCATGAAGTCCGCCACGGCCTTGGCGGAACTCAAGCACCTCGGCGTCACTGCCGTCAGCGTGGCTAACAACCATGCGCTCGATTACGGTGCCGCCGCCCGTGCGACCATGATCCGCAAGTTAATAGAAAACGGCATCATGGCATTGGATGCCGGCCCGCCCGCCGATGCCGGCCCATTTCTGCTAGGTGCCGCCAGCGATCTCGCCAACCTGCCGGTTCCAGCCAACCATCTTCTATCGGAATCGTCGTTCGGGGCGTGGCACCAACCGGCCGCCCTAACAAAACCGCTGTTCGCATTCCTCCATTGCGGCATTGAATACGCGGCCACCTCTGGCCGGCGGGAAGCGCAACTCGCCGTCTGGGCGGAAAACGCCGGTGCCTCCCTGATCATCGGCTGCCACCCACACCGCCCATCACCCGGCTGGGATGACTCGCCCAAATCGCTCCGTTTCTTTTCCTTGGGCAACCTCATCTTCGACCAACGGGATCCCGCCAACACCGGCGGACTGATCGAAGTGCGGTTTTTCGAACAAGGCACCTGGTCCGCCCGCTGGCTCCCGCTGGGGAATCTTTATCGTGATTCTGTTAGGGCGGAGTGACTGCATGGAGTGCGGCACGCCGCCTTGGACCGCGAGTCTCCAGACTCGCCAGCCCATGGTTCGTGAATGCGTGGAGCTTGAAGCACGTTCCATTCGCACTCCATGGGCGGGCGAGTCTGGAGACTCGCGGTCCGCCAGCCACCTTTCCCGTCCTCACTCCCACTCGATGCTGGCGGGCGGTTTGGTGGAGACGTCGTAGAGCACGCGGTTGACACCTTTGACCTCGTTGAGGATGCGGTGGCTGGTCTCGCGCAACAATTGATAGGGAAGATCGACCCAATCGGCGGTCATGGCATCTTCCGAAATCACGGCGCGCAGGGCGATGGCCCACTCATAGCTGCGTTCGTCACCTTTGACCCCGACGGTTTTCACCGGGATGAGACCGGCGTAGGCCTGCCAGACGCGGGCATACCATCCGTGTTCCTTGAGTTTGCCGATGAAGATAGCGTCGCACTCGCGGATGATGCGCAGGCGGTCCTCAGTGATGATGCCGGGACAGCGCACCGCAAGCCCCGGCCCGGGAAACGGATGGCGCTGGAGAATGTCATGCGGAATGCCCAGCGACGCACCGAGCGCGCGGACTTCGTCCTTGAACAATTCCGCCAAGGGCTCCAGCACTTTGCCCTGTGCCTGCAATTCCAGAATGCGATCCACCCGGTTGTGGTGGGTCTTGATTTTCGAGGCCTTGGACTTGGCATTGGACGCGCTTTCGATCACATCCGGATAGAGCGTTCCCTGGGCTAACATTTCCGCATCGCCGACCGAATCCCAGAACACATCGATGAACAGGTTGCCGATGATGACGCGTTTCTTTTCCGGGTCATCCACCCCATCGAGCGCCGCCAAAAACCGCGCGCCGCAATTGACGGTTTCGATCGGCACGCCCATCCGGTGGAAATTGTTGCGGACTTCATCGCCCTCATCTTTGCGCATCAGTCCGTGATCGACGAAGATCGCGCGCACGTTCGCGCCGGCTTCATGCAGCAGCACGGCCAACACGGTGCTGTCCACCCCGCCCGAAACGCCACAGACGATCTGTTTTTGGCCGACGATTTTGCGGATGCCCTCGATGATCTCGCGTTTGAAATCGTCGATTCTGAATGGCTGCAGGTGCTTTGCCTGGAGCAGGAAATTGTGGAGGATGCGCAGACCTTCGTGGCTATGGGTGACTTCCGGGTGGAACTGGATGCCGAAGAAGCGCTCGTTCCACTGCAGGGAGACCGGAGTTCCGTGTTGGTTGGTGGCGATCACCTTGGTGCCTGCGGGCAGCACTTTCACCGTATCCGAATGGCTCATCCACACTTGGGAGGACGCCGAGATCCCTTCATAGAGACCGGCGCATTCCGCCAGATAGAGATTGGCCGGTCCATACTCGCGCCGGTCGCTGGCCTCCACCGTGCCGCCGAACTTGATGTTCAGAAGCTGCATCCCGTAACAAACGCCGAGCACCGGCACATTAAAGCCCTTGAGCTCCTCAAAATCCAAATCCGGCGCGTCCACCTCGCTGGTGCTGCGCGGCCCGCCTGAGAGGATGATCGCCCCGGGTCGCCCGATGTCGGGAAAATCCTCGAGCGCATGGAGTTTCGCTAAAAATCCCAACTCGCGCACCCGGCGCACTATCAACTGGGTGTATTGAGAGCCGAAATCGATTACCGCAACGTGGTTGGAGTCGTGCATTTTGAAGGTGAAATGATATTGGAAAAAAGTTATGGGTTATGGGTTATGGGTTATTGGGAAAGAGGTGCTTGGCGCTGTTCTTCTTACCCTCTTAACCCATAACAAATAACATCTAACCGATTATCAGCCTATCGGTTGATAATTCGTGGGTTCCTCGGTGATGACGATGTCGTGGACGTGGCTTTCGCGCAGGCCGCCGGCGGTGATACGGACGAAGTTCGCGCGTTCGCGGAGTTCCTGGAGGTTGGTGGCACCGACATAACCCATGCCGGACTTGAGACCTCCCATGAGTTGGAAGATCACATCGCTGAGGGGACCTTTGTAGGGAACGCGGCCCTCGACCCCTTCCGGCACCAGCTTGCCGGAACTGTTCTGGCCGTAGCGGTCGCTTGAGCCTTTCTGCATGGCACCGATCGAGCCCATGCCGCGGTAGGTTTTGAAGGTGCGGCCTTGGAAATGCACGGTTTGTCCCGGGCTTTCGCGGGTTCCGGCGAGCAGCGACCCGAGCATCACCACATCGGCCCCCGCGCCGAGGGCTTTGACGATGTCACCGGAATAGCGGATGCCACCGTCGGCGATCACCTTAACTCCGTGTTCGCGGCATACGTCGGCCACGTTACGGATCGCTGTGAACTGCGGCATGCCCACTCCGGAAATCACCCGCGTGGTGCAAATCGATCCCGGACCAACCCCCACCTTGATGGCGTGGGCACCGGCGCTGATCAGATCACGCGCCGCTTGTTCGGTGACCACATTGCCGGCCACCACCGGCACGTCGGACAACGCGCGCAGCAGGCCGATGACTTCCATCACGCGGCGGGTATGCCCGGTGGCGGCATCAATGAAGAGCGCATCGGCTCCGGCATCGATCAGCGCCTGCCCGCGGTCAATGCACTCAGGTCCCACCCCCACGGCGGCACCGCAGCGGAGGCGGCCGGTATCGTCCTTGGCGGAGGTGGTGAAGGTGATGCGTTTTTCGATGTCCGAGCCGGTGATCAATCCCGCAAGACGGCCATCGGGGTGGACGAGCGGGAGTTTTTCGATCCGGTTTTGGTAAAGGATGCGGCGGGCCTCCTCCAAGCTGGTGGTTGGTGGGGCGGTCACGAGCTTTTCGCGGGGCGTCATCACATCGCCCACGGTAGCATCGGTCAGTTCCAAGTAGCGGATGTCCCGGCCCGTGATCATGCCCTCAAGGTGCCCATCCGCATCAATCACCGGAAACCCGGAAAAGCCGTTTTTCGCCATGATTTCGCGCACATGATCGACGGTATCCGCCCGCCGCACGGTGAGCGGCTTGAGAATCACCGCGTTTTCCGAGCGTTTGACTCGTGAAACCATTTTCACCTGTTCGTCGATCGGGCAGGCCCGGTGGATCACGCCCATGCCGCCCTCGCGGGCCAGCGCGATTGCCAGATCGTGCTCTGAAACCGTGTCCATTGCCGCCGACACCACCGGCAAAAACAAGGGAATACCCGCCGCCACATGCGTCGTGATGTCCGCATCACCCGGCAGAACCGTGCTCATTGCCGGCATCAGCAGCACGTCATCAAATGATAGTCCTAGGGAAATCTCCGCCATGGGGGAATCAATAGGAACTCCTCCCCGGACGCAAGCCCGAATTGTGGCCGAATTGTGGCCGGAATTGTGGCCGGAGCCTCCAACCGCCGTGCTTTTTTGAACATTCTTTCGGGCATGCACCCGTAATTCGCCGCATGATTCTCTTCAGCTCAGGATCATTGCTTCGCTGGCAGATCCTTGGTGGCGAGATCGAGGAAATCCGCCATGTGGCGGGTCCACGCCTGTTCGAGTTCCCTGGCTTTCGCGGGTTGCTCGGCCGCCTGGTTGCGGGTTTCGGAGCGGTCGTCGTGCAGGTTGTAGAGTTCCCATGGTTTCTGGTGATCGGCGACCAGTTTCCAATCGCCCATGCGGATGGCGCGGTTGCCGTCATGGAACCACCAAAAGAAGTCATGGCTAACGGATCCGTCCTTGCCGAACACCGGCACCAGGCTCTTGCCGGGGTGGGGCGGCACCGGCACGCCGCCATGGCTCGCGGGCCATGGGCCGCCGGCGATTTCCAAAATCGTGGGTGCCAGATCAATCAGGTGGCCCGGGTTGTGGCGGAGTTCGCCGCGCGCGGTGATTCCGTTAGGCCAGTGGACGATCAGCGGGGTGGAGATGCCGCCCTCGTGGACCCATGATTTGTAGAGCCGCAGCGGCGTGTTGGACGCGCTCGACCATCCTGGGCCAATACCGAGGTAGGTCTTGGCCGATCCGGACGGTGCGTTGCGGTCATGGCCATCGCCGCGGATGATCTGCTCGGAACTCGCACCGTTGTCCGATAGGAAAAATATCAGAGTGTCATCGAAATTTCCAGCCGCCTTGATTTGCGCGATCACCCGACCGATCTCGATGTCCATGCGGTGGATCATTGCCGCATGAATCGCCATCTTGACCGGCTGGAATTGCTTCTGCTCGTCGGTCAGGGAATTCCAGGCGATCGCGCGGCCGACCTCGCCCGGACCGATTTTCTCATGCAATTCCGGCTCCGACGGGTTGTAGTCGGGCCAGACCGCCGGGTCGAGCGGTGGCAGCGTGCCGGTGATCACCCCCCCTTTTTTCATGCGGGCGTAGCGGTCCTGGCGCATCACATCCCAGCCAGCCTTGTAGCGGTTTTGATAGATGGCGATGTCCTCGGGCAGCGCGTGCAGCGGGAAATGCGGCGAGGTGAACGCCAGATAAAGGAAAAACGGCTGGTCGCGGTGTTCCGCCTGGTGCTCAGTTAGAAAATCAATGGCATGTCCGGCGATGGCGGTGGTGGAATAATAGCCGCTGTCGGGTTTGACCGGCGGTAAGGGTTTGTCGTCAAGGGTATGCTGTTTCGGGTTGAAATAGCGGTCGTGGTCGTTGAGCGAATACGAATGATCAAATCCGTTCTTGAGCGGCTGGCCATCCACATGCCATTTGCCCGAATGATACGTGCGATAACCCAATGGCCGCAGGTATTCCGGCAGCAATCCTGCCCATGCCGGACGGGTGCCATTGTTGCCGCTCTTGACGCCGGGCAGGGTGTCGCGCCGCACCTGCTGCGCATAGTATCCTGTTAGAATGGCGGCTCGCGACGGCCAGCAGCGGGCCGTGTTGTAGAACTGGGTGAAGCGCAATCCGCCGGCTGCCAAGCGGTCGAGATTCGGTGTTTGGATCTCGCCGCCATAACAGCCGGCATCGGAAAACCCCATATCATCGGCGACAATCACGACGATGTTCGGTCTCTTCACCGCAGCGCCGGAGGCGGCAAGGGAAACCATGCCTAACAGGGAAAACGCGAGGGCGAGATGGGAGAGAGGAGTGATGGAGTAATGGAGTGATGGAGTGATGGAGAGTTTCTGATCTGCGTTTAGCCATCCCAGAGTGCGGCTGCGCCGAAGATTCCCAGACTCGCTATCGCTCGCGCTGATTCTGGACACTGGTCTCTGGAGTCTGAAGCGAAGCCTTGCGAAGAATTTCATAGATCAATTTTGTTTTTCCGCGCTTGCGGACCGTTTTTTGTTCTTCTTCATGCCGGGTTCCGGGCCATCGTCGTCTGTTTTGCCGCCGCCCCACAACGGTTTCACGAGGGTCGCATTCCAGGCGTCCCACTTTGTCTGGAGTTCCTTGACCATGTCGGGCTGGCTGGCGGCCAGATCCTTGGTTTCACCGATGTCATCGGCCAGGTTGTATAATTTGGCTGCGGTGACGGGTTGATTTTTGCCCGTTTGCGTGTCCGCGTTCTGGTCATAGCGGACGAGCTTGAAATCACCGGACCGGATCGCCATTTGGCTGCCGAGCCGCCAATAGAGCGCATCGTGCGGCGCACCGCTCCGTTCTCCTGTTAGATATGGCAGCAGGTCCACTCCGTCGAGTTTCCAATCGGGTCTGGGGTTCGCGCCGGCGGCGGTCAACGCGGTGGCGGTGAGGTCGAGTTGGATCGCGGGTTTCTCGAAGACGCCGGGTTTCACTTTGCTTTTCCAGGAGACGATGAACGGGACCCGGATACCGCCTTCCAAGGTGGTGCGTTTGGAGCCGCGCAAGGGCGTGTTGCTGGAACCGTTGATGGTGGTGCCCTTCATCGTCGGACCACCGTTATCGCTGATGAAGATCACCAGCGTGTTGTCCTCCTGGCCGGATTCAGCCAGTTTCTTGCGCACGCCGCCGATCGCCTCGTCCATAGCGAGCATCATCGCGTCGTAGGTGCGGCGGCGTTTGTCGGCGATGTCCGGGAATTTCGCCAAGCGTGCGTCGGTGGCCTGCAGCGGCGTATGCACGGCATTGAACGCCAGATAGAGGAACCACGGTTCGGACTTGTGTTTTTCGATGAACGCCTGCGCCTCCCTGCCAAAAGCATCGGTGGTGTAGTCCAATTCCTTCACCTGTTCCTTTCCCCGCAGAATCGCCGCCGCGTCGATATAACTGTGCGCACCACCGAGGAATCCGAAGAACTCATCGAAACCGCGTTGTTGCGGCTGCATCTCCGGCAGTTCGCCAAGGTGCCACTTGCCGGCCAGTCCGGTGACGTAACCGGCTGCCTTGAGGCGCTGGGGCAGCGTGGATTCGGTGACCGGCAATCCATCCTTGCCGGCACCGGGATTGAATTCGTGGCCGAAGCGTTGTTGGTAGCGCCCTGTCACCAAGCCCGCGCGGGTGGGCGAGCAATACGGCCCGCTGACGTAGCCGCTGGTGAAGCGCACGCCCGACGCCGCGAGCGCGTCAAGGTTGGGCGTCGGAATGTCCTTGCACCCTTGGAAACCCACATCGCTGTAACCCATGTCATCGCCGACGATGAACAGAATGTTGGGTTTGTTAGACCCGGCGGCGGTGACAACAGAAGAAATGGCGAGCAGTGCGAAAACAAGAGGACGGTTTTTCATGATCTTTTGTTCATGTGAAAAACGTGGATCCGGTCATGGAAATTGCATCCCCCCGAGGAATATTTCAGATTTCCGCGACGTCCTTGGACTGCGGCGAGCCATCGCCGCTTTGACCGGCTGAATAGCGCACCCACCGGTTCCAAGCACTCCGGCGGTTTGTGGTTCATGGTATTCCGGGAAATGGGCTGGCGTGATTCCGGAACCACCGTGGCCACCCAAAGCGGTGAAGCGCTCGCGCTTCACCGCAGTCCAAAGACTGCGGATCCATCGTAATACACACCTACCGCAAAATGATCAAACCTCATTCTACCGGCTGGTTGGGCCGGTAGAATGCGATTAATTCACAATTCGGCATTCACCTCATCACCAATCATCGGTGCGGAAGGGGGATGCCGGGAGACCTTCGCGGTTGTATAGGTTGGCACCGTCGGGATTCATTTGGAAGGCATAGCGCACGGCGACGGGTTCCTTCACCTGGGGCGAGGTAACGGTGACGGTGTTGTTGACGATCACGGCGTCAGCCGCGAACCATTTCTTATCGGCACCGGCGATGGAGAAACGGGTGAGTTTTGCGCCCGGGCTTTCAACGGTCGGGTTACGGCCTTCTTTCTTGCCAACCATCAGGCCCGTGCCGGTGTGGTCGAATGCCAGGCGCGCCTTGTCACCCTCGATCTTGAGCGCCTTGAACAACGGTCCGGATACCTCAAGCTGCTTCATGCCGTAGTCGCGGTTAAGCGCCCAGCGGGCGAGACGCACACCCACGTCGTATTTATTTTTCGGGTGGATGTCATCCTTTTCGGCGAGCGGCACGGTATCGGTGATGACCGCCATGCCGGTGTTCGGATAGGTGAGCGTCTTTCTTTGCGCCTCACGGAGTTTGGCCCAGCCATTGCCGCCTGCCGGATCATCGATCGGTGCCTGGAAGTTCGCAAGTTGCACGAAGTAGAACGGAAAATCCCCCTGTCCCCAGACCTTGCGCCAACCGCCGATGAGCGCACGCATCTTGTCGTAATAGGTATCGCCCTCGCCGCCATTGGATTCGCCTTGGTACCAAAGCGCGCCCTTGATCGGGAAATGCACGAACGGCGCGACCATCGAGTTATACATTCCGCTCCAACCGCCGACACCAGGCACCGGCAGGGCGGGCGGTGCGCCGGTCGGCAGGCCAGCGGCCAATTCCTTGCGGGTCTGGGCGATCCACGCTTCCATTTCGGTCATTCCCTTGGGCAACTGATTGGTCCGATAGTTCTTGATCGCATCCAAGGTCGCATCAAACTGCGGCTTCAACTCCGGCACCACGCCGAGGCCCTCGGTCGCCACCCATGGTTCGATGGGCGTGCCGCCCCAGTTGTCATCAACGATGCCGATGGGCACGCCGGTTTTCTGAAAGATCTCGCGGGCGAAATAGAATCCCACGGCGGTGATGCCCGCGTCCATCGTCGGCGAGCATACTTGCCACGGAGTCGCGGTCGGTGCCTCCGGCTGGGGCATGCCGGATTGTTCATGATTGATCTTGATGCGGCGGATCTTGGGCAGATCGGCGGCCTTGAGGTCGTCCTGGAATCCCAGGCAGCCGTTGAGTCCCATCTCCATATTGGATTGGCCGGAGCAGACCCAGATATCTCCTAACAAAACGTTTTTCAGCGTCAGGCTGTTTTTGCCCGCCACCGAGAGTTCCAGGTTCTCGCCAGTCTTCATGGCCGGCAATTCGACCGCCCACTGGCAATTCGCGCCGGTTTTGGCGGTAGCGGTTTTGCCTGCCAGGGAAACGGTCACCGCTTCACCGGCGTCCGCCCAACCCCAGACGTGCACCGGTAGGTCGCGCTGGAGCATCATGTTATCAGTGAAGATCTTCGGCAGGCGCACGTCCGCCGAAACGGGCAGGACTGTCAAAACGGCGGCGGCTAACAGAATATCCCGTAGTCTGGGACAATAAATCGCGGATGTGTTGTTTTTCATGGTTGTGGAATTGGGAGTTGAAGTGAAGTTATGTTTTCAGCGTTTCAGCGTTTCAGCTTTTACCTATTCACCAGTCATCGGTGCGGAAAGGGCAAGCCGGGAGACCTTCGCGGTTGTAGAGGTTGGCGCCGTCCGGATTCATCTGATAGGCATAACGCACGGCGACGGGTTCCTTCACCTCGGGCGAGGAAACGGTGACGGTCTTGCCTTCGATCACGGCCTCGGCCCAGTGCCATTTCTTGTCGGCGCCGGCGATGGCGAATTGTTTGAGTTTTCCGCCCGTGGCTTCGGCGGTGGGTTCCCTGCCCTCTTTCCTGCCGACGATCAGGCCGGTGCCGGTATGGTCGAAGGCCAGGCGCGCCTTGTCGCCCTCAATCTTGAGCGCCTTGAACAGCGGCCCGGAAACCTCCAGATCTTTTTGGCCGTAATCGCGGGCGAGTGCCCAGCGGGCGAGCCGCATGCCAACATCGTATTTGTCTTTCGGGTGGATATTGCCGGCATCGGCGAGCGGCGTGTTGTCGATGATGACGGCCATGCCGGTGTTGGGAATAGTGAGCGACTTGGTTTGCGCCTCGCGGATTTTGGCCCAGCCATTGCCGCCGGCGGGATCTTCGGAGGGTGCCTGGAAGTTCGCCAACTGCACGAAATAGAACGGGAAATCGCCCACCCCCCATTGCTTGCGCCAACCGCCGATCAGCGCCCGCATCTTGTCATAATAGGTATCACCTTCGGCGCCATTGGCCTCGCCCTGATACCACAGCGCACCTTTGATAGGCAAACGCAGGATCGGATAAATCATGGCATTGTACAATCCGCTCCAGCCACCGTCGGCAACCGCCGGCATCGCGGGTGGAGGACTGGTCGGCGCGCCGCTGGCGAGTTGTTTGCGGCTCTCGGCGATCCATTTCTCAAACTCGTCGAGTTTCGCCGGCAGTTGTGCCTGATAGTTCCTGATCGCCTGCTGGCGGGCATCGAACGCGGGTTTCAGTTCGGCGACTATGGCGAGTCCTTCGGGAGCGGTCCACGGCTCGATCCGGGTGCCGCCCCAATTGTCATCGATGATGCCGATGGGCACGCCGGTTTTCTGTTGGATCTCGCGGGCGAAATAGAAACCCGCGGCGGTGATTCTCCCCGCCATCGCTGGCGAGCAAACCTGCCACGGACCCTCGATCGGCGCATCCGCCTCGGGCTGGCCTGAATTCGTTTTCCTGATCTTGAT
>Ga0118677_10010884_pt1 | contig 13787 bp, 9 predicted proteins | sample AliMusrvi5mmetaG_FD_86154 | JGI IMG/M metagenome (GOLD analysis project Ga0118677, IMG submission 86154) | reverse complement strand
GCAACACACAGTTGGTTACACACACCTTCTTTACGGCAAAGCGTCGCTTAACGAACAGGAGAAGCAAGTCCTCTATAAGTTAATTGAGGGCAATAGGACTGTCGTAAATCATAGCGAGGCATATACGATCGCTATGATCTGTATGAAGCATCGTTTGACATGGTTTGAAATCAAAGAATTGGTTGCTGGCGAAAAAGTCAACTCCTTTGGCTCATCTCTAAGCATTCTGTGTAAAAGTGGGGGATATATTGGTTTTTATTTTGATAATAAGGGAACTCTGGTTAAGGCTATTGCTGTGGAATCTCCGTATATGTTACCGCCACTGGAATCAGTAACGCCGGACACACCAATCACCCTTCCACCATTTCCGCGCAATGTTGATCAAGGAATGCTTTCAAAGGACTTGTTTGAACAGCATCTATCGAGATTGAATGCAGAACTAAAGGGTAAATCAGTAGGATCGGTATTAATTATATCTCCTCCCGACTTTTCAACCATATCGTATGATTCTGCAAACGAGGTTGTGTGTTACACGATTTTCGATGTGATTGACATGCCACTGAAAAAGGTTGCTCCTGAATATTTTACCGGACTTGTTGATCAGTTACGCCAGAACAAACTGTCAAAGGCCAACAAAACACTTGCGATATATCTGCTTGGAAAAATGAAAGCGCAAGAAACAAACTCGATTGAAACATTAATCAAACTAATTGATTGGAAAGCCATCGCCTCAGATTATGGAGATAAACGGTGGACTTTGTATCCGGCTCGCGATGCGCTCCTCCGCATTGGTGAGGCTAGCGTCGGGCCGATTGTGCAGGATTTACCGGGTGAAACGAACGCGTTGCGCCGTCAATTATTGTGTGCGGTGGTGTCCACCTTTGGACGGACCAACTGGACAACCTCGTGGCAACCCAAACCCGCTATTGAACAGTTGCAGCGACTCCGGGCGACTGAATCCGAACAGTCAAGACAGCAAAATATCGATGCAGCCTTGGGATTACTCATCGACAACAAAGTGGACTTGAACATCGGTTGGTCTGGCTATTTTGGGGAATAAGAGTATGTGTCTCGACGTTCCTCAACTCTCAACTCTCACCTCTCCACCCTCAACCCTTCCTTCCGGCATTGATTTGTCCGCGTTGCAGATTACGTTGGATGGCGTGGATGTGACAGCAAACTTCTACAAATACCCGGCCGGGGCGGCGTCGGATGGGGTTGAAATCCCTGCCGGTCAGCACACTTGGAATGTGCGCATTGCGGACCTGGCCGGTAATCTGGCATCCAACATGGTGACCTTTACGGCCACCGGGCAGACCAACGCGGATGCTCCGGTGATCTCGAATGTAAACATTGGTGGCGGTGGGGTGACGATCTTGCCGGCCTCGTCGGAAGTATGGGTCCAAGGGAAGGTGAGCGGTACTGGCACGGTCGTGGTCGCGGCATCGGTGAACGGGGGCGAGCCGATCCTGATGAATAAGCGGGGGGAAGACTTTGGATATTTGTTGCCGTTGGAAGCCGGCACGAATGTGATTGTGTTGGTGGCTACGTCGACCACGCCGCAGCCCGAACAGCAGTCCCGACGTCGGCGGCAGGACAATAAAGGTGGCGGCGGTCCATCCACCAGCACGAACCAGAGTTCCCAATTGCTGGCCGTGAAGCCCAGCGATTTTCATATCTGGGACATCACGCCGGAGATGGGGACGTTCTGCGATGGTCAGCCGCAGCATGTGGCTGGATATATGGATGCGACGTTTGCGGGTGTGGCGATTACCAACGCCACGATCAACGGCCAGGATGCCGGGCTGAGCTGGGTGGATGGGATCGGCTCTTCTTACCATTTTAGCGCGACGGTGCCCTGCCCGGGAACATCCGAGATGAATTTGACGATTACGGTGTATCTCGCCGATGGGCGACAGATTACGATGCAATTCTGGTATCTGGAGGGGTACCGGATCGCCAGTAAAAAAACGCACTATAAATCGACGGCACCCACGAATATCTGCATGGCTGAAAATCCGTATGCGACGTTCTGGTGGGTGACGTATCGCATACCAGACCCGAACGATGGAGGGTGGCACGTCCTTTCGTGTCTGTTAGAGGATGATCAGTATAGTTATTTCGCGACGAATTCGTTAACAGTAACCAATTCGATAACAGACAACTGGCAGTATGGGTCAGGAACAAACTTGGTGGCAGTGCCGTCAGTGGCGACGATGACGAATTGGAATCTCCGGGGAGTTGCGTACTGTTCTTCCTGGGGGAGTAGCAGTCCTCCCGGCAGTCATGATGCCAGCTATCTGCCGCCTTGGTGGGTGGACGTAAGCTTGCAATTTGGGACCAATAATAGTGTTACTACGACCACTTACAGCTATCCGCTCGGGTGCGGGGATGTGAGTTCGGATGTTTTTGTAGAACAGAATTGGAGGGGGGATATTGGGGAAATGGTGGTAAACTGGCCGCTGCATTATCCGGCTGGGAAAAAGGTGTTGTTGACGATTGAAGGGTTAGAGTACACGCGGATAGCTGGCGAAGCGTTTAACGGGAGCAATGTGACGATGCAAGTGGGGGAGACCACCTATACCCCCTTGGTGATCACAAATGCCGCCTGTGGGTATGGGTATGACCTGAGTTATTGGGTGACCGTGAGCGGGAGTAATTTTACGCTGGGTGGCACGACGTTTACCTGGCCGACTTCGACATCAAGTACGAACTACGTTGGGGAGAGCGGTAACTGTTCATCCACCAGCGTTACCGGCCAAGAAAACTACCACCACCTGAGCTTTAGAGGGTTTCATAATGGCGCACCCAATATTATGTGGGTTAATGATCCTTCTGGAACGGCGAGCGACATTGCAGATCGAACATACAGAGGTTCCGTAGGCCAACGTTTTACTCTTCAATTTGTTCCTCCCGCAAATGCTGCTGGAAAAATCGCGTCGTATTCGTGGAGTGTTCCGAATAATGCTATTACCAATTGTAATGTGCAATATGATAGTACGAATACATGTGCAACACAAGCAGATCCACCAGATCAGTTAACTGTCACAGACCAACCCAAGATTGATTTTGTCTGGGCAAATGGAGGGGTTGGTCTAGTCGTCACATGTAAAGCCACGCTCAAAGATGGCGGATCCATCACTGCGAGCACAACGTTTAATATCAATCGTCCTGACAATGTGAGTGTCTCGACATTTACGGATTATGTTTACTTCGACACCCGTAACTTTACTGACGGTAGCTGGTGGCTTCATTTCGGATCTGGTGTCTACACGCCGGTCGGAATCAAATTCATAACATCTTCCGTGAAGGACATCCTAAAGTGGGGACAGTTTGAGTGGGTGCAAATAGTTAATGGGAAGTATTGGCAACACTTGCATTCGGGAGACTGGCGGCATGCAATCACGAGTGGATTGGATAGATATTACCCCTACCCAAATGGGTATTGCACCGCAGACAATGTTTGCGCCGTTGACTCGCCCGGACTACAGTGTCCGTCTAATTATGATGAAATCCAAGCCGACACTTCCTTCCAGATGTGGCTTATGTTTAGGCCCAATCCTGATCGGTATCCGGGCGCGCTTTGGGTTCCGCTGAAAAGGGTGGACTGGTCGTGGAAAGGTGCGGCACATCGGATCGGACTTTTGTGTGGGCAACTTGACTTTTCCGATTGGCAACCCAACCCGCCAGCCGTAAATACAACGTAAGCGTCAACCAGGATGCATAGGCTGACGGGAGTGGCGCGATTCTTCTCGCGTTGATTTAATTCGCGGCGGGCGTCAACGGTTTCCAACAGCGTGGTAGCAGCGTGGGCAGGTCCGCTTGTTTCATCGACGGCAAGCGCTGGAGTACGTCCCGCACGTATTCCCAAGGGTCGATGCCGCGTCGCCGACAACTCCCGATGACCGAGTAGACCACCGCACTGCGCCAGCCGGCCTCCGGATGCCCAATGAATAACCAGTTCTTCTTGCCCACCGCGCTGGGCCGGATCGCATTCTCGGTCAGATTGTTGTCGATCTCCAGCCGACCGTCTTGCAGATACCGGGTCAACGGCTGCCATTCGCCCAAGATGTAGCGGATGGCTTTGCCCAACGGACTTTGCGGCAAGCAGCCGGGCGCCAATGCCTCCAAGCGCGGTTTGAGTCCCGTCAAGATTGGCGCCGCCAGATGCGCGCGCAGTTTCCCGCGCTGGTCAGCGGTCAGACTTTCATCGCGCGCGTGTTGCTCGATCCAATAGAGTTTGCGAATCTCGCTGACCAACTCGCCGGCGTCCACGGGCCGTTCGTCCAAGGCGTCGACAAACTTGCGGCGCGCATGGCTCCAACAGCCCACCGGGATCAGCCCCGGATTGGCACGCGCCAGCGCCCCATACACCCCATAGCCGTCCCGCTGGAGGTACCCCTGGAAGTTCCCCAGCAAGTGCGCCCCAAACTCCTTGCCCCGCCCCGGCTGAAATTCAAAGACCACATCTGCGCCCGGCGCGCCCAGCACCCAGAGCCAGCCGGTGGCGCACCGGCCCTGGACGTCCGGATCCTGCACCCGCACCGGGGTCTCGTCCACCTGCACATAATCCCGGGCCAGTAGTTCCCGCTTGATCTCGCGCACGATCGGTTGCAACCATTCCGCACCTTTCTCGACCCAGTCACACAACTTCTGGCGCGCGAAGTCCACCCCGAGCCGGGCAAACTGTTGTTGCTGCCGATACAGCGGCAAATGATCGTCGTATTTGCTCAAGAGCACGTGCGCCACAAGACCCGCGCCCGGCTGGCCTTGGGCAATCACCGTGGGCGGGAGCGGCGCGATGCTCACCGTGCCCTGACCGCACGGACAGGCCAACTTCGGCCGCAGGATCTCATGGCGAATGATCTTGGCAGGCACGTATTCAAAGCGTTCACTTTTCTCACAGCCGATTTCGCATTTGGGTTGGCCGCAGTGCGGACACACGGTCTCGGTGGGCTGGAGCCGCTCGGTCACCACTTCCAATACCTTGACAGTCGGTTGGCGGCGCGCGCGCGGTGGCTCCGGATTCTCACCGCCGCGCACGAGCACCTGTTGCGTGGCAGCTGGCGCGGCGGGCGGAAACAAGGATAACAGAATCTGTTCTTTGGACAGGCGGGTGAGCGGCTGCCGTTCCGAGGATGGTCCGTAGAGTTCCTTTTCCAACTGCTGCACGCGCCACTGGAGTTCCGTAATGAGCTGATGCGCGGCGGGGAGTGTGTTGGGTAAGTTGGCCGCATTCATCAAGGTTGTGAGATTGAACGCGCGCCACTCAGAAAAGTTTCGCACTAACGAAACTTTTTGTGAAAAACTTTTCCACACCACTCAGCGGCGATACCAACCCCGCTTGGCTTGCACTTCCAGGCCCGTGAGCAACGCGATCAACTCCTCCCCACGCAAACTCGTGCTGGCGCCCGCACCCTGCGGCCAAGAGAACCGACCTTGCTCCAGCCGCTTGGCGCACACCCACAGCCCCGACCCGTCCCAGAACAAAATCTTCAACCGATTGTGGCGCTGGTTGGTGAAGACAAACCAGTGACCCGACAGCGGGTCCTGCGCCAACACCGTTTGCGTCAGCGCGGCCAGGCGATTGAAACTGCCGCGCAAATCCACGGGCGTTAACGCGACGAACACGCGCGTGGCCGCAGAGAGATTCAGCATGGCGGCAGCCGCAACAAGCCGGCGACCAACTCCGCCGGCGCATCATGCGCCACGCGGCAGGTCAGCCCATCCGGTCGCACCAGTTCCACCGCCCAACGTGCGGGAGCCAGCGCCGCCGGTAGTTTGAGTTCTTGCCAGAGTGGCTGAGCCGCGCTGCCGGAGTCGGCTTGGGTGCGACAGTGCGCCACCCATTTCTGAAGAGTCGAAAGGCCCAGTTGATGACGGATGGCAAACTCACGCTGCGTCAAACCAGATCGATCATAGCGGCGCACCCAGCGGGCACGTTCGGCGCTCGTTGCGCGTGGCCGTCGCGTCCCAGCGATAATTTGATTCATGCACTGACTATAACGGAGCCGATTACTTCACCGCCAGATGTACCCAGGATGACGCTTACTGTCGAACAGCATGTGGAACCAGAAGTCGCCTTTGCCTGAGACGGACTCGCCTCGTGGCGGACATTTTTACCAGATCCAAGCGTTCGCAGGTCACTGCCACAATTCGGTCGTCGCGCAACCGGTCAACTGAGTTCATCGAACAATACAGCTACAAGCTCTGTTGCCACCCGTTTCGCCAATCGAACTCACCGATTGCCGCTAAGAGGTCGGCCCACAGAGATAGGACTGCATCAGGAGGATCAATTTGAGTGGCACCCGTCGTGTGCGCCAATCGAACAAGTCGCATCCTGTCCAGCACCCATCCATGCTTACAAAGTCTGTCGAAGAAAACTTGTTCGAGACCCAACAGATCCTCAGGAGTGGCGCCTCCCCTGATGGCCGATGCCTGATAGAAGCCATGCTTCCACACACCGGCAAAAACGTTGATCTTCTCTGGCAATTTGGATTCGAGGTTATTTAATGGTCCGGTTGCGCATTGGATCAGGAAAATGGGTTTCCCGCTACGCACCTCATCGGCAACTGTATAGGCGGCGATAACATCTACACCCAAGTCGTTATCATCACTCGTGACCATTTCTGGTTGTAACTTGGTTTGTTCATGACAGCGTTTGGCAAGCTTGCGAAGTGCTGGCTTCAGTGATTTTGGCAATCCACGCTCTTCTCTGGGTATGCTCAAGACTTCAGCGACTAGACCGGCTCTGCGAAATGACCAGCAGACCAAATCCTCGAAATATTTGCGAAAGCGAACTGCCAAGTCCTCACCATCTGCCAACCCGCCTTGTCTCAGCGCACTCCCTAGCAAAAGGAAGGAATAGGCACTGAATGGCGGCGCGGCTTTTGGCTTGATTGTTCGCTCAGAAGCTTCAAATGGATAGCCACTGGGGGACATCGCCGCTCTTTGAACAGCGACCTCGAAAGCATCTTGAATCAACGTCTTTGCATCTTCCCCGTCGAGTCCCTCCACCGCCTCTTTGAGAATATCCTTGCTGTGGAGCTGCTTTTTCATCTGCAAGGCAGCAATCTCAATCGCATCACACAACGCAGCAGAGGCAGTCACTTTCATGCCCTAAAGTCCCAACAGTGCTCTGAGTGAAGCAAACAGCGTTTCGATTTTTTGGAACTCTTTCTTGCTGGATGTAATATGTTCTGCATTCTTGGCTGTTACCGTGAGTGGACCGTCAGGAAGAACAGTTCCCACCATGTCTTGCAACTCTGAACGCACTTGTCCGAGCACTTCAGCCACATACTCTTCTCGACTCTTGGTGTACGCATCAGCTCGGCTCAGATTCCCCGTCTTTTCCAGTTCTTCGGTTGCCGCTGGTACTGCTAACACACGATTGAGTTTGTGGATTTGCCGTGAATCAGGAATTACCGGCGAAATTGCGTTCTTCTTACTCCCATAAAGCCAGATCCAGAGCTTCTTAAGCTTTTCATCATCAACAGCGGTTACTACACCTTTCTTGGGGTCAATTTTTAATTTCAGCCAGTTTTGTGTTCCTGGCGCATCTGTTGCGGTAAGGAGATAGGAGAAAAAGAACTTCTTTGTTGCGTCATCCTGTTCAGCGACGCGCTCAACAAGCGACTGCGTGCGAATCAGGCGCTGAATCTTCTTCGTCTTGTCTCCGATTAGTTGTGCGATTTCTTCAACGTCATGGCCTCCACGAACTAGTCGGAGCGCGTACTGCGCCATTGCGGCGGGCTCCCATTCCATCACACCCGTCACATGTCTGAATCCGACGAACGAAAGCGTTTCTTCACGGTTATCACGGATGATCACTGGAACTTCGGCAAGTCGGTCACGGGCAGCTTGGTCTGGGAACTTGGAGGGGTTAGTGCGGATGTAGTTAATCGCTGCTAGCCGACGGTTGCCCTCAATAACCAAAAGCACGGTTTTTCCCCGAAGTTCTGGGAGTGACTCGCGAACGGCAACAAGCGGTTCTTCCCAAAAGAAACCATTCCGATACAGTGAGTCGACAATCGGCTGAATATCGAACTCCCTTTCCATAATCCTTTGGATGGCTGCTTGAGTTCCAGTGTGTGTGAATTCGGCCAACCTTGGATTTTGGGGATCAAGATAAAGGTTGTTGTCGACAGTGATCGGCTGTGGTCGCTTCTCATCTTCAGTGCGGTTGTAGGCTGTCAAATCGAGAACGGCGAGTTTCTTCTTGCTCATATTAGTTCCTCCAGAATGGCTTTCGCCATCAACGGTGGCACGGCGTTACCGACGTGCCGGTATTGATCAGTCAAGGTGCCGTGCAAACGGACCCGGTCAGGGATGGACTGGATCCTCGCGGCTTCACGCACACTCAAAACGCGGTCTTGGGTGGGATGCACAAAACAGCCCCAGTGCGGATCGCACTTGGTCAACATTGTAAAGGCAGGCTGATCTGGCAATAACCGTCCGTAGCGTGTCGTGTGGTCAGAAAGCCGCGCGCGTTTCATGCCTGCCGGCAGCAACCGCCGTGGAATGTCGCGCCAGTTTCCGCCCGGCAGAACATGCGAGATGCGCTTCAAGTTCACCGGGCGCAGTTTTGCACACTGATGGGCGGTGACCGTGCCATTCATGCCATTGCGCATCGTCTTTTGAAAACTATTCGTAGGTGGTGCGGTGTATCTTGATGAGGCAGCCGTTTCATCTGGCAAATCGCCGATGGCCTCGCCGACGGTTGTGCTGTGCGATTTGTGTGCATGCAGCGACTTCAGGATGCTTGCCGGCTCAGTTTTTTCCCGACTACCAAGCAGAACCAAGCGCTGGCGATGTTGTGGCACCCCGAAACGAGCTGCATCAAGCACTTGAAAGTCTGTCTTGTAACCGCGGGCGCGTAGTGAACGGACGATCGTTGCAAAGAATTCTCCGTCATCAATCGAAAGCAGCCCCGGCACATTTTCCATCAAGACCCAGCGGGGCTTAAGCACACTGGCAAATTCCAAGAACCGCATCACCAGCAGACATCGGTTGTCGGCTGTGCCGCGCTGGTGGTTGTTGACGCTGTACGGTTGGCAGGGGGGGCCGCCAACCAACACATCCACATCTCCCCGGCTGATTCCGAGTTGTTTCAAAATTTGCGACGCAGAATGTTCCAGCAGGTTTTCGCATGTGCCGGCTAACGAACCAAAAACCTCAGCGTATGACTCGATGGCAACCGCGTCCGCATCCACTCCACCAATCACCTTGTAGCCAGCCATCTCAGCACCGAGCGAAATTCCGCCAACACCGCAGTAGCAATCGAAGATCGTGCGATCTGTCACCTCAACCGCCTTTTCTTTTGTTTTGCTCTGTCATGTTGAACCAGTCTAGTCAAACCAGCCATTGCGTCCAAGCCAAAAACGCCGGGCAACGGTATGACACGTCATTCTTGGCGGCGACACCGAAGCTCTCGCGTCGCGCTGGACAAGGAGGAGGATGACGCGCAGGGCGGTGAGGAGTGGCTGTTCGACTGCGTGATGACGGCCAAAGTCCGGCCGATGCTGATCTTGAGTATTCCCTTTGGCGAACGTGACCGTGCCATTGTGTTGGCGGTCTTTCACAGCACGGCACTGCACGGTTCACCGTTCTTGGCTGGTCAGTAATTCTTCAAAGCGCGCTTGGCTTTGGCGATGTTGTCGACGCGGAGAATCATGGCACCGGTGGCGCTATCGGGCGATGTCGAGCTGTAGGCGTAATCGATGTTAATATTCTGTTTGGCAAGCATTTTGGCAACGCGAGCCAAAGTGCCGGGCTGGCTCGGTCCATCCAAGACCAAGACGTCGCGTTCAATCACCAAAATTCCATGTTCACCCAGCAAATGCAGCGCTTTCTGCGGATCGCTCACCACCATCCGCACCACCGCATGATCCACGGCATCCGATATTGAAATCGCTTCGATGTTGATCTTTTTGTCGGCCAGCGCCTGGCAGACCGAGGCAAGGGTTCCGGGCTTGTTTTCGACGAATAATGCGAGTTGTTTGGCTATTTTCATGGTGATCTCCGTTTCGGTTGGATTCTTCGCGCCACCATCCACTCGTAAAGCTATTTCGTCAACAAGAAACAACCTCACAGACCTAAATTGGTCGCAAGATGATAATAATTGTTGCATTTAGTTCATAATATCAGTAATACTGGACGGAATAGGCGATTAAATGAATCACGTCGACAACAATGGCCAATCGCGTGGCCTTGACGAGCAGGAGCGCATGATCGTCCGGGCCCTGGTCCGGGATTCCCGCTTGAGCGACAATCAGATTGGCAAGCTGACCGGGGTCCCGATCCCGACAGTGCGACGGAAACGCAAGCGGCTCGAAGCCGCCGGCTTGCTCAATTATTATTGCGCGCTCGATATGCAGGAGACCGGTACCGGATACTTCGGCGCCCGGCATCTCTACGTCATTAAATTTCGAATTGGCATCACGCTGAAACAGATCGTGGACGAAATCAAAAGCGAGCCGAACGTCCGCACAATTTTCACTGATCTGATTTACGAATCGCACATTGCGGAGATTGACGGCCGCATCGCCCTGGTCATGGTCATTGAGGGCAAGCACGATGCCGACATCGTCGAAAACGTCCAAGGAAAAATCGTGCCGTCGCTGCGCAAGAATCACGGCCCGGATTCGATCGAGGCAATCTCCACGGTCCGCCTCCTGAGCCCGATTCGCATTTTCCACAATTACGTGCCAATGGTGAACATGCGCCACGGCATTTTAGCAGATGAATGGCCGAAGGACGCCATTTTCGTCGCCTGAGTTCCCAATGAAATACCTCGATTTACCCCCCAAACAAGGTCTCTACGACCCGGCCCACGAGCACGACGCGTGTGGCGTCGGCTTTGTCGCCAACATCAAAGGCCGGCCGTCGCACGCGATTGTCGAGCAGGCGCTGCAAGTGTTGAACAATCTCAACCACCGCGGCGCCTGCGGCTGCGAAGTCAACACCGGCGATGGCGCCGGCATCCTCCTGCAAGTGCCGCATGATTTTCTCGTCGCCGCCTGCCGCCGCGAGCACATCAGCATCCCCGGCCGCCGCGAGTACGGCGTCGGCATGGTGTACCTGCCGGAAAACAAGCAACTCCGGTACAAGTGCGAAAAACTATTTGAAGAAATCGTGGCGAATGAAGGCCAGACCGTCCTCGGCTGGCGGACGGTGCCCACCCAGAACTTCGGCCTTGGCAACTGGGCGCGCAAGAATGAGCCGGTCGTCCGGCAGGTCTTCATCGGCCGGTCCGCCGACTTGACTGATGACATGGCATTCGAACGCAAGCTCTATGTCATCCGCAAACTTGCGGAACGCGGCATCCGCTACGCCGGCATCAAGGGTGGCGACCGGTTTTACATCCCCAGCTTGTCGTACAAGACCATTATATATAAGGGGATGCTGCTACCGGGTCAGGTGGAGCCTTTCTACTCCGACCTGTCCGACCCAGCCCTTGCCACTGCCATTGCGCTGGTGCACTCCCGGTTTTCGACCAACACCTTCCCGAGCTGGGAACGGGCGCACCCGTACCGTTACATCGCCCACAACGGCGAAATCAATACGCTCCGCGGCAACATCAATTGGATGGTCGCCCGGCAATCCATGATCGAGTCCGACCTGTTTGGCACGGACATCCGGAAACTTTTTCCGCTCATCAATGAGGACGGATCCGACTCGGCGATGTTTGACAACGTCCTCGAATTTCTCGTGCTCGGCGGCCGGTCCCTGCCACACGCAATGATGATGATGATTCCCGAACCATGGTCCGGCCATGAAAGCATGAGCGACGAGAAGAAAGCCTTCTACGAATATCACTCCTGTTTCATGGAAGCGTGGGATGGCCCGGCCAGTATCGCTTTCACCGATGGCCTGAAAATTGGCGCTACGCTCGATCGCAATGGTCTGCGACCATCCCGCTATTATGTCACCAAGGATGACCGCGTCATCATGGCCAGCGAAGTCGGCGTCCTCGACATCCCGGCGGAAAACATCCTGCAAAAAGGCCGGCTCCAGCCGGGCCGCATGTTCCTCATTGATACCGAACAGGGCCGCATTGTCGCCGACGAAGAAATCAAACAGAAAGTGGCGACCGCGCAGCCGTATCGGCTCTGGCTGAACGAACATTTCATCGCCCTGGAAGATTTGCCCGCGGCGACCGCCAAGACGACCGATCACACAACCATCGTGCAGCGCCAGCAAGCCTTTGGCTACACGTTCGAGGACATCCGCATCGTGCTCCTGCCGATGGCGCGCGACAGTGTCCAACCGCTGGGCTCCATGGGCACCGATACGCCGTTGGCGGTGCTGTCGAACAAGCCGCAGCCGCTCTATAATTATTTCAAGCAGCTCTTCGCACAGGTCACCAACCCGCCGATCGATTCGATCCGCGAGGAAATTGTGACCAGCTCCGGCACCGCCCTCGGCCCGGAAGGCAACCTGCTCGATCCCCAGCCGGAATGCTGCGCCAACATCAAACTGAAAAGCCCGATCCTCACCAACGAGGAGTTTGCCAAAATCCAGAAGTGCCAGCTCGCGAATTTCAAGCCGGTCACATTGCCGATCCTCTTCCCGGTCGCAGCCGGCGTCCAGGGGTTGGAAAAAGCGGTGGACGAACTTTGCCAGCAAGTGACCCAGGCCATCAAAGCGGGCAAGACCTTTATCATCCTGTCGGACCGGGGGGTGGACAAAGACCACGCACCGATCCCGGCCCTGCTGGCGGTGTCAGCGGTCAACCACCACATGATTCGCGAAGGGACCCGCACCCGGGCCAGTCTGATCCTTGAATCCGGCGAGCCACGGGAAGTGCATCACTACGCACTGCTCATCGGCTACGGCGTCGGCGCCGTCAACCCGTATCTCGCTTTCGAGACGCTTGATGACATGATCCACGAAGGCATCCTGACCGGCGTGGACCACAAAACGGCTGTCAAACATTACGTCAAAGCCGCCGCCAAAGGGGTCGTCAAAACCATGGCCAAGATGGGTGTCTCGACTATTCAAGGCTACCGGGGGGCGCAGATTTTCGAGGCCATCGGCCTCAACTCAGCGGTGATCGACAAATACTTCACCTGGACCGCCTCGCGCATTGAAGGCATCGGCATCGAGGAAATTGCCGCCGAGGTTTTGCGCCAGCATCACCACGCTTTCACCGACCGGCCCCTGGCCGTTGACGCCCTTGATTCCGGCGGCCAGTACCAATGGCGGAAGGATGGTGAGTACCATCTCTTCAACCCGGAAACCATCCATAAGCTCCAGCTCGCCACCCGAACCGGCAACTACAAGATCTTCCAGGAATATACGGCGGCGGTGAACCAGACGGCAAAACACCTCTGCACGTTGCGCGGTTTGTTTGAATTAAAAACCGCACCCCGGCCGGTCCCGCTGGACGAGGTCGAGTCGGTCGAAAGCATCGTCAAACGATTCAAGACCGGCGCGATGAGCTACGGCTCGATCAGCCAGGAAGCGCACGAGGCGCTGGCCATCGCCATGAACCGCCTCGGCGGCAAGTCCAACACCGGCGAGGGGGGCGAAGACCCGGCCCGGTACACGCCCGAACCGAACGGCGACTCGAAGAACAGCGCCATCAAGCAGGTCGCCTCGGGCCGGTTCGGCGTGACGAGCAATTATCTGGTCCACGCGCAGGAACTCCAGATCAAGATGGCCCAGGGCGCCAAGCCCGGCGAAGGCGGCGAATTGCCCGGCCGGAAGGTGTACCCGTGGATCGCCAAGACACGGCACTCGACGCCCGGCGTCGGGCTGATCTCGCCGCCGCCGCACCATGACAT
>Ga0118677_10010883_pt1 | contig 13787 bp, 8 predicted proteins | sample AliMusrvi5mmetaG_FD_86154 | JGI IMG/M metagenome (GOLD analysis project Ga0118677, IMG submission 86154) | reverse complement strand
CGTATGCCGACCAACGCCGCTGCCGCATCGCCGGATATGCGCCCAGGGCATCGTAGCCCGCGACCGCGTCCAGTAAGGGATCCGTCCGCCCCTCGCCATGGCAGGCGAAACTGCTCCACGGATAATCGCCTGCTCGTTCCACCATCGTGGCCCGCAACGGGTTGGCCTCAATGTATCGCAGGACCGTCAGGAGGTGGTCGTCGTCTTGAATCACAGGGCTCTTGAATCGTCCTTGCCAGACGTGCCCGCTGCTGCCATGAAAGCGGTGGAATCGCTGCGTGTGCGAGACCAGCAGGCTCTGCACAATGCGACTGATGGAGCCTTCGCACGGACGGATGAGCATGTGGATGGTTTGTCATGAGGCAATAACCAAATAATTTGAATTTGCGCCGCTCCTTTATTTTTCTGCGAGGAGAAGCTGACTCGCCAAGTAGACGGTCTCTGCCGCCGCCCAGACGTCGGCCGGGTCGCCACAGCCTTGCGGAGGCTGGCGCTCAATCTCTTCATACCAGCAGACGGTCGTACTCGCTCGGTCCACCATCGCTTGCAGAATCCGCCATGCCTCCTTGGTCTCGCCAAGCCGCAGATGCCAGAGTGCAACCTCCGCGCTCAGATAGGGCCACACGCCGCGCGAGTAGCCGAGGTTCAAATGCAGACCGTCATGAAGATTGTTCTGAAGAAACCGCAGCGTTTGAACCGCGGCGGGATCGTCAGGCCGAATGGCATCGAAGGCGCTCACACTCATGACCACGCCCCAGAGCGGTCGGAGGCGGTTGGAACCGGTCGCACCAGGGAAGGATGGCAGCATCTTGCGGGAGTCCGCTTGGGTGGCTTGCATTCGCACCTTGTCGAAGGCGTGCTGGAAATCGAGCCAGCCATCATGCAATTCGTCGGCTTCCGGAAGATTCAGTCTCCGCGCAGCCTCGGCGGCAATCCGCACGCCGTTCAGCGCGCCGGCGTTCTGCGACCAGTGGTAGCCGAAACCCAAACCTCCGTCGCCAGCCAGGGGCGGGAGCCAACCCTCCACTTCGAGCGAACCCTGCTTGTGGACGCCGGCGTGTGTCCGCCGTGCGCGGAGCGTCGCCTGGGCAGACTTGATCAGCGTCGGTGCAATCTCGCGCAGCCAAGCCTCGTCGTGCCAGCGTTCGTAATGGCTCCAGAGCGCCGTCGCAGCCAGCCCCTGAACAATCCATTGGACGGCGCCGGTCATCTGCAGGTTGCCGGTTTCCCACATCTCGAAAATGCCGTCGTCTTTGAGGTGCTTGAGTTGATGGCGGAGCACCTCTTCTGCGTCGGTTTTCAGGCCGACTGCATCGAGCGCTCGGCTGACCTGAAACGTGTCGTAGGGATTGGCGCCGTAGTAGTTCTGGAGACCCTTGAGGACGCGGGCGTGGTCCGGGCGGGCCTCGATGAGCATGAGCATCTGGCGAAGCGAGGCGTCAAAGGCGTATTGCAGCTTAGGATTGGGAAGTTGAAGTTGCGCTGCATGGGCGAGTTTCTCTCGCCACAACCTGGCGGTGGCAGCGCAGGCCTCGTCATGCGAAAGGCCGTCGCCGAGAAACTGCAGATCGAAACTCACCGAAGCCGCGCCCGCTACCTGGACCTTGTGGAGCAACTGCCAATTGCTCCCCAGCGGGCCGGGCATAAAGGAAGTTCCCGCAGAGACAGTGACAGCCGGCGCTGGGAAGGTCCGCAGGAGTGGTTGGTTCTGTGCTACGAGTCGTGGCCCGTCGGCAACCTTTGCGTTCGTAGTGTTGCGAACCAAACTTGGCAATTCAAACTCGTGGGCTGTGGCCGTCTCGTTCGTCACGGTCACTCGCACGAAAAAGCCTTGTTCTTCCGGGGCGGCGGCAAACACGGCCTGTTCGACTTCCACCTCAGGCCACTTCAAGCGGGTCAGAACCGTTGGCACAGGCGAGTTTACGAGCGTCTGTTCAACGCTCTTCCAAGGGCCGTGCCCGGCGAGCTGCACCTGCAAACTGGGCCCGATGATGTTGCCACCCATGCCACAGGGCTTCGGCGACGAAAGCAGCGATTGCACCAGCCCATTGCCGGCGACGAACGCTTTGCGTCGCGAGTAGGGCAGGGCGACTGGCGTCTTGCACGGGAGAGCAAACAGCCCGTCACCGAGTGCCGCGATTGCTTTGGGACCGCTTTCGGCCGACTTGGCAGACGAGTTCTCGGCCGCGCCACAAGTTGCCACCGGAAAAACGATGCAGAGGCCGACTACCATGATCAGCAAGTTTCCAGCTCGTCGTCGCATGATTCGCTTCCTTTCCATTGGTTGGTCATCGGAACATTCTTCTTCAAAGGCACGCAACCCTCCATGGTGATCCTACACAAATCAACGCACTTGGCGTCGCGTCAGTCGTCGTGCGTCTGCCAAGCTGAACTTTCCGCCGGCTCACTGCCTTGTCCGGATGGTGACCGGTCCCAACAGGCCGGAGACCGTCGATCCCCGGTACTGGGTTGGGATCGTGGCGTAGTGGTTGGCCAGCGTGTTGCAGACCAGCACCTCGATGCGGTTCTCGCCCGGCTTTACGTACTTCGTAATGTCCAACCTCCAAGGCGGCGCCACCCTGACGCCGGCGAGTTGCCCGTTGACGTGGATCTCAGCCGAGGCGACAAGGTCGCCGAGATCGAGTGTCACTTGTCGGGCGGCCGGGATCGTCGCAGTCTTCCGATACCAGGCCCCACCGGAGTAGCTCAGCATGCCTTCGTTCTTCGACCAGTCGCCCAAGTTGCTTTGACCGGGACCGCAGTCCAATTCGATCGGCTCGGGGATTGCCGCTCCACCGTAGCAGCCGCGCTCTTGCTCGATTCGCAGCATCAGGGCGACCGGCTTGACCGCCGTTTGCGGCAAGGTGAACGTGCTTGTGCCGGTCAAGGGTTTCGCGTCGGCCCAAACCTTCACCTTACCAAGCGCGGCGATATGCATCGCGCGCAGGCCTGGTGGGGCAGTGAATCGGTACCAGCCCATTGGTACTTTCTCGTCCGGGCGCACGTCGAAGGGCAAGACGCTGGCATTCTTCCACCAGCGCGACGCCAGCGGACTACTCTTGAACTTCGGCTGGCCGGTTGCCGTCAACGGTTCGCTCTGGGGCAACTCTTCGACAGGCATCCTGGAAACGACGAAATAGGTCCGGCCGGGCTTGCTGTATTGCAACACGAGCGGATTCGTACCGGCTTTCAGCTTGACCGTGTTGCCGGCGACAATCGCACCATTAAGCCACACCCTGGCCGGCTTCAGCTCACCGGTGATGGTGTAGCCGGTCATGTCGCACGGGGCGACGACTGTCGTCCAGAAATAGGAGGCGCCGTCGGCCTCATAGCTGACCACGGTCGGCATGAAGCCGCCATTATGTTTCGCGCGCCCTACGGCAATGAACTCGTCGTGTACTTCCGCTTTCAGACCGTGATAGCCCTGATGGCCCGGATCGTTCTCCATGCCCCAGCGCCAGGAGAACTCGTACGGTTTACCAGATTGGCTGGGCGGCATGGCAGCCGAGGTGATGAACTTCGGGCCGAAGGAACAGGTAACTTTGCGCCATGGACCGTCGGCTTTATTGCCTTCGCAGTACCAGAGTTGCCGGACCTCGGCGCCGATCTTCCTGGACGTTGGCGGCCAATGGAAGTCGCCGAATCGGTTATCGCTCGTCGGCTGCAGTTCGAATTCCCAATCGCCGTCGAGGTTGATGACGCTCGCCGGTTGCTCCTTGGAATCTTTGACAAGTTCGACCTGTCCGGGGCTGAAGACGATCAACTGGATTTCCTTCTCCGTGAGGGGCAGTTTCAGTTTCGTGCCGTCGGCGGTTTGCGACGTGACCGCTAGCGGCCGCGTCGCGCCGGTCCACGCGTCCCATAACTCGACCTTGCCGGTGGCACGGAAGAAACATTCGCTGTCCTTCGGAGCATTGTAAATCGCGTACAGGTCGCGAGTGCCAAGCTTGCGGTGCTGGATGCAGCCGGGGCCGGCGTAGTCGCGGCTGGGCAACTTGGCAAACACGTCATTCGTCAGGCCATCGGGGAAGATCTCCTTCACCATCGCAGCGACTTCGGGATCGTCGCGGCCCAGGCGGTCGCTGGCTTCCGGCAGCGCGCCCAAGGCCAAAACGATGCCGCCCGCACGGTGTAGTTCAAGCGACTTTTGCAGGGTCGTATGACGCACGGCCTTCATCGCAGGTAAAATTAAGACTTGATAGACTTCGCCGGAGACGTGGAGTTCCTTGCCGACGACCTTGGCGCGGTCGAGCGACTCGAAGTCCATGAAATCGAAGTCAACGGACTTGGCGTAGAGTTCTTCGGCGGTGGTGAACGCGGTTTGCACCGCTTGCGGGCCGTTCATGCCGGTCTCCATCGACGCGACCGGGTAGAGAATTGCGACGTCGCAGCGGTGATGGCCCTGACTGAGCACGTAAGCAAGGCGTTGGACGCAGTCCATGAATTCGCGCATGTGTTTCCAGTAGGGCATCCGGAACGTGTTGTCGGGCGGCGCCCATTCCCACCAACCGCCGTGCGTCGAGTAGTACATGCCGTGGAACGCAAGCAGGTTGTAGCCCATCACAAAATCGGCGAATGTCGCGTCCACGACACCCGCCGAGGTGGTGCCCCAGCCGCTGCCGTAAAAGCCTTCCAGCCAAACGCGTGGACGCAGGTAGAGATGCGCCATCGAACTGGCGACCTTCGCTTTGATCAGGTTCTTGCCCAGATTTGGCTGGTCGGCACCTGGACCTTGCATCCAGCGTTGCGTGCGGAAGTAGTCGCCGAACTCCACGATGTCGCGCCCTCGACCACCGTGGTCGCAGCCCATCGTCATGCCGCGCTCTTGGTGCCAATCGAAGATCGGTTTGAAATAGCCTTCTTCTGTCAAAGACACCATGACATCGCTGTAATCGAGGCGGATCTTCGGCGTCCGCGGGCCAACGTCCGTAAACAGCGCCGGCAATTCTGGCACGATGTCGTAGCCCTTGCGCCGCTTGAACTCCTCTGCGAACCGTGCCGTCCAGAGATGGCCCCCAACGCCGAACTGAAGCTCGTCGGAAAAGAAGAAATTCAACCCCTTCCCGCCTTCGCCGGGAAAATTATCTTCAAACTTGCCGAAAAACTTCCTCGCGTACTCCGGACCCGACAAAGGGTTCATCGGGTCGAGCGAGTACGGCACGCGTACGGCGCATACGGCGACCTTTCGGTTGGCAATCTTGGCGGTAGCGATCGCGTTGGGCGGGGTGCCGTTGACCAGTCGCAGCTCTGCGCCGGACAGATCTGGGTGCTCTCGCAGCACTTCGTCGACGCACCAGCCCTGGCCGAAGCCAAGCGTGTAATCGCTGAGGCTGACGGCCGAACCTTGTCTCTTCGCCGCCTGCATGAACCAACCGACAAGATTCCACCATTCCTGAGAAAACAGCGGCGGTTCGCTCGGAATCGTCAACCCGTAGCTGTGTCCGCCCTTGTCGGAATGAGCATAGTTGATCTGGTATCCGGCGATTCCCATGCCGGACATCTGGTCGAGGATCCAGCCAAGTCTTTCCTTCGTCAACGGATCGCCGAGCCACCAGAAGAACGGCACCACGCCATAGCCCGGCGGCGGCTTCTGAAAGCCTGGCAGAACATCCAGGTCCGGACTGCGGTCGGACTGACCAACTGCCCAGGTAGGTACGGGTTTTACATTCGCCGGGTCGCTGTACGACAGGTCTCCTGCCTCCGCGATCGCCGAGGCCAGCAGACACATAATCCCCAAGCAAGTCACTTTCATCGTATTCCTCCGCAAGCCGAGTGCTCGAATAAAGGGGTCAGAACTATTGAAGAAAGGTGAAGAAAGGGGTCAGGTGAAGAAAGGGGTCAGAACTATTAGTTGTCCTTAACATCCTTCCGCGGTCTCCCGCGGGGACGGATGGTCAAATCAAGCTTCAATTTCGCGCACAGGCGATCTACCCAGCGAGGCTCGCCGAAGGGCAGACCGGTCTCATTACTGCGGCGAATGGCCGCCAACTCCGCCTCCTCCGGTTCCTGGTGTACGTATGCCGACCAACGCCGCTGCCGCATCGCCGGATATGCGCCCAGGGCATCGTAGCCCGCGACCGCGTCCAGTAAGGGATCCGTCCGCCCCTCGCCATGGCAGGCGAAACTGCTCCACGGGTAAGGTCGTACACCAAAGCGACGGAAGCGATTAACAGATCCATGGGATTGACGCCTACACCGCGCCGGAGCAAATCAACCCGCAATTGACCGAATTTCCTAGCGCAATCGTCATCGAAATCCAACCGATTAACCTCGTCGCGGAGCATCGCCTCGATCGCGGACAATGCCGACGCCGCTTTGGCCTTTCCAAATGCCCAAACGTACAGTTCGGCCAAAGCGACCGAAGAGATGTACAGGCGACCCGAGTATTGGACAAAACGGTGCGTCAAGCCGCGTGGGTGCTTGAGGTGGAACGAAACGATGTTCGTATCGAGTAGAAAGCTCATTGCGGCAACTCCCGCCATGTCGCAGCCTTGCGATCAGCGTGAATTTGGTCTAGGATTCTGTCGTCTTCCTCGGTCCATTCCTCTGCCATCATGCCCGCCGCCGTTGCAATACCGCCGGGCTTCCACCCAGGCGGCGGCCCCGGCAGCTTCTTGGGTGCTACTTGCGACCAACTCTCCACCGGGGGCGTTTCGGAAAGCATCGTGGGCATAACAATCAATTCCACGGCTTGCCCGTCCGAAAGGCCGAGATCTTCGCTCACTACGATTGTTTTTCCGTGGACAACTCCACGCAGCACCATGTTCATGACTTACTTCCTTTGTGTTCTTGGTGAATTTGCTCCAAAGAGTTCGGGGGACACGAACCTGAGCGTTCGGGGGTTCGGGGGACACGGGGTGGTGGAGTACGGAAACTCAATCGCAGTGGTGCGTTGCGCGAACCGGTCTAAACCAGGGTGAAAGGTTACCGTTCGTTGGATTCCGTGCATAACTCACCATTTCCCTGGGGGTTCGCTCCAAGCACCCTACAATTGATGAATAATCCAGTTTAACGCATGATATACCAGGCGACAGCCGTGCCGACAGACACAATCGTCAGCCACAGGCGGTAATCCTTGTACCAACAGGATTCGATCGCCATCATCGGATCCTCCGGCATCGCTTTTGCCTCTTGACCCCAGAGGCTGGAGACGGTCGTGTTGACCAGTTTTTCGGCTGGCGGAGGCGGAGTCAGCAGGGAAACAGCCACCAGCGCCACCATGCAAAGCAAGGCCACAACCATGGCACAGTGCAGCCAAGGCCGAAGCAGGGGATGGTCCATCAAGGGCAGGAACCCGGCGGCCGGATTCCGCGCAACGGCCGCCTGGACCTCCCTGGCGATCGGCAAGAGACCGGCAAAAAGAGCAGGCGAGTTCCTCTCCACCCAACGTCGCTTGGCTGCTTGCATATTCTCGGTGGCCGCGACCGCCGGCGTGTCGCGCAGCGCGGTCCGATAGTCATTATTCAAGGCTTCCACTTCCTTCTCCGGCGCATTCAGCAATGCACGGGCATCGGGCAATACGCTGCCCGAAAAGACCGCACCGCTGGCCTCTGCGTTTTCCGTCAGCGCCTTGCCGGATGCCAGCAGCTTGTCGGTGGCGAGAGGCAGTTGCGAGGCGCTCATTTCGAGCAGTTCCAGGGCGGATTTAGCGGCGGTGTGCTTGGCGACAACGAGCCGCGAATTGAACATCACCAGCGGCGCCAGCAGCAGCGCTGCCGCCATGCAGGCCAGCACGCCGGCCGCGTTGATTCGCTTGCAGAACACGGCGAAGAGGAAGATGCCCGCGAAGGGCATCATGAGGTAGGCGGAGACCGTCTGGATGTAGATGAAGAGGCTTCCAAAACCCCCGATCACCGGCGCCCAGAACGCGCCCAGGGCGAAGACGGACACGACGGCGATCCGCCCAACGAGGATCTGGCGGTCCTGATCGGCCTGGGGACGAAACTTGAGATAGAAGTCGCGCGTGACGAGCGTGGCGATCGAGTTGTACGTCGCGCTCAAGTGGCCCATCAGCGCCGCGCTGATGCCGGCCACCGTAAGCCCCAGAAGCCCGACGGGCATGAGATTGGCGAGCATCGTGGGATAGGCCAGATCGCCTTTCGAGAGGCCCGGATAGAGCGCGGCGGCGATCAGGCCGGGGCCGACGAGGATGATCGGATTGAGCGTCTTCAGGAAGGCGCAGAAGGTCGCGCCCAATCGCCCTTCGTTGAGGTTCTTGGCCGCGAACACCCGCTGCACGAGCACCTGGTCCATGGAGAAGTAGAACGTGCCCACGAAGAACACTCCGATGAAGATGCCCGGCCAAGGGTTATCGGGGTCTGTCGCCGGCTTGATCATCGAGAACATGGCCGGGTCCAGCTTGGCCTGCAGGGCTTCCAGCCCGCCCAGGCGGTAGAGGCCCAGCGCCGTCATGATGATCGCGGCCGCGATGAGCACCACGGTCTGGATGGCGTCGGTGAAGACCACGGCGCTCAGCCCGCCTTTCATCGTGTAGAGCGCGGTCGCCAGGCCCACGCCCCAGATCACGGCATACTGGTTCCACCCCAGGATCTCGTGGAAGACCAGCGACGCCGCCCACAGCGAGGTGGAGATCTTGGCCAGCACGGAGAGCACGACCATGAAGCCCGAGAAGGCCAACCGCACGCTCGGGTTGAACCGCCGTTCAAGGAACTCGGGCACCGTGTAGATGCGGTTCTTGATGTAGAAGGGCAGGAAGAGCACAATCAGCGGAATCAGGCAGAAGACGGCGATCCACTCGTAGCTGCCGATCGCCAGCCCGGTGACATAACCCACGCCGGCCAGACCCACGAAATGTTCCGTGGAGATGTTGGCCGCGTAGATCGAGGCGCCGATGAACGGCCAGCGGAGCCGCCGGCCAGCAAGGAAGTAGCCCTCGCTGGTGTGCTGGTTGCGCCCCGCGCGCAACCCCACCACGATAATGACAACCGCATACACGACAACGATCGCCCAATCCCAATTTGCCAGCCGCATAAAACAGTCCTTTCGTTAGCAAACCGCATGAAACTCTCTCACCGCCTCGATATAGGCCTCGATATTCTCCCACGGCACCTCGGGTTCCAACATGTGCGTGGGACAACAGAAGAGACCGCCCCGCGGACCGGCAATCTGTAGATTGCGGCAGACTTCCGCCTGGATCTGCTCCGGCGTGCCGAAGGGCATGAGCTTCTGCGTGCCCAGCGTGCCGCTGAAAGAAAGCCGCGTTCCAAACTTCGCATGTACCTCCGCAAAGTCCATGCACTCCGGCTGTACGGGGTTGAGAATATCCACGCCGACCTCGATCAGATCGTCGATGAACGGCAGAACGTAGCCGCAGGAGTGGTAGCTGATAAGGATGTCGGGCTTGATGGCCTTTGCCGCGGCAATGACCTTGGCCAGCCGCGGCTTGAGCCACTTGCGATACATGCTCAGCGACATCATGATCGTGCTTTGCATGCCGATGTCGTCGCCCAGCCCGAGAATATCCACCCCCGCCTCGGCGAACTTCCCCGCGCGGAAGCAGGCCAGGTCGGTGATCTTGTCCAAGAGAAACGTGGCCGCGGGATCGTCCGTACTCATGTCCACGAAGAGGTTGTCCATGCGGCGGAGATACCAGGCCGTTTCCCAGATCGTACACTCGGCCCAGACGAAGACCGCCAGTTCGCGGGCATGAATGGCCGCGACCGCCGGCTTGAGGTAAGAAAAGTCGAGGCGCTCGAAGTCGGGCCAAGGATAGACATCCAAGTCGGCCACCGAAGCGGCGCTGACCAACGGATGATGCATCTGCGTCATGTGGTGCGAATTGGGGTTATGCTCGTGGGCCACGCCCCAGCCGTCAAACTGCACGGCGTATTGGAAACCCTGCGGATAATACTTGTGCCAGTCGATCCGGTCGCGGCCAGGAATCCGCCAGACCTCGTCGAAGTTCCAGGCAAAGCCTGGATCGTAGAGGATGCGGTAAGGGGCCGCGAAGAAATCGAGGTAATCGCCTTTGAACTCCGGATACCGCCGGCAGAACTCCTCGGCCAGGGAAGGGCAGAGGTTCATGCCGACCGGTGCCCGTTGGTAACCTTGGCGTCGAAAGAGCCGCAAGAGATCTTCTCGCGGACTGTATTCCATCGCGGTCGCCCCGATCCGCCTTTCATGCCCAGAATTTTTCATGATAACTCGCCATTGTAGCTGAAACGGAACCGCGTGGCGAGAATTGCAAATTCCGACGGGATGTGGCCGGTTTCCCCCGGATGGGGAAATGAAGGGAACTTGGGGAAAAATCGCCGCAATAGCCGTGCAACGCGTGGACTGCGTACTAAGTAGTGGGATGAAGGAGCGGAAATCGAGCTTCGTGATTGCCATCACCCCGGCCCCCTCCCGCCCACAGGAGAGGGGATAAAGGGATCCTTGCCGCTCCCACCTAGTGTGTCAGCGGTTGAGGGATAAAACGAGAGGAAAAGGTCCGGAAATGGTTCGGAATGTGCGAAAGAGTGCAGATAATGGACCGCCCTAAACAAGTGTTATTAGTATAGCTAAAGGAGTTGTCACTTGGTTATTCTCCCTGTTTTCGCGGGTTGCATCCACTCGTGCGAATTATAAAAGATACACCAATGGTGGCGGAAATGGCTAGAAAACTCAGAATATCGACATCGTCTGGCACGCCCATGGTGGCACAAAAGTCGCTCGGCGCCAAAGGCGTCGGTAGACCACCAAGCGAGAGTAGACGTAGGCGTGCCGCCAGTAGAGGGATAAAGAATTGACTTGAATCATCATTCCATCCGCCTGTCGCGCAAAGCCCCCTTTATTCGCTCCCCCTCCCGCACATCCTAGACTCAACTTTTCCCCTGGTATATATTAAGTGCTCGTTCAAAAACAACTTGTGGTACGGGCGTCTCGCCTGCACATGCAGCCGGGACGGCCGCACCACGAAAACACGAAGTTAATGTTGGACAGGTATTAAGTCCTGTCGGAAACCGAATTTGCTATCATTTATTCCGCACCGGCGGCGTTGCCTGCCGGTGCCCTGCCTCGCACGGTTAGGAACCCCACCATGCTCGAACTCAAACGCGCGCAACGACGACGCTTCCTGAAAACGGCCATTCAAGCCGGTGCTGCCCTGGCAGTGCCCTATCTGGTTCCCGGATCGGTGCTTGGCAAGAACGGCGCGGTGCCACCCAGCGAGCAAATCGTGATGGGCTCGATCGGCATCGGTGGTCGCGGCTCCTACGTCATCGGCTGCTTCATGGAACAACCCGAGGTTCGTTTTGCGGCCTGTTGCGACGTGCGTGCCGATCGTCGCAAGGGAGTGAAGCATCGCATCGAAGAACGCTACGGGATCGCCGATTGCCCGGCCTATCGCGATTTCCGCGAATTGCTGGCACGGCCCGACATCGACGCCGTGCTCATCACCACCGGATCGAATTGGCACTCCCTGCTTTCCATCTTCGCAGCCAAGGCTGGGAAGGATGTATATTGCGAAAAGCCCTGCTCGAAAACGATCGTGGAGAGCCTCGCACTGGCCGATGCCTTCCGCCGCGGCGCACGGGTCTTCCAGGGTGGGATGCAGCGGCGGAGCCTGCCGCACTTTGAATTCGCCGCGGAACTGGCACGCCAGGGCAAGCTTGGCAAGCTGGAAACCGTCTATGCGCATCCCGGCGGATTGGGCACAAGAACCAGCGGTTGGCTGCCCGCCCAGCCGCAGCCGCCGCAGGACGAGGTCGATTGGGACATGTTTCTCGGCAGTGCGGCATGGCGGCCCTACAATTCCGGCATGATGAGCTCGGAGTTTGAGAAAGGTGGCGGCATGGTTGGCGGCGGATGCCTGGAATGGGGTTCACATTGCATCGACCTCTGCCAATGGGCCGCTCGGGCCGACGACACCGCCCCGGTCGAATACTTCCCCGTGGAGAACGGTCAGGCCACTGCCCGCTATGCCAGCGGCGTGAAGCTGGTCGTCCGCAATGATGGCTGGCAACCGCTGGGTTCCTGCCCCGTGCGCTATGAAGGCAGCGCCGGCTGGGTCGAGACGGGCGACAGCGGTCAGCTCGTGCTGAGTTCGCCTGCCTTGTTAGCTGGAAAGAAGGTGGCCGCAATTCCCGACTACCCGGCGACCTTCCACGTTCGCAATTTTCTCGACTGCGTGAAGTCGCGTGGCCTGCCGCGGGTAAACGCCCAGGTGGCCTGCCAGTCGCATATCGCCTGCCATGCCGTGAACATTGCCGTCTTCCTCAACCGCAAGCTAACCTACGATCCGAAGAAGAACGAATTCATCGGCGACAGTGAGGCCAATCGCCTCCGCGGCGAGGCCCTTCGCGACCCCTGGCGTTTTTAATGTAACTTCCCTCGCCCTTTGGGAGAGGGAACCAAAAGAACTCACCCGGAGCACCGTCATGCAATACCTGAAAACCTTCGCAATCCTGACACTCATCGTTGTCCTGACCACTCAGGCCAAGGCTGCCGACAAGGCGGTAAAGGCCAATCCTTCCAACGAACAGCAGAAGCTGATCGACCTCTTGCAGAGCGACGCGCCGCCGGCTGAAAAGGCCCTGGCCTGCAAGCGGCTAGCGATCATCGGCGACGGTGAAGCGGTACCGGCCCTGGCAAAGTTGCTTCCCAGTCTGGAGCTTTCCTCCTGGGCACGCATTGCCTTGGAGGTCATCCCCGACAGTGCGGCCGACGACGCCCTGCGAACGGCTTCCGGCCAATTGCAGGGTCGGCTCCTGATTGGCGCGATCAATTCGCTCGGAGTACGTCGCGACAGGAAGGCAGTCGATGGCCTCATCGTGCGGCTGAAGGATTCTGATCCGTTCGTGGCTGCGGCCGCCGCCGTGGCCTTGGGACACATCGGCAGCGAGCCGGCCGTAACTGTGTTGCGGCATTCGTTGTCGATCGAAGCGAAGGAAGTCCGTTCGGCGGTGGCCGAGGGATGTATCCTTTGTGCCGAGCGCTATCTGGCTCAAGGCAATCGAGAGGATGCGGCAAAACTCTACGACGAAGTCCGCGCGGCCAATCTGCCGCGGACAAGGATCTTGGAAGCAACTCGCGGCGCCATTCTCGCCCGTGGGGCGGAAGGCGTGCCGCTGCTGGTCAAAGAGCTTCAGTCAGCCGACAAGAGCCACTTCGCCCTAGGGCTGAGCGTTGCCCGTGAGCTTCCCGGCCGGACTGCGACGGAGGCCGTCGCCGCCGAGTTGGTCCGCGCGGTCCCGGAACGTCAATCGCTGCTGGTTCTTGCGCTGGCCGATCGCGGCGAGGCGAGCGTTGTGCCGCAGATCGTCAAAGCTGCGAAGAACAGCCCCGAGCTAGTGCGGATTCATGCCCTGCGCGCCTTGCAGAAGATTGACGATGCGGTGAGTGCTCCCGTCTTGCTCGATGCGGCGTTGGAGGACAATGCGGCCATTTCGCAGGCGGCGCTGGCGGTGATCGACCGTCAGCAGGGCGCCGCGCTCGACGGCCTCATCGTCGAGCGATTGCCCCCGGCCAGCGGCACGGCTCGAAAGATCCTCATTGAACTGGCCGGACGGCGGCATATTGCGGCGGCAACCGCTACGCTGTGGAAGGCGGCCGACGATCCGGATGCGGCGGTCCGAACCGCGGCCCTAGCTGCCCTGGGCGGGACGATTCAGTTTGCAGAACTTTCACAACTGATTGCCAAGCTCCACGGCGTGCAATCGTCCGACGACGCAGCCGCGATTGCCAAGGCGCTGCAGGAAGCCTCGCTGCGGATGCCCGATCGGGAAGGCTGCGCCGAGAAGTTGGCCGTTCGACTTTCTGATGCTTCCGCGGAACTCAAGTGCAAACTG
>Ga0118677_10010882_pt1 | contig 13788 bp, 6 predicted proteins | sample AliMusrvi5mmetaG_FD_86154 | JGI IMG/M metagenome (GOLD analysis project Ga0118677, IMG submission 86154) | reverse complement strand
GACGGGCAGCGTCGTCACGAAACTGCCTTCCGCCGGCCCGGTGAGGATGGAGGTGTCCGGGGGGGCGAGATCTACCGTAAAATGGCGCATGGCCGGTGAAAGGTCTTCGTGCCCGGCCAGGTCTTGCGCTTTGACTTCAAAGGTATAGGCGCCGGCGGTCAGCGCATCGAGGGTCGCACTGGTGTCCGGGCTCCATGCCGACCAGTCGCCGCCATTGAGGCGCCAGGCGTATTGCAGTTGCGCCCCCGGGGTCGCGTCGTCGTTGCCGCTCCAGGTAAATGTCACCGGCAGTGTGGTTACGAAACTACCCTCCGCCGGGCCGGTGAGAATGGTGCTGTCCGGGGGGGCGAGATCCGGAGTATACAGGACGGCGTGACTATAGGAGAAATCCGTGCTATTCGACGCCCCCACCATAACTCCGAGGTTGTTGATATCGCAGATCTCCCAATTGTCTCCGCCGGGTAGCGGGGCAACCTCCTGGATTCCCGCCGCAGGTGACCAAATCCAGCCATGCACGTGCTGGTTATCCGGGGTGTAACAGTAACCACCAATCTGATCCAGGTCATTGATACCATAGGCAAAGGTGCGCCCACCGGTCGAAGAGCCCAGGTCAACGGTTTGCGTGCCGTCCCAGAAGCGCGCATGCGACTCGTCGTTCCCTGTAATGTGGCCGGCCGTATTAATGCGCGAGGCATAAGCGCCGCTGAATCCGGGGATGTCCTGTCGAAGATAGTTTTGCAGTGGATCCCAGGTGACGCCATTCCAGGGCCAGCGCCAGGAGACGCCGGAGATCACACCGGCATTATTGATGCCCCACGCCCAGAACAACCCCAAATCGGTGACGTGCCCGGCGGCATCCCACAGCACGGCATGGTCATATCCTGAGCCCCGGCAAAAGCCGACCGCCTGCCCCTGATCGTTAATGTCATAAGTGGTGCTCAAGCTGAAGCCCGGAAGCATTTCCAACTGATGCACACTGCCGTCGGCATCCCAGCGCACGGCAATCCACACGCCGCTTGTTAAACCAACCCGACCCACTACCTGACCCCCGGCATTGATCGCCACGGGTGAACTCCACAATGCATCAGGGAACTGATCCACCTGGTGCAGACCATTGACGCGATCCCAAATAAAGGTCTGGGGACCATTCGCATCATAAGTATTGCCGCACACTTGACCGCTATCGTTGACGGCAAAGGCACTGCTCTCCACATCCGGGGCCAACTGTGCTCCGATATCGGTCATGACATAATAGATGGCCTGCGCCGGGCAGGCTACCAATCCGAAGAGAGCTACGGTGATGGCGAAGACGAGTGCCGATACTACATAATTCTTGTACATAATCCCCCCCCCTTGCGTGTGATTGACGCGACAGCCAATCAACAACCTGCTCGTGATCTACCGCTCTGTTTGAGGAGATACCGATAATAAGGCCTCCTCGTCGAAAGCATGGCTTGAGCAAGTTAACGTTTATTCAGAAACGTTTAATTATAGCATGGTTATGGGGAAAAGCAAAAAGTTTGCTATCTTTTTTTTATAATATTCACTTGCGGTGCCCACAGGTCATCGCAGATATCTTTCCATGAAGCGTTACTCCGCAGTGATCGGGACGCATGATGGATTTTCCGCACTCGACCATGGCGTTGTTTCGTCGGGCCGGTAAACGTGCTATACTGACGGTCATCTGCTATGGCGACCATCCTGCTGGAAATTGGAACCGAAGAGTTGCCCGCCAGTTACCTTCCCCCGGCGCTACTTCAACTCGCCGAGCAGGCGAGAACGCGCCTGCAGGCGGAACACATTACTTTCGACACCGTGCAAACATGGGGCACACCACGCCGCATCGTGTTGCTGGTGACTGAGGTCGCGGAACGTCAGGCCGATACAGAGCATGAAATACGCGGGCCGTCGACGGAGGCGGCGTTCGCCGTCAATGGGATGCCGACGCAGGCGGCAATCGGTTTTGCGCGCAGTCAAGGTATATCCACCAGCGAGTTGAGCATCAAAACCACCGAACATGGGGAATATGTTGTCGCGACTTTTCGTAATGAAGGCCGTCCCACCCTGGATGTGCTCTCCGGCCTCTTCCCACGCCTTATTGCTGACCTGACCTTTCCCAAAACGATGCGCTGGGGACGCGGATTATTCACCTTCGCGCGGCCTATCCGCTGGCTGGTGTCGATGATGGACACCCAGGTTGCTCCCTTCACGGTCGATGATGTCGTCGCCGGCAACGAGTCCCGCGGCCACCGTTTTTTGGCTCCCGGCGCGGTGCCCATCGCCGCCGCGGCAGACTATAGACGTATTATGGAAGAGAACCACGTACTGGTGGATCCGGAAGAGCGTCGTGCGATGATTGCCGGGCAATTACAGACGATCGCCACTCAGGAACATGCCAGCATTATTGATGACGGTTCTCTATTGGAAGCCACCACGTTCCATTTGGAATACCCGACCGTCGTACGCGCAATTTTCGATGAACGTTTCCTCTTGTTGCCGCGCGAAGTACTCCTGCAGGTGTTGCGCCATGAGCAGGATTTCTTTCCCCTTGCCGCTGCCGACGGCACACTGCAACCCGCCTTTCTGGCGGTGCGCAACGGGGATAAGGCCTATTTGAGTTCCGTGCGTGAAGGATATGAATCGGTGGCGCAGGCGAAACTGCTCGATGCGCTCTTCTTTTATGAGCAGGACGCCCGGCGACCACTGGCGGAACGCGTGGAAGATTTGCGCGGGGTCATTTTCCAGGAGCGACTGGGCACCCTGTATGACAAGACACTGCGCGTGCAGACTCTTGCCGGCAAGCTAGCGACGCTCGCCGCACTCTCCGGGCCGGACCGCGCCATGGCAGAGCGCAGCGCGTTGCTCTGCAAGGCTGATTTAGTATCCGCCATGGTCACCGAACATCCACAACTTCAGGGGGTGATGGGCGGCGTCTATGCACGGCTCTCCGGCGAGGCGGAGCCGGTGGCCGCGGCGATTAGCGAACACTACTGTCCGCGCGACGCCGGCGACGCAATTCCGCAGACGCCACTGGGCTGCCTGGTAGCGCTGGCAGACAAACTGGACACCGTAGTGGCGTGTTTCGCCGTGGGGCTCACACCGACCGTCGCGGAAGACCCCTACGCTTTGCGCCGGGAAGCCCAGGGAGTTGTGCGCATACTTGCTGACGCCAACCTGCGCTTTGCGCTCAGCGAACTCTTCATGCTGGCCTGGGAGGGATTAACAATCGCCCCCCTCTGCACCGAAGACGCGACGCGCACGGCATTCGACAACTTCTTTCGTCAGCAAATCGAAACGAAGATGGCCGGCGATGCGCTACCGCTCTCCGTCACGCGCGCCGTGCTGGCGATTTCTGCCGACATACCTGCCGATGCCCTGCACCGTGCGCAGGCACTCACGCGCCTGTATCAGGACGCGGGACAGACAACAATGCTGCGTGTCGCCACCCGCCTCATCAACATCAGTCGCGGTGTAGCAGAAGAACCCTTGCGCCCGGAGTTGCTGCAAGAAACCGCGGAGCGTGACCTGTATGGCCGATATGAATCACTGGCCTCGCGCACCCAGCATCTGGCCGAACGCGGCGACTACGACGAACTCGTCAATCTGCTCATCCTGCTCGCGCCCGCCGTGGAAGCCTTTTTCTCTGCTGTGCAGGTCATGACTGACGACCCAGAACTCCGCGCCGCCCGCCTCTCGCTAGTCGCCCACGTCGCCCGGCTTTTCCGTCTCCTGGCAGATTTTTCAGCTATCTAGAGCGTGTCCCAAAGTCCACGTATTTGGATCGCGCGTGGTTTTTTTCGTCAGGCTAGGTCAAAAATCGTGAGCCCGTCGAACGAAGAGAATTCCACACTTTATCGAAGGGAGATAAACGTGGAATTCTCGACAACGCCTGGCGGAAAAAGACACCGCGAGGCGGATGCGTGGACTTTGGGACACGCTCTATCTATGTTCGCGGATTCGGGTTGCGCTGCATGCCGGGTATTCCGCGTCAAATAATTACGCGACCCCACCCGAGACGCGCACACCTCCAACCTCCTTCGCTCTACTTATACGACTCCGACCGCGGCATGCACCGCGGTCGGAGTTGCGCTACCAATATCTTCTTATTGTAAGCCGGGCAGTCGCCAATATTACCCGGGCAAGAAATGCATCGTGCTCGTTCGCGGTTGCACCTTGTCAATCCAGAGCGCCATCAAATAAGCGCGACCGGCAGTTTTCGTGTCGCGCACTTCAACCGTCACCGATTGACTGATGCCAACGCGGAAAATCACTTCTTTTGTGGTTCCCGCCCAGTGCTGGTTGTAGGTCATTGAGATATCCGAGTCCGGAATCATCGACGGTGTTAAGGTCTTGTTTGCCGTATTGTCCCTGACCGTCAACGACGCGCCGCCGTCAGAGTTATCCGTCCACGCGCCGTACAAGATATGCAAGTCGCCGCCCATCCCCTTGGCGAAATTCATGGTGACCGTGGCGGAAATCGGTGCGCCATTAAGCGCGGTCTGACAACGCCGATCTGTGGTGGAGATGCCGCCCATGTTCAGGTTAATACACCGCGTCAAGCTGGTGCCCCCGGCGGCAGGGAAGGTGATGTTGAAGCCCGGCATCGCCGGCGCCTGGAGAAATGTGTCGCCACCGGAATTGAACCATCCCCCGCCACAATAGGTCGGCGCGGCCACCGTCATGGTGAAGTAACAACCGGGGTAATAGGTATTCGTTGCGGCGTACATGGTGGCGTAGGGTTCACCGGAACCATGCGCATTATTGATTTGCGACAACAGCGTGGCGACGGCATCTGCCGTATCGGTTTTCATCAGCACCACGTGCCCATCAAGGTAGGAGGTAATCAAACCTTTCCCGTGGGCGTTGAGGTTGTAGTAACTGCTGAGCTGGCGTTGCGCATCGCCAGAGATGACCAGGTCGGCGGTGCCGCTGTTATTATCCGCGTTGACCAGACTGGGTGAAGGATCCGACGTCAAGGCTGTATCGCCGGTCACCAGTACTTGCGTGGGGTCGGAATATTCACCAAGCGCCTGCCCCCCGAGGTGAGAACCGCCATTGTAGGTGTAACCGATTTTCACCTTCGTGCCCAGCGTGGGACACTGCAACGCGCCTTTATCAAGCCCGATCGCGCCCCAGACCCCCCCGCCGGGGGGTAAGGTTTCATCATGATCCTGGGCATAGAGCAGAACGGCAGTCACGATCTGTCGCTGGTTATTCAAACACGTCGTCTGCCGGGCCTTTTCGCGTGCTTTGGCGAAAACGGGGAAAAGAATAGCCGCTAGAATCGCAATAATTGCGATCACAACGAGAAGTTCAATTAATGTGAACCCGCTGGACTTTCTACTGTACATAAGTAATCCTCCATGTCAATTTACCGGTATATACATACCGGTATAATGTTTAAATATAAACTCATTCACAACTGTTTGTCAAGAGTCCTGATCCGAGTTTCACAGTATCGTTCAGCGTATCTATGGTAATTATCTTCCTAGACAACTTTAGGCTACCCCATGCGGTCGTCTGCATGGCAGTCGCTCCACAAGTAAGTCATCCCCCCTCCCCGACATGAGTATATAGACCGGAAGTGGGTGATTGTGCTGTTTCAGAAACGAGTATCTGCGCACGACCCAAAGGTGTAAACGAGGAGTTGTTGCATCACCCGTTGTGTCGACGTTATCTGGGAGTGCTCGTATCCGCCAACCCCACTTCTTCCAATTCAACTTCGACGACCCAGGTGGTAAAGGGAAGAGGAGCAGGCAGGCGCGTGGCGTCTTTGGCGGTCGTCACAACGAGCATTTCCGGGGTAACGCGATCGGCAATGACGGCAATGTCCTCCACACTGTACGGATGGTGGTCCGGGTAGCGGCAGGGGGTGACTTCAGCGCCGAGTGTCGTCAACATGGTTTCAAACTGTTGCGGGTTGCCCAGACTGGAGAGCGCGAGAACACGGCGACCTTGCAGCAGCGCCAACGAATCCTGGACGCCGTCTATCGTGTGCAGGCTGGTGGGCGAGTGCTCGAAGAAGCGCAACGGCATGCGTGGCGCGCAGCGATGCACCGCTGCCGTCAGCGCCTGTACCCGCGCCGGCGAGGCTAAACGTGCATGAGTGATCCATATCTCATGCGCCCGTGCGAGATGCGCCCAGGGTTCGCGGTACACCCCGCGCGGTAATACATAATCGCGTGTGGCGGGTTGCAAAGCGTCGAGTAACACGATCTCGTGATCTTTATACAGCTTCAGATACTGAAAACTGTCGTCGAGGATCAATAGTTCGCTGCCGAAGTGCTCCAGCGCATAGCGCCCGGTGAGCCGACGGTCTTTTCCGACCAACACCGGTACCCCCGGCAACCGCGCGGCGAGGAGAAACGGTTCGTCACCCGCTTCGTGCATCGTGAGGCATAGACCCTCCGGAGTCGAAACGACCCCGACTTGCTCGCGCGAAGCGCCGCGATACCCGCGGCTCAATATCGCCACGCGTTTTCCCTCGGCCACTGCCTGCTGCGCCAACATCTGCACGGCCAGTGTTTTCCCTGTACCGCCCATGGACAGGTTGCCGACGCCGATCACCTCAACCGGTAATCGCGTTACTTCCTTGACGCCCCAGGCATATAAGGCCCGGTTACACATCACCCCCAACGCATACCCCCATGATGCGGCCCATAAGATCGCACGCACGCATGCCGGCCCAATTCCGGGTTTGCCGTCAATCAGCGAAAAAAAGAGTTTCTGTGGGCGACGACGTGAGCTCAAGGGACGGACGAGGGCCATGGGGGATGGTGATTCGTGAGTAGCAGCAGGCGCCTCCGCAGGTACGGTGTTATCCCGCGATGAGATAACCGCGGGGGGTATCGGTTGCTTCGGCGATGTAGTCGGTTCGGTGTTATTCATTCGGATGAGTACTTGGTGTAGCCTATCCCAATTTCCAGCCTCTTTTTGCGCCAGACTTTGTCGCGATTTCCTCGTGCCAGCGCATTACGAATAAGTACCACAAAGCCCCGCCGATGTCCAGCCTGCGCGTTCAATGCGCCGGATGACGCACGAGTTTCAAAGTTCCTGAACGGGTGATCCCACCAGGAGGGCGGCGGCATGGGCACTGCGGGTTGAGGCGCCGCGATGTTCGGTGAAAATCACCGCGGCGGTATCCGCGATGGTGCGACGGCGTTGGGGGTCATTGAGCAGTTCCAACCAGCGTGCCGCCAATTCCGCGGCGTCATGGATCGTCATCCCGATACCGGCCTCGTTCACGATTACGGCGATATCGCGAAAATTGGACATACAGGGGCCGAAAACGACAGGTTTGCCCATGGCCAGTGGTTCAAGCACGTTATGCCCGCCGATGGGGATCAGACTGCCACCGACGAAGGCCACTGTACACAGGGCATAGGCACGAGCGAGTTCCCCGATGGTGTCCAGGATGATGACGGCGTCCGGCGGTGGGGGGATGGTCGCCATGCGCGTGCGACGGGCCACGGGAAAGCCGTGGGCACTCACCAGATCTTCTACTTCCTGGGCGCGGTTAATATTTCGCGGGGCAATGATTAAACGTACACGGGGATCGGCGGTCTTTACCTGCCGAAAGGCGCGCAACACAATATCCTCTTCTCCCTCATGGGTACTGCCTGCCAGCAGCAAGGGTTCGTCGCGCGTTAACCCCAACTTGCCGCGCAGCTTCACTTGCTCTCCCAGCGATACGGGGGCCATTATTTGATCAAATTTGGTATTGCCGGTCACCGTGACCCGATCCGGTGCAGCGCCGATGGCGATAATGCGTTCGGCATCTCCCGGCGACTGCATGCAATAGCGATCGATATTCGTGGTCATCCACCGATACAGCGGTCCCAGATGTGTTGACCCGCGTAACGAACGATCGGAAATGCGTCCATTCACCATCATCACTTTAATGCCCAACAAATGCGCGACGGCCAGGAAATTCGGCCACATTTCTGTTTCCACCAGCACGATGAGTGATGGGCGCACACGGGAAAGGGCCAACCAGACGCACGGAAAAAAATCGAAGGGGAAATAAAGCATTTCACCGCGCGTACCCACAGCTTTTGCCGCCTGCACCTGGGCCGTGTCCGTCATGGTGGAGTGGTAGAGTCGCCAGCCGGGCAACACTTCCAGCATCTCTTCCCACACCGGACGTGCGGCAACCGATTCCCCTACCGAGACGGCGTGGAGCCAGATACGCGGTTCGCTACCGGCACATTTTCGTGCCGGCACAAACCCCAAGCGCTCCAGAATACCATCACGCGACTTGCCGATGATGACCAGGCGCCAGAACAGATAAAGCGCGACGAAGGGGCTGAAGATCAACAGCAATATATTGTATACGATGAGTGTGAACAATTAGTTCTCGTGTCCCTCCAGCACGGGATCCTGTCGCTGGACCGCCACCGGATCGTAGAGCGGCTCTCCGGTGCGAAACTGCAAATCATGGAGCTTGCGATACAGCCCATCGCGGGTCAATAACTCATCATGCGTGCCCATCTCTACGATGCGCCCCTGTTCAAGGACTAAGATGCGCGTGGCATGACGAACGGTGCTTAAACGATGCGCGATCACGAAAGAGGTGCGTCCCACCATGAGCCGTTCCAGGGCTTCCTGCACCAGACGTTCGCTTTTGGTATCCAGCGCGCTGGTCGCTTCATCCAGAATTAGAATGCGTGGATTTTTCAACACCGCGCGGGCAATCGCCACACGTTGACGTTGTCCGCCGGAGAGGAGCATTCCCCGTTCGCCGACTATCGTGGCAAATCCCTGGGGTAGGCGTTCGATGAATTCCAAGGCATTCGCCGCACGCGCGGCATCGATCACCTCATCCTCTGTCGCTTCCAGACGTCCATACTGGATATTATCAAAAATTGAGCCACTGAACAGCGCGGGTTCTTGCGGCACGGTGCCAATTTGCTCGCGTAAACTGTGCAACGTTACCGTGCGAATATCCTGGCCATCGATACGAACAATCCCGGAGATGGGATCGTAAAAACGCGGGAGAATGTTGATGATCGTCGTTTTTCCCGCGCCGCTGGGTCCGACCAGTGCCACAACTTCGCCGGGATTGACAGAGAAATCAACATCCGTGAGCACATCGGGACCGGTGGTGTAGCGGAAGGAGACGTGTTCGAAGGAAACATGACCCACCACGGCGGACAGCGGTTGCGCCTCAGGTTGGTCGACGATCTCTGACTGCTTGTCGAGTATTTGAAATATGCGTTCACTGGTACCGAGAATCAACTGGCGCACCTGATTGATTTGTGCGATGCGTTTGAAATGCTCACCGGCTTTTTGCGCCATAAACAGGAAGGTGGCGAAGACCGGTCCATTCATTTTTCCGCTCAACACCGCCACGCCGCCAATGGCCACCCCGGACACCATGCCGATCGTCGCGACCATTTCCACCGCCGGTGAGAGAATCTGGCTGACCAGCAAGTTGCGCATGATGCTGCGATGATAGCGCTGATTTTGTTCCTGCATATGCGCGGTTTCGTAATCCTCGCGCGCGAACGATTGCACAGTGCGAACATGAGAAATGCGCTCAACCAGCCCGGCATTCAACTCGGCGGCGAACTCCTGAATGCGCAGTGCGAGTTTCCGTGTTTTACGCCCGGCAATACCGATAATCACGCCGATAATCGGCGCCAGGACCAGGGTAATGAGTGTTAACTGCCAATTCAGCACAAACATGGCAACCAGGGCCATGAGCACGGTCAGTGGACCAATCACCACTTCCAACAAGGTCTGCCCAAGGTAAGATTGCAAAGCGGCAACGTCGGTGGTAATGCGCGAAAGCGAAGCGCCGGTATTTTCCGTCTCGAAATGCTCGGGAGAAAATCGAATGATCTGATTGAACATCCGCTGGCGCAATTCGCGTCCCATGAGCATGGCGAAGCGATTGACGAGATATCCCTGGCGTGCTTCCAGCAGGCTTTTGATAAAAATAATGATGCCGGTCAGCAGCGCGGTGCCGACCAGCAGGTGAATCTGGTTTGTACTATGCACCAGACGGTTGAGATACAGCTTGAAGTCAATATTGAAAAAGACGTAATCCGCCCCGGTCTTCGGCCCCAACACCATAAAGACCAGCATCCCAAACAGCATGGTGATAACGACCGTGTTGAGGAAGGTGGTCACGACGGTGATGCACAGACCGGCGATGAGGTTGCCGCGGTATGGGGCAGCAATTTGGGCCAAACGTTGGAATACAGACATCGATGTGCGATCTCTCCAGCACTGTATTGTAGCGGAAATCGCCCATATCGACCAGCCCCGGGCAAAAGAAGGAAAAGTGGCGCCTGCTGATATCGCCTATCCACCTGGTCAGCACTTCCGCTTGCGAGTGTATTTTCCTCATACTTCCCCTCTATCCAAGGAGAGGGAAGCAAGCGGAAGAGAAAGACCTTACTCTACCGAAGCACTATCCCGGATTATTCATGAACGAATTGATTGCCGGGCTGACTGAGGCATTATTCGAAATGTTATGAATAATGCAGGCTATTCATGAACACATACATAGAGCCTGTCCCAAAGTCTGGGATGTTTCATCGCGCTCAGATTTTTGGGGTCAGGCGCGAAGCGATTTTTGACTGTATCGAGAAGAGACACACGAGAAAATTGCGACAAAGCCTGGCACAAAAAGATGCCGCGAGGAAATATGCCGGACTTTGGGACAGGCTCTACATAGTGCTTCGGTTAGCCCGCGTTATAACCGGTGCCTTCAGCAGCACTTCCCATATGTAAGTGCCGTCCGATACATGGCCAGCACATTTTGCGGCGGGGTACCGCGCGGAATCATGTGGCTGGGAGCAAAGATGTAGCCACCGCCGGGCGCCAGGGCATCGATGTGCGTTTTCACCGCATCCTCTACCTCCGTTACTGTCCCGAAGGGCAACAGCTCAATGACGTCGATGCCGCCCCAAAAGACAATGTCGTTCCCGAAATCGCGTTTAAGCGCGAACGGCTCCATACCGGCCGCGGATGTTTGCGTCGGGTTGAGCACCTCTACGCCAACCTCGATTAAGTCCGGGATAATTTCGCGGCACGCTCCACAGCAATGATGGATGATTTTGGCGTCCGTCCGTGCTTTGATGAAGCGGATGATCTCGGCATGGCGGGGTTTGATATACCGGCGATAATCGTTCGGCGACATCCATAACGCGAGCTGCGAGGCGACGTCATCCCCTAAACCATAAACCATATCCATAACCGGACCGACGGCAGTATAGAAGGACTCAGCCCAGGCGAACGCCTGCTCCAGGTAGCGATCCATCAGCCGGCACAGTTGATCGGGTTGGGAAGCGAACTCGAGCATCCATTGCTCCAGGGAGAGCGGACCGCCGCTGGTACCGGTGACGGGCATAATGATGCAATTGCATTGCACCGCCAGTCCCTGCGCCTGCCACTCATGGACTGCGGCACGAGCGCCTTCCGCGTCCGCCCACTCCTCGGTAGATGCGCCGGCGGGAAAGATCCTATCGATCTCCGCCGCGCTGAGTTCGCCGCGAATAGCGGGGGTGAGTAACTGGACATCCCACGTGGCTGCCGGTCGCCTGAATACCGTGCCGTCAGGATGCACCCATTCCATGCCACCGTCAGCTAACTGCACTTCACGGACAGCAGGAGCCAGCGAAGGCTGTTGTTTCGCCGATACCGGGACCAGCCGGACATCCGCCCCCAGCGCCACGAGGATACACGCATCAGGAGTGACATACGCTGCCGGATGTGCGGCAGCCATGGCCTGCGGCGCGTCAAGGCCCAGCAGTTGGGCCACCCCAACGGCAACCTCAGCCGCCATCGTAGTGTCGCTGGTCCCGAGATCAATCGGCACGCGATCAGGTTCCTGGTGATTCAGCGCCAGCAGCACGCGTTCGCGAGAATTCATCTATTCTTTCCTGGACGAGGGAAGTCTTTCCGGTTCAACAGCATTATAGCCGGTAAGCGACGGAAAGAGAATGCGAACGTGCTGTAGTTGATCCACGTTAGATGCGCTCTTTCCCTTTCCTGTTGTCGGCAGGAAACTGTGTGGACATGACGAAATGCACACCAGTTGTTCTGCACACAGCGCGGGAAGGACATCACATGCGTACATACCTGTTTATGATCATGCTCAGCGGTTTGCTGAGTAGCGCGGTTTGCGCCGCACCGCCCAGGGTTATCGTGGCCAATGATACCACCATGGTGCCCTTGCAGGCCTTCGCCGACTGGTTCGGCGCGCAACTGACGACGGATGCCGCGCATCAGCGCGCAACATACCGGAAAGGTGCATACGTCCTGACCATGACGGTCGGGAGCGTCAATATCAATCTCGACGGGGACGACAGCACCATCGACGTACCGCCGATAGTGCAGAATGGCCTCCTGTATTTTCCGCTTTATGTCCTTGCCGACCGCCACCTGCGCGTGCAGGGCAACAGCGAGACCGGCACAATGACCTTCTCGCACCCTGAGGTCAAGAAATCGCCCATGGTATTGCCCGCCAGCGCGGAGGCGATTCGCATCTGGAAGGAAGAAGCGGAAGATGTCGCCGACGATGCACGAGGAAGTGGAACCGGCGATCCAGGGATGAATGAAACCCCGCGTCCAGCTCCATCTGACGATACCGCACCGCCGGCGAGACCCGCATCGTCGAAGCTGGACAGTATTACGCCATCAACTTCCGGATGGGTACAGCATCGCCACGCGTTAGGGTTCAAAGTGCAATGCCCGCAAGATTGGGCCGTCACCGTCAACAACAATATGGTGACAGTAGCGGGTTCGCTACAGCAGGGCGGCGTGTTGATCTCTCCGTTTTTTCTCCCGGAACAGACCAGTGCCGGCGCATTTTTGCGCAAAGTAGTGAAGGGCATGGGTGACCAATTTCGTGATGTCAACATTGTGGAGATGAAACAGGTACGCAAGAAACCGGATGAGGTGGCCGGCACGATGACCTTTACCGCGCAGGGGACGACGGGCAAGGCCAACATGCTCTGTTCCATTGTCGGACGCAGCGGCATGCTCTACGCCATCATGGCCCCGAAGGCGCGTTTCGCGACACAGAAACCGACGCTGCTCAGGGTGTTGCGCAGCTTTGTGTTCCTCCAACCGACCGTGAAGGTCAACGTCCCAGCGCCGACCGTCGTGAAGTCTGCTGCGCCGGCCAGGTTGAGCTATGTCCGCTGGGTGGATCCTGTCGAGAAAGGATTCAGCCTGTCAGTTCCGCGGGGCTGGAAAGTAACTGGTGGATTGAAGCGCAATAGTCCGCTGGACACCTATCAGGTCGCACAGGTGGTATCCCCGGATCAGCGCATCATTGTGAAAATCGGTGATACCGCGCAGCGCGGGTATATCGAACCGATGCCGGGGTATGGCGAGGGTACGCTGTACCCGTTGCTGGGCAATGGGTATTTGTTGCTGGTCAAGTCACTGCGGCCTGGCGCGTTATTCGCCACTGAGTATACGCAACGCACCATGAGCGCCGGTCTGGCAAATGTGGTTCTGGAGCAACCGCGCCAACGGCAGGATATCGAGGGGCAGTATAATCGTGAATATGCCCGATATCAGTTACCGATGGCCTATGTCGCCGGTGATGTCGCGTTCAGTGGGACCAATAATGGCGTGCCGATACGCGGGTATTGCCTGGCAGGTGGATTGGTGATGCAGAACCAGCCCGGTATGGCGGCGGGTCCGCAACTCTGGGTTATCGATCGCCTTTATTCCTACCGGGCGCCCGCGGCGCAAGAAGCCACCGCACTCGCGGTCCTGAAGGAGATGGTCGGTACGCTCCGGATCGACCCGCATTGGTCGGCGATG
>Ga0118677_10010881_pt1 | contig 13789 bp, 13 predicted proteins | sample AliMusrvi5mmetaG_FD_86154 | JGI IMG/M metagenome (GOLD analysis project Ga0118677, IMG submission 86154) | reverse complement strand
CTTCTGCTGCGGCCCAAGCTCGTTGACGACAAGGATCCCCTGAAATTCAAGGACGGCCAGAACACCATCGTCGCCATCGATACCGTGGGTGCCGGGGAAGGCGAGTTGGTCCTTTTCTGTCAGGGCAGTTCCGCGCGCAATGCCAAAGGTTTGAAAAACATCCCGGTGGATGCCGCGATCGTCGCCATCATCGACCGTGTCGAAGTGCACGGCAAAACCATCTACAAAGAATGAAAACACTCGATCCCGAAACGATCCGCGCCGTAGTCGAATCCGTCGTCGCCCGCTTGGCGGCCACCGGCAACCAGACTCAGGCCCCGGCGGCGGTTGCCGCCGCCAGTCCGCGCGCCGCTACTGACAACGCTTCCGCATCTGACAACGCTTCCGCATCTGACAGGTCCGGCGTGTTCACCTGTGTCGACCGTGCGGCTGAGGCCGCGCATGACGCTCACCTCCAGCTCAAACAACAAGGAGTGGCCGGTCGCGCCAAGGTGATTGAGCTCGTCAAACACCTGGCGGTTTCCAATGCCGATGCTTGGGGCCGCTTTGAAATGGAGGAAACCAAGATCGGCCGGGTGGATCATAAGATCGCGAAACTCCTGATCACCAAGAACGTGCCCGGCACCGAGTGGTTGCAGCCGTATGCGATGAGCGGCGATGGCGGCATCACGCTCGAGGAATACGCACCCTTCGGTGTGATCGGTGCGATCCTGCCGGTCACCCATTCGGTCCCCACCCTGACAGGCAACGTGATCAACATGGTGGCGGCCGGCAACTCGGTTGTCTTCAATCCGCATCCGGGCGGTGCCCGCAGCGCGGCCATGGCCGTGCGCGCCTACAACGAGGCGATCTATCGGGAAATCGGCATTGCCAACCTGATCACCACCATCGAGCAACCGTCGCTGGAATCGTTCGATCTGTTATGCAAGAACCCGCAGGTCGCCTTGTTGGCCATCACCGGCGGCCCGGCGGTGGTCGGGGCCGCGATGAAATCCGGCAAACGCGCGATTTGCGCCGGCCCGGGCAATCCGGTCGTGGTGGTGGATGAATCCGCCGACCTTGCGAAGGCCGCGCGGCAGATCATCGAAGGAGCCGCGTTCGACAACAACCTGCTGTGCATCGGCGAAAAGGCGGTGTTCGTGCTGAGTTCCGTGTTCCACCGCTTCTGCGAGGAGTTGCAGAATGCCGGGGCCGCGCGCCTCAACGCGCAACAACTCGAAAAGCTCACCGCCGCGGCATTCACCTATCAACCGGGCGACGGCGGCTGCTCGCACCCGGTGCTCAACCGCGCGCTGGTCGGCGCGGATCCCGCCAAACTGGCGGAACGCGCGGGCCTGACGGTTCCCAACGGCACGCAATTGTTATTCGCCGAGACCGATGCCGATCATGCCTTCGTGCAGGAGGAGCAAATGATGCCGATGCTGCCGATCGTGTCGGTGCCGGACTTCGTCACCGCGGTGCGCGAAGCCAAGCGTGCCGAACACAACTACCGCCATTCCGCGATCATCCACACCAAGGACGTGGACCACATGACCTATATGGCCAAGGCGATGGACACCACCATCTTCGTCAAGAACGGCCCGTCCGTCGCCGGCCTCGGTCTCGGCGGTGAGGGCTATCTTTCCTATTCCATCGCCACCACCACCGGCGAAGGCATCACCACTCCCAAAACCTTCACCCGCGTCCGCCGCTGCGTCCTCGTCGAAAACCTCCGAATCATTTGAGACACAAGACTTGAAGACACAAGACACAAGATAAGAATTAGCAGCTCATTTCTTTTTTATGAAAACATCACTTCGCAGGAGTTCGACTTTCTCTGTCTCTCTGTTCTTCTCTTGCGTCTTGCAGTCTTGGGTCTTGCGTCTCTCCATCCCGTTTGGAATTTAATACTTAAGATTTAGTGCTTCTCCACCCATGATTCCCGCCCAGGTAGTCGGCCGTGCCGTCAGCAGTCATTGTCATCCCTCGCTCAAGGGATGCACAATGATGGTCTGCCAGCCGCTGGGTGCCGGCGGCAAGCCGGAGGGAGCGCCGATCATCGCGATCGATTTGTTCGGAGCCGGGCTGCACGCCAAGGTCTTTGTTTCCACCGACGGTCTGGGTGCCCGCCATCTCGTCCACGACGAGCATTCGCCCATCCGCAATTTCATCCAGGGAATCGTCGATTGATGAAGACACAAGACTGCAAGACCCAAGACGCAAGAGAAGAGCGCCTGCGCCGCATCCGTTCTTCATCTGATCTTGCGTCTTCAAGTCTTGTGTCTTGCGTCTCAATTCTTCCTAATAACTTCTAACCAAGAACTGATAGCTTTCCACCATGCGCGTTGCCCAAGTCATCGGCCGGGTCACCCTGAGCCTGCAAGATCCCTCCTTCAAGGGCGGACGGTGGCTGATGGTCAATCCGCTGGATGCCGTGCAATTCAACGGTGCGTGTCACAAAGCACCGCCGCTGTCCGCGCAACAATCGCTCGTCGCCTACGACAACATCGGTGCCGGAGAGGGCGATATCGTGGGCATCGTGGAAGGTGCCGAGGCCACCGCGCCCTTTGATTTCCCAATTCCGATAGACGCCATCACCGTTGCCATTTTCGATTCCATAACTTATCAACCACCAGACGCCTGAAACACCCCAACCTAACACATTCCCATGAGCAAGAAAGTTTTCACCGCCGCCGACATTGAAGCATTTCTCCGGAGCGGCAAGTCCGCCGCCGACCTGCCGCAGGACGTGCTTCTGACACCCTCCGCCAAGGATGCGCTGCGCGACGGACTTGGTCCGGCGCGTGCCGGTGCGTCGCCAGCCGCCGGTGGCTCCGTGGTGGCCGGTACGCCGATCCTTCCCGATTACGAATACCACTGGACCCCCGGCAAGGACCCGAAGACACCGGCGGAAATCCAGGCGTTTTTCGATTCGCCGCCGATTGTCGCGATCAAGCACCGCATGGTGGACATCGGTCGGCGCATGTGGGAGCGCAATTACACCGATGGCAACGGCGGCAATCTGACCATCCGGGTCGGTGACAACCTTGTGTTATGCACGCCCACGCTGGTTTCCAAGGGCTTCATGACCATGGAACAAATGTGTCTGGTGGATATGGATGGCAAACAGGTGGCCGGCAAATACAAGCGCACTTCCGAGTGCATGACCCACCTTGCCATCATGAAACGCCAACCGAAGTGCAAGGCTTGTTGTCACGCGCATCCGCCGCACGGCACCGCGTTCGCCGTGGCCGGCGTGCGTCCTCCCACCTGCATGGTGCCCGAAGCGGACGTGTTTCTCGGCGAGATCGGTCTGGCCGAATACGGCACGCCCGGAACCCCCCATGTGGCGGATAACGTCGGCGTCATCGGCGTCGATCACATGGCCGTGCTCATGATCAACCACGGGGTCATCACCTGGGGCAAGGACGTCGAGGACGCCTACTGGAAAATGGAAAACGTCGAGGCCTTGTGCAAGGTCGTGTGGGTTGCCTCGCAACTCAACCAGGGCAAGCTGATGACCATGACCGGCAGCCAGGAAAAGGAACTCATCGCGGTGCGCAAATCGCTCGGCATGGATGACAAGCGCGCCAACCTCACCGAGTGCCAGTTATGTGATAACTCGGAGTTCCAACCCGGCACCGTCTGCCGCGTCCCCGAAGCCCACGCCAAACTCGATCCCGAGACCGAGAAGATCGTCCAGGCGCTCACCGATCAGATCCTCGCGTCGCTCAAGAAATAGCCGCAACGTGGCTGGAGAGAGGGGGTTGGAAAAACATGGGCTGCCTGACCCAGGGTAGCTCGTTCCTCGCAACCCTTGGCTGCGGGACGCAATCCCGTTGGGATTGATAGAAATCCGCCCACGGACACACGCCCTTATTTCCAGGCGGGTTGTCCCCGCGAACCCTCACTGATTGGACTTGTCGAAAGCCGCGTCGAAAGCGACGGCGCTGCCGGGGAAATCCAGGCTGCGGACGAACGAAGCGGCTTCCGCACCGCCGTGGACGCGGTCCATGCGGATGTCCTCCCACTCGACGGAGAGCGGGCCGCGGTAGCCGACGTCGTTGAGCGCGACAATGATGTCCTCAAACTCGATGTCGCCACGGCCGGGCGAACGGAAATCCCAGAACCGGCGGGCGTCGCCGAAATCCGTGTGCCCGCCAAACACGCCCACCGATCCGTCGCCGTGGCTCCACCACACGTCTTTCATGTGGCAATGGAAGATGCGGCTGCCGAAGTCGCGGATGAATTTCACATAATCCACGCCCTGATAGCCGAGGTGCGACGGGTCGTAGTTGAAGCCGAAACGCTTGTGGTTGCCCACGGCGGCCAGCGCGCGTTGGGCGGAGGCGATGTCGAAGGCGATTTCGGTCGGGTGGACTTCGAGGGCGAAGTTGACGTCAACCTTGTCAAAGGCGTCGAGGATGGGCAGCCAGCGCTTGGCGAAATCCTTGAAACCCTTTTCATAATACTCCTGCGAGGTCGGCGGGAAGGCATAAATCGAGTGCCAGATCGAGGAACCGGTGAAACCGTTGACCACGGCGGGGAATTCATCCTTGCCGTTGCGGTCGGGTTTGGCATTGAAAAACGCGCGGGCCGCCTTGGCCGTGAGCATCATCTTCTTGGCGGCACGCTTGCGGACTCCTTCCGGATCGCCGTCGCCCCAAACATCGGGCGGCAAAATCGCCTGGTGGCGCGAGTCGATCAGGTCGCAGATGGCTTGGCCGACGAGGTGGCTCGAAACCGCATAGCAGGTCAGGCCGTTGTCGCCGAGCAACTCCCATTTTTCCTTCACGTAGGACTTGCTGGTGGCGGCGGCATCGGGGTCGAAATGATCGCCCCAACACGCGAGTTCCAGCCCGTCGTAGCCCATTTCGTAGGCCAGCGGGGCGAGTTTTTCGAGTGGAAGATCGGCCCATTGGCCGGTGAAGAGTGTGACAGGTCGTGACATGGTTGTTAGGATTGGGGTTGGTGAGAGGCATGTTGCCCAAATCCTTTTTCCACGGCAATACAAAAACGCGATCCACGGAAAACAGCCGTCCCTTTTTCGTGTCGCCCCCATCCCACCTCACCCGTGATCATGAAAATCAAAGCGGAGAAACAGGGAATTATTTCATGAATTGTTTTCTTGCTTTTTCTGAAATTAATGCTTGCGGAATTTCGGCATCGGGACTAATGACGGAATTGTCCAAGTGGGATGGACCGTTTCCCCCCGGTCTCGGTCCTCCCCCCAAACCCCAATTGATAGAAAGAAACACTCGCCATGTCACTCCAACCAAACACGGGAGGTCTGCGATCTCTCATTCTGCGTCTCGCCCTGATCTTGGGCGTCTGTACCGGCGGTTTGTTCTGGCTCAGGTCCAACGCCGAACCGGAATTCAAAGTCGCCATCGACAATGCGTCTCCGCCATCAACCGAACTGAGTTTCACCTCCTCCGAAGAAGGTTATTACTATCCGGAGTATTACGATGAGGCGACGCAAACGTGGATCCCCATCCCCAACAACCAGCAGTTTTACAACGCCGGGGAACATCGCGCGTTTGTCCAAATTCCCGGCGATCCCCCGCCAAAAAGCGCCATCCTGCGCATGGTCCGGGTGGATCAGGCGGTGGTAGCTACCGTTTTCCCGGCCGTCCCGACTTCCTGTATGGCTGCGTCGGCCAAAGTGGTGACGACCTGCCCCGGAGGCCCCACCGTGTGTGTCAACGTGGCGACCACTTGCCCCGGCACGGCGCCAACCACCTGCGTTGGGGCTGTCACCACCTGCCCGAGCGGCACTCCCCAGGTCACCACCTGCCCGGTGCAATTGACCCAGTGCATTGCCACCCTGACCCAGTGCCCGAGCAAAGCGACCAATTGCCCGATCAACGCCACTATCTGTCCGGTGCGGCAGACATTCTGCCCGATCGCAGCCGTCAACGCCACCATCTGCTCCGGCCAGCAGACCACCTGCTCGGGCACCGCATCGAGCATCACGAAATGCCCGGTGCAGCCGACCAACTGCCCGGCTAACCGCACGCAGTGCCCGACCCAGTCCACGCTCTGTCCTATCCCGGTGACCACGGTTTGTCCCGTGAATGCGACCGTTTGTCCGGCCCAGCCCGTGACCGTTTGCCCGCGAGCGACGACCAGGTGTCCCGCCGATATCACCACCTGTGTGACCACTGTCACCACCTGCCCGGTCAGTGTTGGTGCCACGTTCTGTCCGCAGCAAGCGACGGTCTGCCCCGTCACGGCCACCCAATGCCCCGTGACAACGCCAACCTTGTGCTCGGCCCTGCCGGTCATCACTGCCTGCCCGATCAACACCACGACCTGCCCGCGGACGACCACGACCTGCCCGGAAATTGTCCTGCAAACCGCCTGCCCGGTGAGCACGACTACCTGCCCGCGGAGCGTCACGACTTGTCCGGCTGGCGGCGTGACCCAGTGCGAGCAAACCTCCACGCAATGCTCGAATGTCATCACCGCTTGTGCGAGTGGCGTCACCACTTGTGCGGGCGGCACCGTCACCACTTGTGTGGGCGGCACCACCGCCGCCACCCAGTGCGCGCAGATTGCCACCACCTGCGCCACGCAGTCAACCCTGTGCCCGCTGACCCTCACCGCTTGCCCGATCACCACCACGGTTTGCCCGCAAGTCAGTGTTCCCACCCAGTGCCCGGCAGTTGAGACCGTTTGCCCGGAACAAACGACCAAGTGCCCGCCAGGAGGCGCGCTTTGCACCGATGCGATCACGGTTTACCCGCAATCCACCACCCAGTGCCCGAAGGTCATCACCCAATGCCCGCAGGGTGTCCCCACCGTGTGTGTTGACGTGCCGACTACCTGCCCGGTCAACACCACCCAGTGCCCGCCACAGACCACCATGTGCCCGGTCAGTTCGGCGACGACCACAATCTGTCCGGTCGCCCAGACCAATTGCCCGTCAATCAGCACCGCGTGTCCGCTCACCACCACCAACTGTCCGGCCATGAGCACCCAGTGCCCGACGACGCAGAATACCATCTGCCCGCTCACCATCACCGCCTGCCCGAGGATGACCACCCAATGTCCGATCGACACGACCTTGTGCGCGGCCACCCTGACGACCTGCTCCGGCCAGCAGACCCTGTGTCCGCCCGCCAACGGCGCCGCCACCATGTGCCCGGAAGTGGCCACCCAATGCCCGAACGACAAGACGACCCAATGCCCGGCCGTCCAAACGCTGTGCCCTGTCTTGCCGACCCAGTGCCCGACGGCACCCAATGTCACGATTTGCCCGGAAAAGGCGACCTTCTGCCCGACCGCCACGACCCTCTGCCCGAAGATCTTGACCCAATGCCCCGTGCAATCCACCGGTTGCCCTGCCGGTGAGACCACCTGCAGTGTGGAAGCCACCCATTGCCCGGTCAACAGCGACACCACCTGCCCGGCCGGAAACGGCACGTTCTGCCCGGTTGGAGCCGCCCAATGCGGACAGACCATCATGCCGGTGACGCCTACCCAGTGCCCGAACACCCTGCCGACGGTATGCCCGGTGACGACCACCACTTGCCCGAACCAGTTGACCAACTGCCCGAGCGAACCCACCAAGTGCCCGATGAATCCGACCGTCTGCTCGCCCGATCCGGTTTCCACCCAGTGCCCGCAGCAATCCACTGCCTGTCCGGCGGTTAGCACGGCCTGTCCGGCGGTTCCCACCGCGTGTGTGGCCCTGCCGGTCCAAACCGTCTGCCCGACGGGTCCCACCATCTGCGTGACTGGTACTAACGGTTCCACCCAATGCCCGCAGGTCTTCACCTTGTGTCCTGCGGATACCACCCGCTGCCCGGGCGGCGCCACCACCTGCCCCACCCAGCCGACCGCTTGCCCGACGGGATCGACAACCTGCCCGGTCGCCCAAACCGCCTGCCCGGTGGGATCCACCCAGTGCCCGCTGACCATCACGGTTTGCCCGGCAGCCAACACGCAGTGCCCGGAGCAACCGACCAACTGCCCGGCCCAGCCGAGCGTCACCAACTGCCCGGCCACGGTCACCGTTTGCCCGCCGCCTGATGGTTCCACCACCACTTGCCCGCAAGTACACACCCAGTGCCCGCAAGTGCAAACCCAGTGCCCGACAGGTCCGACCATCTGCCCGCAGAACCCGACCACCTGCCCGGTCATCGCCACGGTTTGCCCGGACGGCACGGTGATTACCCAGTGCAAGGGCAACACCACTCAGTGCCCTGCCGGCAGCGTGACCACTTGTGCCGCGAACCTCACCCAATGCACGCAGATCCCCACCGTCTGCTCGGGTAATGTCGCCACGCAATGTCCGTCGGTCACCACCTTCTGCCCGATCGCGCAAACCGTTTGCCCGACCGGCAGCGCGACGAACTGCTCGGGAACGCCGACCACCTGCCCTGACACCACCGTTCCCACGCAGTGCCCGCTGGTAACCACCGCATGCCCGCCCAGCGTGACGAACTGCCCGCCGCAACCGACCAATTGCCCGGCCCTGCAAACCAATTGCCCGGCCCTGCAAACCAATTGTCCGGCGCTGCAAACCAATTGCCCGGTGGTCACGACCACTTGCCCGGCCACCACCACCGATTGCCTCGGCAACCAAGTGACCGTGTTCCCGGCAGATTCGACGCGTTGCCCGTCGATCACCACCAATTGCCCGGTGACTACGACCACCTGCCCGCAGGCCACGACGATCTGTCCGAAACCGGCAACCCAGTGTGACAACGTGGTAACCCAGTGCAGTGGCAACCAACCGACGAGTTGTTCGACGGTTGCCACCAACTGCCCGGCAGCCACCTATTGCCCGGGGTCACCCACCAACTGCCCGGCGGTCCAGACCCAGTGCCCGATCATGCCCAATAGGTGCGGAACCACCTCCTACCCGACGGTTCCCACCGAATGCCCGCCTGCGGTCACCGTCTGCACGAACACCGCGACCCAGTGCCCGTCGGTAACGACCCAATGCCCGGTCGTGACCACCACCTGCCCGAACAAGTTGACCGAGTGTCCGGCAACCAATCCGACGACCTGCCCGGTGATCATCACCCAGTGCGCTGACGCCGCAGCTACCGCCTGCGCAGTCAACACGACCCAATGCACCGGCGCGGTGACGGTGTGCGCGACGCAGCCCACCACCTGCCCGGTCGCCACCCAGGCCACCGTGTGCGCCGGTGTGACCGACACCACCAAGTGCCCGGTCCAGGCAACGGTTTGTCCGATCCAACAGACGAGATGCCCGGTTGGAGTGATCTGCGGAGGACCAACCACCACCCCGAACACACCCACCGAGTGCCTGCCGACATCAACCCAATGCCCGGTGGTCATCACCCAGTGCCCGGCGACGACAGACAACGTTTGCGGCCCGACCATGAGTTCGGGAACGCCCACGGTGTGCCCGGCGACCGAGCAAACGCGATGCCCGGTCCAGCCAACATTCTGCCCGCCGGACGCGGTCCCGACGACTTGCCCTGCAATCGTCCAGACCGCCTGTCCGGTCAATCCCACCCACTGCCCGGCCACGGTGACCGAATGCAATCCGGTGACGACCCAGTGCCCGGTCACGGTGACCGCCTGCGTGCAGCGAACAACCGCCTGCCCGCAACTGAATACCCAATGCCCGATCCAGCAGACCCTGTGTCCGCCGAATGGCACCGTGTGCGGCCCGACCCTGACCCCGGGCACAACCACCGTGTGCCCGACGGCGGTCCAACAAACGCAATGCCCGATCCAGCAGACGCTGTGCCCGCCTAGCACGGTCCCGACCACCTGCCCGGCGGTCGTCCAGACCGTCTGCCCGGTCAGTGCCACCGTCTGCCCGCCGACCATCACCGAATGCGCGACGGTGTGGACCCAATGTCCGCTTACGGTGACCGCTTGTGTGCAGCAAGCAACCGCCTGCCCGCAGCAGAATACCCAATGCCCGGTGGCAACCACCTATTGCCCCCGGACAGCCGCCTGTGGACCGACCATGACGCCCACCATGCCCACCGATTGCCTGCCACAATCGACGCAATGCCCGGTCCTCGCAACCCAGTGCCCGACCATCGCCGGCGCCTGCGGAGCGACCATGACCCCGAATATACCCACCGAGTGTCAGGCGGCAGCGACGACAGTGACATTGTGCCCGGTCGTCCAAACGACCTGCCCGAAAGTCCAAACGACTTGCCCGGCGGGAACCGTTTGCGGCGTGACGATCTATCCGCAGCTCTCCACGTCTTGCCCGCAGGTTGCCACCGCGTGTGTGACCCTGCCGGTCCAGACCGTCTGCCCGACCGGGACCAGTTGCGGACCGACGATCTATCCGGCCGGCTTCACCCAGTGCCCGAACACCCCGTACACGGCATGTCCGGCGGTTAGCACCATGTGCACCGGAACCGCGACGACTTGTCCAAAGAAGGCGACCGAATGCACAGGTGACACCTCCCCCACGGTTTGTCCGCTGATTGTCACCCAGTGCCCGGCGGTCCAACCAACGGTTTGCCCGGTCATTCAGATACCGGTGGTTACCACAGGTAGCGCAACCGTCGCTGGGACCACCGCCACCCTGCAGGGTACGGTGAACCCGTGCGGAATTGCCACGACGGCGAAGTTCCAATATGGCTTGGGCACCTCATACGGCGACGTCAGGATTGTACCCCTTTCCCCGAACGATGGCTGGGGATCGCAGTCGGTCAGCGCCACCATCCCTGGATTGGCGTCTCACACGACGTATCATTACATCTTGGTCGCAAACAACAGCGCGGGTATGGGTCAGGGAGTTGACCTCACCTTCACCACCCCGTGAACCCCGTCTGTCATCCATGATCTGAACGCCGACAAACGTGGAGCCTGAACCAAGTATCGGTTCGGGTTCCCGATCCCGATCACCCGGCGGCGCGAGCTGCCGGGTGATTCGTGTCAACCCCGCAGCCACACCGATTTCAGATAGGGATCCGCAGTGAAATCCGGCGGCATGGCGGTCTGCCGGACTTGCATCGGACGTGGCACGGAATCTATCAGTTTTCCGGCGAAGTCCCGTGGCGTGATGCCGCGGAAATTCGTGCAGCACAGGATCCAGGCGTCGGGTGCCAGGACTTCCGCGGCCAGCGCCACCAACTCACCGAAGTTTTCCTCAGCGCGGAAGATTTTCCCATTGGCGTCGCGGGAAAATGTGGGCGGGTCGAGCACGATGGCGTCGAACAGGCGTTTTTGTTTGGCGAATCGCCGGAGCCAGTGGAATGCGTCGCCTTTGCAGAAATGGTGGGCTTCAGGATCGAGATGGTTATGGGAGAAATTGCGTTTCGCCCAATCGAGATACGGTTGTGATAGATCGAGCGTGGTGGTTGCGGCACCGGCCATGGCCGCAGCCACCGAAAAGGCTCCAGTATAGGCGAAGGCATTGAGCAGGCGCATTCCCGGGCGCATCAGGCGGCGCACCTCCGCACGGTTGTCGCGCTGGTCGAGGAAAATCCCCTGCGAGTAGCCGGCTTGGAACGAGATCTCATAACAAATACCGTGCTCGCGGATCAGGAAGGGCTTCATCACCGCCGGCCCGCTCAATAGGGTGGAGGATTCCTTCTGGTGCCGGTCCAACCGTTTCCAATAACAGGAAACTCCGCGGTCCTCCAGACAATCCAACAACTCCCGCGGAATCACTTCACCAGTGGTGGATAACAACCAGCGGCCGGCATAGGTTTCTAACACAATACCCGGTAACCCGTCGCCCGCGCCATCGACCAACCGCACGGCATCGGTTTCGTTTGTTAGAAGCGGTGCGCGTTTCGCTAACGCCGCCTCCAGCAGGTCGGACCACGGTTGGGGTTCGTGCGGTGTCACGATGCGGGTCGGCTTGGGCATCAGGCGCGGAAAATATCGGCGAGCGGCGCTTGCAAGCCTGGCAGGATTTCCGTGGTGATGGCGGCATGCGTGCCGTTTTCAAGCACGGCCACCGGTTGATCCGGTTGTTTGAGCAGATCGAACACCTCGATGGTTTCCAACTCGGGATGCACCAGCCAGAGTTCACTGACGCCGTGGAGGGTGTAGATTTCGCGTTTGTCCTTGCGATCACGGCGGGCGGTGGCGGGCGATAGCACCTCGATCACCAGATCGGGCGCACCCTCCGCACCGCGATCCGAAAGCCGCGAACACCGCTCGCTGGTGAAAAAACTGAGATCCGGACAAAGCACGTCGTTTTCACCGAAGTGGACGTCGAAGGGCGCGAGATACAGTTTCCCCATGTCGGGGTGCGCTTCCAGGTATTTGCGGATCAGGAAGGCGATTTCGAGGATGACTCTCTGGTGGCTGCGGAATGGGGATGGGGCCATGACAATCATTCCCTGGATGAGTTGCGCAAAGGGCGGACCTTCGCCGAGAGCCATGAAATCGGCCACGGTTTGTTTGCGTTCTTTCCTTTCCGCGATCGCAGGCATCGGCAGCAACATAGCATCCGCCCCATGACCTGCCAAGCGGGGAAAACCGTTACGACTCACCCACGGTAGAGCCCGTGTTGCGCGATCCACCCGGCCACGGCCGGCAGCAACCACGGGTGGTTTGATTCACCGCAGGCAAGCGCCTCGCGGATGGCGGTGGCGAATGCCGGATGCGCTCGGTCCAGTACATGGACCCGATATCCGTCGCGCGGCGCAGGCGGAGCGCCACGGGCAAACACGATGAATTCGCAGCGGGCCGCCAAGCGCTCCGGATGCCGCCAGTGCGGCAGAGCGTCCCATTGGTCGCCACCCATGAGCCAGAACAATCTGGCTTCGGGAAACCGGGCGGCCATCGCCTCCGCCGTCTGATAGGAAAACGACGGCCCCTCGCGCCGGACCTCGGAATCGTCCACCACTGCCCATGGCAGGCCGGCGGTGGCCAGACGCAACAGGGTCAAACGATCCGCGGCGGCAGTCGGCGTGGTGCCTGTTTTGTGAGGCGATACGCGGCATGGCAGGAACCGCACCTCGTCGAGCGCCATGGCCTGCCTCGCGGCTTCCGCGATGTGAACGTGGCCGAGGTGGACGGGATCGAAGGTGCCGCCAAACAGGGCGATCGCGCGGGTGTTAGACATGGTGTCCGGCAGGTTCCCGCAATCATGACAGCTCCGGTTGGCTCGTCAAGCAGCGGGTGAAAGCAGCGGGTGAAACAGCAGTGGATGAAACAGCCGATTCCTCCCTTGCCAGCATGGAATGTCAGGATCCCTTTGTGACGGGCAATCCGGTGATGGCCGGCTAGCTGATATTCCGCAGGGGAGGGAAGACAGCGCGTCCCGCCTGTCAGCCGATGAAGCGACAGGCTCAAAGCCCGTCGGCCAAGACAGGCGGGACTCCTGTCTTCCCTCACACCCGGGACGGCCAATACTGTTCAATTAGGCGGTGCAGGAACTGGGCAGGAAGAAGGCGGCGGGCAGAATGCCCGCGCCACATGTGGTCCGGGCATTCTGCCCGGAACCTCTAACTCCAAAACATGTGCTAATTGAACAGGATTACCCGGGACGGCTGTTCTCCTGAAAGAAAGCGAAAGAACCGCGCGCCCGGTGCGTAACTACCATGAACCACCGCATCATCCCATGAATCATCCCCAATCCTTCCAGATTTCCCGCCGTTCGTTCATCCGCCGTTGTACCGCGACCGCCGCAGCCACCGGCCTGCCGCTCTGGTTCGTTGAGCGCGAACTCGCCCGGGCCGCGGATCCCGTGGCCAAAACCATCTCGCCGAATGACCGGCCGCTCATCGCGCTCATCGGTTGCGGCGGCCAGGGCAGCGGCGATACGGTCAACGCGCAGCGCTTCGGCGACGTGGTGGCGGTGTGCGATGTGGACAAGAGCCATGTCGAGCATGCCATCAAA
>Ga0118677_10010880_pt1 | contig 13791 bp, 10 predicted proteins | sample AliMusrvi5mmetaG_FD_86154 | JGI IMG/M metagenome (GOLD analysis project Ga0118677, IMG submission 86154) | reverse complement strand
GATCACAAAGGATATCGATGTCATTTTCTAGATCTCGTACAAGCCTGTATTTTTGGTGCGGCCTGAGTTTCGCTCCGCTCTTTTGGCCCGGAGTTTTGCTAAAAAATCGTTCTCGGCTTGAAGGTACCTGACCTTGGAGAGCAGAATAGCCTTTGGGGCGGCTCCGAGAATGTACACAGCAACAGCGGACACATTGCGTTGATCGAAGCGATGCCCTTTCCCGCTCCAACCACAGCAGAATGGCCTTACGAGAAATGGAATGTAACGTTCATGGCGAGCAGGAAAGCTTGCACAATGAGGTTCTGCGAGACGAGACTGAACACACTCAGACAAAAGTTGGAAGAATACTCACCGAAAGTCGTCATTGACTACGGTGCGGTATGGAAGATCTTGCAAAACCAGGGGATCGACTTTTCACTCCCGACTCTCTTCCGCAAGGCTGCAATCGGTTGTACTTGCTGGATTTCTCCAGTGAAGATCGCCGGCGCAAGACCCTTCGATGAAGTCGCCAGGACGCAGACTGCGGAGCAATTGCGTGAAGATGCAAATAAACAGAACAACACATTTGTGGCTCAAGTAAAACAGCTTTCAGCGAAATACCCTGAGAACAATCAATTTGCCTCTGTTTGTAAGATTTTTGAACAAAAGGAACAGGTTCAAAAGATTCTTGAACATGAAAACTGGAAAGAATGCTACAAAATTCCTGGCTGTAACCTTTCGTTTCGAATTGCAGGTGAAGTGAATATTGTAGCCGAACATGATGACCTATTTTTGGAAGTTGGAGAGACTCCTGAACTTGGTAACGATGTACAAATACAATCTGCCGATAGAATCTGTTTGATTACAGGAGAAAGATTACCAATTGCTATTCTTCATTCAGTTACATCAATCCCCGGGGGCAAAAGTGGGGGAAAGCTTGTTGGTTTCCAGAAAAATTCGGGTTACGATTCTTATTACAAAGAACAAGGTCTTAATGCTCCGATTTCAAAGAAAGCCGAAGATGCCTACACTACAGCATTAAATGTGCTACTTGGAAGAGATTCAAAGAACAAATTCAAAATTGCTGATACTTCAGTTGTCTTTTGGGCTCAACAACAAGCCGATTTTGAAAATCAATTTTCCTTCTTTTTCTCTGCACCCCCGAAAGATGATCCCGATCAAAATATCAGGGAGGTCAAAGCCTTATTTGAAGCCATCCACACTGGAAAATTAAATACCGAAGGCGATACTCCATTTTACATTCTGGGATTAGCTCCAAATGCGGCTCGAATTTCAATTCGATTCTGGAAGACTGGCAAGGTTGCAGACTTTGCAAAAAATATTGCGAAGCACTTTGAAGATTTGGAAATCATTCGAAGCAAAAATGATGAGAAGGAATACTTCTCACTATTCAATTTGCTTACAAATGTGTCATTTGAATTTAAGGTTGATAATGTTCCTCCTAATCTTGCCGGTAAAGTAATCGAAAGCGTCCTCGACGGAACCAAATATCCCGATACGCTTCAGCAGCAATGTATCCGGCGTATTCGGGCAGAACAGCATGTCAACCGTATTCGTGCGGCAATTCTTAAAGCTTATTTAAACCGAAAAGAAACAATTTATAATACAAACGAAAAGCTCATTACCATGTCACTCGATTCAGAAAACAAAAACCAAGGCTACCTCTGTGGCCGCCTGTTTGCAGTACTCGAAAAAATTCAGGAGGATGCACAACCCGGAATTAATTCAACTATTAAAGACCGATACTACGGTGCCGCATCAAGTACTCCTGTAACCGTATTCGGAAGATTGCTCAACCTCTCGAACCACCATTTAGCAAAACTTGGTGGTGGTAGTAAAACGCATTACGAAAAGATGATTCAGGAAATTATGACAGGGGTCAGCAGTAATGGCTTACCTGCTCATCTGTCCTTAGACGACCAAAGCCGGTTTGCTATTGGTTATTATCATCAACGTCAGGATTTATTTACAAAAAAAGATAAAAATGTAAAAATTATTATTAACTCAAGGAATTTCGGACATATTAAATCACCATATTATGCGCTGATGCAGGCGACGGGTGATGCGATAATTTTAATTGTTTCTGATCTGCAGGATCCTCCGGAGTTGTTCAAAGAGATGTACCGCAAAATAGAGGAAGAAAATTTCGATATTATCAGCGGAAAACGGAGCGGACGCAAAGGGAAAAACAGCCGGCATTTCTATACTTTTCTGTTCCACCTTCTGTTCAAAAATATTGCGGCCGTCCAAAACATGGAAAACACAGGAAATTTCTCCATGATGAGACGGGAGGCTGTGGATGCCCTGCTCCGAATGAAAGAGAAGGTCCGCTATCTGCCAGGGCTCAGGGCTTTTGTTGGATTTAAACAGGGATTTGTCGATTATATCCGCGAGGAACGGATAGAAGGTGATCCCAAAATGAGCCTTTCCAAACTTTTTATCCTTGCTGCAGATGCCATATTCTCTTTCTCGAGGTTACCAATACGAATGACTTTAACCCTGGGATTGATCGGAACAATTGTCTTTATGTTCGCTGGAATTTATGTGCTCGTTGCCAAGATATTTGGTTTTGCAATTATTGGGTGGTCTTCCACATTGCTAAGTATCTATTTCCTCGGATCTATTCAGCTGGTTTCGCTGGGTGTGGTGGGAGAATATGTTTACCGGATTTACAAGGAGTCCCAAAACAGACCCCTCTATTTCGTGAAGAAGTTTTACGACGGGAATCCACCAAAATAATGAATAATCCTTCGCTTAAATATCTGTTCGTTATTATTGCCGCACTCCTCCTTTTCCTGATGCTTAAAGGTGGCCGTGATGCAGGTATCTCAGGCGATGAATATTTTCACTATAATCAATCGGTTTCGGTATACAACTTTATCTCCACCCTCGGAAAAGATACATCGGCCCTCAACACCCCAAACACCCACCTGAAATACTACGGACAATCATTCGATAACCTGACCACCATATTAATCAAATGGTTGAATATCGACGATATCTTTCTTTTTCGCCATCTGTCATGTTCGGTGGCTGGCTGGCTTACGGCGATGGTAACTGCCCTTTTTGCCATCTGGCTTTCCGGTTACGGTACCGGAATCCTGGTACTCTTGCTGTTTGCCCTCTCTCCCACCTTCCTTGGTCATGCCCAAAACAACCTGAAAGATATCCCCTTTGCATTGAGTTATATTGCCGCCATCTTCTTCACTTTAAAATTCTTCCTTAACCAAAATAAAACAAAAATATATGATGCGCTTTTGCTGACCGCGAGTATAGCCTTTTCAATAAGCATACGATCCGGCGGCTTGATTTTGATCTGCTATCTCTTCCTGTTTTTCATCTTCTTTTACCTTCATAAGTATCAGGAAGAGAAGCAAACCGACATCCCGTTAGTCAGAAGAAAGTTTTTCAAAGTACTCTTTATTTCACTGGCGGCCCTGGTCCTAAGTCTTCTGCTCTGGCCCTATGGACAAATCGATCCGCTTCATAACATCTGGAAATCGTACCAGGTGATGTCTCAGTTTCCAACTACAATCAGACAACTCTTCGAAGGAAAAATGGAGTGGTCAGATCTGATGCCCTGGTATTATTTACCCAAGTATATGGCGATCACAATTCCCCTGATCATCTTTGCCGGACTCATGGCCTTTGGGATACTTTCAAAGAAGATACTGAACCGGGAAAATTGGTTAACCTATGGCTTCATCCTGTTTTCCATTCTGTTTCCCATCGTCTTCGTGATCTACCAAAAATCAAATCTCTATGGCTCCTGGCGACATTTCCTGTTTGTCTATCCATCGATTATTCTCCTCGCTGCCATCGGGTTTTCACACCTGTTCAACTACTTTAAAAACAAATATATAATAGTTTTAATCCTCCTCTTTTCATTAGGGCTGGCGCTTCATCCCCTGAAATTTATTATCCTCAACCATCCCTATTATTACCTCTATTATAATCAGCTGGTTGGTGGACTTGACGGAGCTTACGGGAACTATGAAACCGATTATTATTACCACACGATACGCCAAGGATCGGAATGGCTCACCAAATACCTGAAAACCAATAAACAGGATGGACCGATAAAAATAGCCACCAATTTTTCTGTCATCTGGAATTTTCGTAATCAGCCAAATATTAAAAGTTTCTATTGTCAATATGATGAGAGAAGCCAGGTTGACTGGGATTATATGATCGTTTCGAACAGTTATATCCCGGTCAGCCAGCTTCAAAACGGGACATGGCCACCGAAGAATGCAATTCATGTGATTTATGCCGATCAGATACCTGTCTGTGCAGTGCTAAAACGTGAGACAAAACTCGATCTTCTGGGTTATGAGGCTTTATTGAGTGGGGATACTGCAAATGCATCACGGAATTTTGCAGCTGCACTCAAAATAAATACACAGGATGAATTAATCTTTTATAATTTTGCGACAGCGCTGGTTAGGGAAGGCAAAACTGACAGTGCACGCGTAGTGCTTCAGTCTGCGTTGAAAATCAATCCTGGCTACGAACCGGTATTGATGTACCTCGGAAATATTGCGGTCACACAAAATAATTCCAGGGAAGCAATCGGTTATTATCAAACGCTTATCGGCTTTAACCGCAAATACTACGAGGCTTATGTCAGCCTTTCCAGGTTGCTGGCCGACAGTGATATATCGAAATCCAGAGGTTTACTGAAAACCTGCTTAACGCTGAATCCGGGTTATAAACCGGCTATCGTTTCACTTGCAGATTCGTACCGTAAATCGGATCCTGAGGTCGCTAAAAAATATGATAAACTTGCAAATTCGTATAAATAGTAAATTTTAATAATGAGAGTATGAAAAAGACAATTCTGATGTTCTGTATGACGGGAATATTATTCCTGGGGAGTTTAGGTTTAGCACTTGCACAGGCTACGCCGGCAGCAAAAAAAGATTCAGTCAATGCAGATAAAGCGGCAAAACCGGTTTTCTATGATGCAGCGGCCGAAGAACAAACATCCAAAGGCTGTGGAACAACAACTTATGTTCTGATTGCTGGTGCTGTTGTGGTTATTGGAGCAGCAGCTTATTTTATGACAAAGAAAAAGAAATAAAATTCTACAAATCTTTAGAATCGGTTAAGAGAACGGCTGTCATTTTTAAAAAGGCAGCCGTTCTCTTTTTCTGAATTCTTGCCTGCTTTTTTTCTCCTGAACGATCAAACAACTGATAACTGTTAACTCAATACACCTTCAGCAATCCCGGATGATTGCCTGTGATATTCCGCCCACCCTGAGGCGTGACAACAAAGGTGTTTTCAATCCCGACCATCCCGATATGCGGGATCCCCTTTTTGGGCTCAACAGCGAAAACCATCCCTTCCAGGATAGGCTCATCAAAGCCGTTGGCAATTACAGGAAGTTCATCGATGGTCAACCCGATCCCATGACCCAGGAACTTGACCTTTCTGGTTCCAAACCCCATGAAATTTTCAAGAAAAGCAGGGGTTAACTCATTCATAATCTCATCGTAGATAACCGAAGGAATTGCACCAGGTCTCAGCATTGCAGCTATTTTATTCTGAATTTCAACACATTGCAAATGAATTTGAATCGCCTCATCCGGTAAAGACTTCCCAAACATATAGGTCATGGTTTTGTCGGTATGGTACCCCTCAACACCACAGCCGGTATCCACAAAGACGAGGTCACCTTTCCTGAGCTTCCGGTTTCTGCTTCCATGAATCGGAACTGCCGGACTCATCCCATAATTTCCCCCGGGCCCGTTAAAAGAGGTCGGATAAATTGAGCTCTCACCAAAAGCAATCTGCCCAAGAATTGACTCTGTATCGAACATCCCAAAACGGGCAACGCCATGATGCCCCTGGTGAATGAGCAGCGAATAGAGCTCTGTAAAGAACTCCATTTCACTCATCCCCTCCTTGAGAAGACCCGGCACAAGCTCCTCAGTCACCCGCTGGTGAATTTTCCCCGACTCCTCCATCAAGGCAAGCTCATATCCGCTTTTTACCGATCTCACCTTACCAATCTGAATATCTGCCGGTTCGATAACTGTAAACGGAAAATACTTCTGGAACCGTTGCAGCATGGCAATCGGAACAATCTCCTTCTCCAAATAAACCGTGTCGGGAAGATTCTTCATCGTTACTGCAGCATCACGGTAACTCTCCATCGGTTTGATAGCCGGAAACAACGACTCCTTCGCTGCCCGCTCATAACTTCGGCGGACCCAGAATACCGCCTCTTCAAACCTTGGAATAAATAATACCCCTTCCTGCATCGTTCCGGTAAAATAGTAGAGATTGATCTTGCTAAATACTGCCGTAATCTGCCAGGTGGGATGATCACGGTCCATTTGCTTCCTGAACCGTTCAATTCGTGAATTCAGTTCTTTGATAGGTACTCTTATTTGCATGATATGCAGATTATTTAATGACTATTCTTTAACTATTTCAACGCTATGAATCGTGCTCCAAAATTAGCAGATATTAGGACTCCTCCTCCCTTTTAATGATTTTTGCAGTTTATCCCTCAGCTTCTGCAGCTTGTCGCAATTTTCTTTTACATTGGTGGACAAAAAGTTTCTTTTGCTGAAACCTTTAAAATCAAAGAAATGAAGAAGCTTTTAATTTTACTGCTGCTCATTGGATTTGCACAATCTCTCCTTGCTGAAGAACTTGGCAAAGACCTGCAAAGATCGGCCTGGAATTCCATTTTTGGCAAGTTTCTGGGTGAGACTAAAAAACCGATCATCTTTAGAAATGATATTGCAGTCCGGCTGGATGGCAAGTGCAGTGCCATCGACTCGGCCTGTATTGTAGAACTTATTCAGGATTTAAAGGCGGTAATTCCTACTAGAAAAATACATTTTACAAATGACGAAGCCAATCTCATTTTTAATATAAATGGAGACCATCACGGAAGGATCACGGCCATGGATGCAAGTGGCTATTCCATCCATTCAACTCAGAATTTTTGCGAATTTCAATCCGATGTCCCCAAAGAGGTACGCAAAAAGGTGTTTTATTACATGCTTTACAGATCACTTGTTCAGTTTTCACCAGGCAAATCCGGGACAACTGGCATAGCGGGTTGTGTTTTTGATGAAAAGGGTCCTGACGATATCAGGTATCCCAATATTGATCGCCCGTTTGACTCCTTTATTTTGAAGACCCTTTATGCTGACGATTTTCAGGAACAATTTAAAAATTACTTCGTAAAGCATGCATCTTACCGGATGTACCTGATTCAAATGTATCACAATGAATTAGACAATGCATTTCTTTTGCTGGGATTAATTCTTTCAACTATACTGTTATCAATCCTGATTATTAAAGGTGCTTTTAAGCCACACCAGTGGAACTGGCTGGTATACAATAAGCAAGGACTATTCCTGATTGCAATTGGAGTCCTGTATACATTCTGTTTGGGTTGGTCTGATTTAGCCTTTGATGATAAGGACCTTGGAAACCTGGAAAACCTGATTATAAGCTCATTGCTGGCCATCAACCTGATCTTTTTTACTGAAAAAGTGCTCCTTAAAAGTGGACTTGCAGGTATTTCAAAGATTACAGTAAATTTCTCAATTACTCTTCTTATGCTGGCCATTGTTTCCTTTCCGGTTCGTTATGGATGGTCTCTTGAGGGGATAATCTACAATATTCCCTTAAGGTATAATGTAATGCTGCCATATATTCTTTCGGTTTCATTGGGAAGAGCCCTTTATATTTTCATAACCGACAGGTATAAAAGTGTTATCAATCAAAAAGATGTAGAGCTTGCGCAGATGAATGAGCTTCACCGGCAGGCTGAACTTCAGTCGCTGCGCGCCAAGATCAACCCTCACTTTCTCTACAATGCATTAAATTCAATTGCCAGCCTGGCCACAACGGATCCCCTAAAAACTGAAAAGATGGCTTTGGCTCTCTCCGACTTTTTCAAATACGCAATCAACCGTGAGCAAAAACAGTTCAATTCACTTCAGGAAGAACTGAATGCCATCCGCACCTACCTCGAAATCGAAAAAGTAAGATTCGGTGACAGGCTAAATTTTGAAATAGACTGTGAACCAGGTTTCTTAGATATCCCGATTCCGCAACTGTTGATTCAGCCATTGGTCGAGAACGCGATTAAACATGGTTTATCGCAGATCACAGAAAACGGATTCATCAAAGTGTCCATAATTAAAGAAGAGCGAAAACTTGGTATCCGAATTTACGATAATGGCCCGGCTTTCCCCGAAGGACCGCTCTCGGGTTTCGGTATCCGGAACACCCAGGAACGAATAGCATTGCTCTATGGCTCCAAGGCTGCTATTAACTGGGAAAACAAACCTGAAAAGTTCATTGAGTTGATCTTGCCAATAGAGAATTATGAGATAAATCAACAATAAATTCAAAAGGTATTACTTTTAAGCAATTTATTCTAACATTATGATGCCAGTTACCTGCAGCAAGTCGCATTACTTTGATAAATTCTTTTTTGTAATACACATGCCTGTAGACCTATGAATTCATTAGCCACAACATACCGTACCCTGATTGCCGATGACGAACAGCCAGCCCGTGACCGACTCAGAAAATTGTTGTCGGAATATCCGGATAAGATAATGCTCATCGGAGAGGCTCAAAACGGAATTGAGTGTCTCGAAATGATCAGTCACCTTAAACCCGATCTACTGTTCCTTGACATTCAGATGCCAGGCCTCAACGGATTTGAAGTGTTGCAGCAAGCAGATCATTCGCCTATTGTGATATTTTGCACCGCATTCGACGAATTCGCCCTCAAAGCCTTCGAAACCAACAGTATCGACTATATCGTAAAACCAGTAAAGGAAGAACGCATCCAAAAATCGATCGAAAAGCTCGATACCCTGAAGGTGAACTCCGACAAAGAGGGTCTTCTCCGGATCATTGATAATTACCTGGGGCAGACTCCAAAAAAGGAGATCACCTCCATTCCGGTAAAACTGGGCGACCGTATGCTATTTGTGCGGATCGAAGATATCCTCTACTTTTCGGCAGAAGACAAATATGTGACCATTTATAATAAGGAGGGGAAAACCTATCTATGCAATTTACCGCTTAAAAGCCTGGAAGAAAAATTAGGGGACAAGTTTCTGCGTATCCACAGATCACTTTTGATCAATTTGAGCCGAATCAAAGAGATCGACAAACATTTCGGCAGCCGGTTCATCATTAAGATGGACGATGCCGGCCAGACTAAACTTACGTCAGGGCGCAACTATTATGAGCAAATAAAGGAGATCATGGAGATCTAATCCTAAGAAATCAGGATTCCATAAAACCTGTTTTTAGTATAATATCGGCATGATCTTAGGTTCACTCAGTAACATCCCTGGTTTTTCGCTCCTGATTTTCTGAATCGCATTTTCAATCTGCCCAAGCGTACATGGCATGGTGGCTACCGAGAACATCGCCTTTTCCCCTTTGTGCCGGTTATGGCTCACAGTTTCAATATTTATTTCCTGATTACCGATGGCAGTTGTAATAAATCCTGTCGTACCCGGAATATTTCCTGTCTGAAAAGAAATCAGGTAAGGAAACACAAACTTATGTGATTCGGCCAGGTTGCTTTCCTCATTTACAGGGATATTTTGAATTTTGTCGCCATATCGCGCAATGAAAACGATGTCCGAAACAATAGACATAGCCGTTTCAGTCGAACCCGCGCCTTTTCCGACTAAAAAATGAACCCCTGAATATTGATTATTGATTCGCACTGCATTAGTAGCTCCGCTGACATCCGAAAGGAAGTTGCTGTTTTTTACAAGCATAGGTCGCACGGTAGCATAAATGTCGCCATTAACCTTTTTTGCATAGCAGATCAGCTTGATTTTTGCATCAATTTCGCTTGCAAAATCGATGTCTTCCCTGGTAATATTTTCAATCCCAATAATGGAGAGATCTTCTTTCGAAACATCAATCCCAAATGCCAGTTTAATCAGCAGAATCAATTTATGCCCGGCATCTCCCCCATTGATGTCCAGCAACGGATCAGCTTCGGCATACCCATTCTCCAGTGCGAGCTTAAGGGCTTCACTGAATTCGAGTTTTTCATCCTGCATTTGTGTCAGGATGTAATTGCTTGTACCATTCATAATACCGGATACCGAAAGTACTTTATCACCGGTGAAGCTCTCCTGAATGGTTTTAATGATGGGAATTGCACCGCATACGGCCGCCTCAAACCCAATTTTTACATTTTTGGCTTCAGCAGCTCCAAAGATCCTCTTTCCTCTCTCTGCTAAAAGAGCTTTATTGGCCGTAACCAGATGTTTCCCGGAATTGAGAATGTCGAGGCAAATATTGAATACGAAGTCGCTTTTACCCCCAATTGTTTCAACTACCAGATCAATCTCACCCGAGGAAATAATCTCCCGGATATATTCGTTGGCTTCGGTTCCGGTAAGGTCCTTACCCCCGCCACAAAACAAACCGAGTGGAAGATTAAACCGCTCAGATGCTTTAGAGGGAGAAAGCTCAACGATTTTTTTAAGCACAATATTTGTTCTTGCCCTAATGGAGAGATCATGGTTAATTTCGGTAATTATCTGTGCAACACCCCCGCCAACTGTTCCGCAACCCAGAATGGCAATGTTTAATGTATCCATCTTGTAGTAATTGATATTTTTTCGAAATATAAGCAATTTTGGAATGGCACCTCCAACCACATTTTAAGAAAACCTCCCTCTCTCTGAACTTTTATTGAGCTACCATGTTCTATATTAACACATTTAATTTCAAAAGCCATGCAATATGTTATTTCAGGTTCATTAGGAAATATCAGCAAACCCCTTGCTGAACGTTTGGTTGCTGCCGGACACAACGTGACGGTAATCAGCAGTAAAGCCGATAAAGTCGCACAAATTGAAGCGATTGGAGCTAAAGCCGCTATTGGTTCCGTAGAGGATATCTTCTTCCTGACAAATGCCTTCACCGGAGCTGACGCTGTTTATACGATGGTACCACCTAATTTCGGAAGTGGCAACTGGAAAAAATACATTGCCTCGGTCGGTGAAAAATATGCCGCAGCAATTCAGGCTTCAGGTGTCAAAAACGTCGTCAACCTAAGCAGTATTGGAGCTCATATGGCAGATGGTTGCGGCCCGGTTAGCGGATTATTTTTTGCTGAAAAAGCACTGAACGCATTAATGGGGGTTAATGTGAAACATCTTCGCCCCGGATTTTTCTATCCCAATTTCCTGGCTAACATCGGAATGATTAAGCATATGGGAATCATTGGCGGAAATTACGGTGAAGGGACAAAACTCGTATTAGTACATCCCGATGATATTGCCGAGGCAGCTGCTGAAGAATTATTGGGACTCTCTTTCTCCGGGAAGAGCGTTCGATATGTAACCAGCGATGAAAAAACAACCGATGAAGTGGCCTCCATTTTAGGAAAAGCTATTGGTAAGCCTGAACTTCCCTGGATCAATTTCAAGGATGAAGATACCGTTGCCGGGATGACCCAGGCTGGTCTGCCACAGGAGATTGCTGAAAACTACGCTGAAATGGGTGCCGCCATGCGCAGCGGAGAGATGGCTTCAGATTACCTCCTTCACCGCCCGGATGTTTTCGGTAAGACCAAACTTGAAGCTTTTGCACCAGTGTTCGCAGCTATTTACTCCCAATCCTGATCCAATCTAATTAGAATAAAAACAGAGAGAGCCACTTATTCCGGAAATGACACTCTCTGTTTTAACGAATTCATTAACTCACTTTATCGGTCCTACTCGGTAAAGTGAAAACTCATTGCGAATCAGGATTGAGTTCTTAACAATTGCCGGTGTGGCATACACATCTCCGGGCAACTTATTTTCCGCTACTACCTGGAGTGTCCTGCCGGCTTGCAGGACAAGTGTCTCACCCTTAACCGATGTAAAATAGATTCTTCCTCCGGCATAAACCGGTGAAGAGTTATATCTGTTCTTCAGCTTTTTGGAATATAGGGTGACTCCGGTTCTGGCATCAATTACCAGAAGGTTGTTTCGGCTGTCAACCGTATAGATTATTCCATCCTTAATTAATGGAGTAAGAAGTTGTAAAACTGGTGATTTCAGCCTCCACAACACATTCGTTTTGGTAATATCACCCAAACCTTTAGGATCTACAGCCAGTAATTCGGCATATTTCTCTCCATTCTCTGGCGTCACAAAGCTGGTATAAAAGTAAACTATTTCCTCCTCACTAAAAGGCATGGCAATGGTCGAATCCTCTCCCTGGACAACCCGCCAAACCTCCTTGCCGGTCTCTGCCTCATAGGCAATACATACTGCTGCCCCGTTGGATACCAGGAGATCTTTCCCTCCAACCTTGATAACAATTGGCGTTACATAGGCCTTCTTCCCGACGGGTGCGAGGTGCTCATAACATTCCGGTGGACGTTCAGTTCGCCAGACAGTCTCCCCGGTTTTCTTGTTAAGTGCCACAATAAACTGATGATCTGTTCCTTCATAGTGAAGAATAAGCAGATCTTTATAAAGGATCGGTGAAGCTCCGGTTCCCTGCATATGGTCACATTTCAGATCGCTCCTTTTCCACACAATCTGACCGCTTTCGGTATTAACACATGCCGTTCCGGAACTTCCAAAATTAAGATAGACAAATCCTTGCTCAATACAGGAAGTAGGAGTGGCATAGGTGTTTACAGGATGCTTGCCATAGATACTGTCCTGTTTGAACAGGAGGATATAAAATAACTGCTTACCCGATTTGAAATCCACACAAATTCCCGACATCTCTTTCCCGTCAACTGTTGCTGAGGTCATCCAAACCTGGTTCCCGAAAACTACTGGCGAGGACCATCCCCGCCCCCTGATATCAGTTTTCCAGATTATATTTGTGGTATCATTCCAGAAAACGGGTACTAAAGTGTCACCCGATATTCCATTCAGGTGGCTCCCCCTAAAATGGGTCCAGTTACTCTCCTGTGCAAAAGATGTTGTCAGACTAAAAATCGGGAAAATCAGCCTCATGCAAATTGCCAGTACACGTTGAATTTTTTTCATATAAATAATTTATTCTTAATCTACGGCTATTCCATCAGGGCTTTCCAATCCTTAAAAAGCAAATCGGCTCCCGATTCCATTAAAATGCAGTCTTCCAAAATCCCGGTATTTATAGCAACAGTATAAATTCCTGCCGCTTTGGCCGACTGGATACCCAGTGGTGCATTTTCGATCACAATTACCTCATCAGCCAAAAGTCCGGATTTGTGTAATGCCGTCAGGTAAGGTTCAGGATGAGGTTTGCAATGTCTGACATCCCGGCCGGATATGATCTTCTCAGCCGTAATCAATCCTTCAAAATCCCGGAGTAAAGCTTCCAGATATTTATCCTGCATAGAACCCGTAACTACCCAGATATCAATTCCCTTGTCCTTAAGTTCTCCCATAAGTACTTTTGCTCCTATAAAAGGAATAGCATCAGGATATGCTTCAATTAGTTCACTCTTTTTTGAATAGATCTGATCAATCTCAGATTCAGTAGCCATCCGCTCTTCATTTTGCTGATAGACAAGGTTTATGGTAGAGTGTGCAGTTCGTCCTTCGTTTTGATAAACCTTTTCAGGCGAAAAATCAATTCCAAAATGCTCAAATGCCTTGCTCCAAGCATCTGCATGAGCCCCCATGGAATCATAAAGAACTCCATCCATATCAAAAAAAAAACCTTTGCATCGGGCAAGAACCTTATTTATTGTATTATTAATCATGATTTTAGAGGTTCATCTTCTAACTTGAATTTAACAAGTAGTAAATAGTAACTTTAGAGCCTAAT
>Ga0118677_10010879_pt1 | contig 13792 bp, 15 predicted proteins | sample AliMusrvi5mmetaG_FD_86154 | JGI IMG/M metagenome (GOLD analysis project Ga0118677, IMG submission 86154) | reverse complement strand
GGTCAGAGAGAGGGCAATCACCTTACCCCATCATCGGTACGGTGAGAAAAACTTCATTCCGTAGCGAATTCATCCTTCGAGACGCTTCGCTCCTCAGGATGAGGCGGCCATAATCCCCTCATCCTGAGAAGGCCCGAAAGGGCCGTCTCGAAGGATAAACGGCAGACATTGGACAGTGCTCATGGATCTCGGCGCCTACGACCATTACCTCTACGCCCTGGTCGCCCTGGTGGGCACCATCCTGGCGGCGTGGTTCCTGCTGTGGATGACGCTCCGCTCGCCCTGGGCCGCCGAGATCAAGACCTATCGCGGCGTCTCGCCGCCCTTTCTCGGCGTGGTGGGGGTGCTGTTCGCCCTGACCCTGGCCTTTCTCGCCAACGACACCTGGAACGCCCATGACCGGGCGCTCAACACCGTCTACCAGGAGGCCGACGGGTTGCGCAGCATCACCGCCCTGGCTGTCCACCTGCCGGGGCCGGCGCGCGGCGCGGTGCAGGGCGCGGTGAGGACCTACGCCACCGTCACCGTCGACGAGGAAGGCATGACCCGGGTGAAGAACCGCTATGTCGTGTCCGCCCCCGTCGCCGGCCAGCTGCGCCGCATTGACTGGAAGGCTGGCGCCGCGGTCGAGGCCGGTGTCACGCCCCTGGCCGTGCTGGAGACCAGCGGCGCAGATTTTCTCGATGCCCGCAGCCAGGCGCAGGCCGAGGCCCGCGTGAAGGCGGCGACCGCCGCCCGCGAGGCCGCGGCCGCCCAGCAGCAGCGAGCGGGCGCGGCGGCGCGGATGTACGGGGCCGACCTGGCCCGCCTAAAGCAGCTTTTTGCACAGCAGGTGCTCTCCACGCAGGAGTTCGACGCCGCCCAGATGCGCGCCACCATGGCCGAGCAGGATGAGCGGGCCGCCGCCTTCAACCTGCGGGTCGCGGACTTTGAACTCGAGCAGGCGCGCGCGCTGCTCATCCGCACGCAGCCCGGCGGCAACGCCGAGCCCCTCGTGATCACCGCGCCGGTCAGCGGGCGGATCCTGCGGGTGCTGCAGGAAAGCTCCCGCGTCGTGCCGGCCGGCTTTCCCCTGATGGAAGTTGGCGATCCCACCGACCTCGAGGTGCGCGTCGAGGTGCTGTCCCGCGACGGCGTGGCAATCCGCCCCGGCGCGCGGGTCTGGCTCGAGCAATGGGGCGGCCCGGCCCCGCTGGCCGCGCGCGTGCGCCTCGTGGAGCCGTCCGCCTTCACCAAGATCTCCGCCCTCGGGGTCGAGGAGCAGCGGGTCTATGTGGTCGCCGACTTCACCGACCCGCTCGCGCAGCGCCCCACCCTGGGCGACAGCTACCGCGTCGAGGCCCGCATCGTCACCTGGGAAAACCCGCAGGCGCTGCAGGTGCCGAGCGGCGCGCTGTTCCAGCGCGGCGGCGCCACGCAGACCTTTGTCCTCGACGGCTCACGGGCGCGGCTGCGCACGGTGAAACCCGGCCACGGGAACGGCGTGCAGGTCGAGATCCTCGACGGCCTAAAAGAAGGCGAGCAGGTGGTGGTCTATCCCGGCGACAAGGTCACCGACGGCACGCGGGTCACGCCGGTGGACGTGAGCGGGCGCTAGGGAAACAGCCACTCCGAGCGCCAGCCCTCCGCGGTGCGCACATAGCGCTCGCGGTCATGGTGACGGAACGCGCGCTGGTGCCAGAATTCGATGATCTCCGGCACGACGCGCCGGCCCGACCAGAAAGGCGGCCGCGGCACCGTGCCGGCGCCGAAACGGAGCGCCACCGCCGCCACGGCCTGCTCCAGCACGAAGCGCCCGGCCATCGGCTTCGACTGCTGCGACGCCCACGCCCCGAGTTGGCTGAGACGGGGCCGGGAGGCGAAATAGGCATCGGCCTCCGTGTCGCTCACGGGCTCCACGCGGCCGTCGATCCGCACCTGGCGCTCCATCTTGGCCCAGTGAAAACAGAGCGCCGCCCGCGGATTGGCATCGAGGTCCGCGATCTTCGGGCTCGTCAGGTTGGTGTAGAACACAAAGCCGCGCGCATCGACCGCCTTGAGCAGCACCATCCGCACCGACGGACGGCCCGTGGCGTCGGCCGTGGCCAGCGACATCGCCGTGGCATCGTCCGGCTCCCGCGTGCGGGCCTCGGCAAACCATTCCTGAAACCGGACAATGGGATCGGGCGCACTCATGGCAGGCGGCCAGCATAGTCGGCCCGGCACGCCGCCGCTCCGCCGGGATTGCTGAACGCTGTGCATGGGTTGTTCGCGCGGGGGATGGGTTTTGACTTGGCGCAGGCCGGAACCCGCCGTTGCGTCACGGTGATGCCGAGTCGTCCCGACACCATCGCCGCCCTGGCCTCCGCCGCCGGCACCGCCGCGCTGGCGGTCATTCGTATCAGCGGACCGGATGCCGCGCGGCTCGCGCGGGAGCTTTTTCCGCGGCTGCCCGGGCCGCGTGTCGCCCAGCACGCGGATTACCGCAGCCAAGCAGGCGTCCTGGTGGACGACGTGGTGGCGGTGTGGTTTGCGGGCCCCCACTCCTACTCCGGCGAGGACGCGCTCGAGCTCTCTTGCCACGGGAATCCGTTCATCGTGCAGCGGATCCTGGAGGATTTGTTCGCCCGGGGCTGCCGGCCCGCCGGGCCCGGCGAGTTTACCCAGCGGGCGTTCCTGAACGGCCGGCTGGACCTCAGCCAGGCCGAGGCGGTGATGGATCTGATCAACGCCCGCAGCGAGCGGGCGCTGGCGGCCGCGAACCAGCAGCTGCGCGGCGCGCTGGGCCGGCGCCTGCAGGACCTCACGGACCGCCTGCTCGGCGTGCTGGCCCGCGTGGAGGCCTACATCGATTTTCCCGACGAGGACCTGCCGCCGGAGGACCGCACCGCCCTGCAAGCGGCTCTGGAAGCCATTTCCCGGGATACTGACCGGCTGCTGGCCACGCGACGCTACGGCGACCTGCTGCGTGACGGCATCAAGACCGTGATCGTCGGCGCCCCCAACGCCGGCAAGAGCAGCCTGCTCAACCGGCTGGTGGGCCACGAGCGGGCCATCGTGAGCCCGGAACCGGGCACGACCCGGGATTTCATCGAGGAACGCATCGTGGTCGGCCCACACTGTCTCCGCCTGATCGATACCGCGGGACTCAATCCGAGTCCCGGAGTCATTGAAAAACTGGGCATGGAAAAATCCCTCGAGCGCGTGGCCGAGGCCGACCTGATCCTGCTGGTGCTGGAGGCGGGGCGTCCCCTGCCCGCCTTGCCCGATGAGCTGACTCGCCGATTGACCGCCCAAAAAACCATCGCGGTCATCAATAAATCTGACCTCGTGCCCACCCCTTCATCGCTCAAACTACCGCCAGGAGTGAAATCCGTGTTGGTTTCAGCGCTCACCGGTCATGGAATAGAAAACCTGGTGAACGAAATCGTTGTCTTGGCAGATTCATTACAACCTAATGATAATGAGGATCATATTACAATTAATGCCCGCCACGCCGATGCCCTGGAGCGCGCACTCTCCTCCTTGAAGGATGCCGGCGAAAAGCTGGCCTCGAATGGACCTGCTGAACTTCTCGCCAGCGATCTACGTGGAACATTGGCCTGCTATGGCGATATTATTGGCAAGGTGGATAATGAGCGTATGCTTGATCAGCTCTTCGCTAATTTTTGCATCGGAAAATAGTGCATCCCGAGGCCAAGCGAACGCAGGGTAATATTTATATATCAATATATACCAATGGTATATAATAACATACCGTTTGATGTGATCGTGTGTGGCGCCGGACATGCCGGCGTGGAGGCGGCATTGGCTGCGTCACGGATGGGGGCCTCTACCCTGCTGCTTACCGGTAACATCGACACCATTGCCCAGATGAGCTGTAATCCGGCTATCGGCGGCCAGGCAAAGGGTCAGATGGTCCGGGAAATTGATGCTCTCGGTGGCGAGATGGCGATCAATACAGATGTCACTGGAATTCAGTTCAGACTATTGAATGAATCCAAGGGCGCAGCCGTTCAGTCACCGCGTGCGCAATGCGACAAGAAAGCTTATCAGTTCCGACTGAAGCATACCCTGGAACTACAGCCGAACCTGCAAATTTTTCAGGCGACGGTTACCGGCCTGATCTTCAAGGACTCCAAGGTTGTCGGCTGTCAGACCAATCTCGATATAGATTTTCACGGCCGCACGGTCGTCGTGACCACGGGAACCTTCCTTCGCGGATTGATGCACATCGGCCAGAACAAGAATGAAGGCGGCCGACTTGGTGATTTTAGCGCTAAAAGCCTTTCTTCCAGCTTTCTCAACGTCGGCATCACGCTTGAGCGGCTCAAGACCGGGACTCCGCCGCGACTGCTGGGACGAAGCATAGATTTTTCGAAGATGAACGAGCAAAAAGGGGATGCTCTGCCGACCTTCTTTGCCTTTCACGACACCCGGGATTCGGCGGAGTTGTTCCATGTGGAACAAAGCGGCGAACGCAGGCTGGGGTGGGCGCCAGGCTCCGAGCAGGTGTCTTGCTGGATGACCCACACTACGGCTGAAACTGCCAATATTGTCCGCTCCAACCTCAGCAAGTCCGCCATGTACAGCGGTGAAATCGAAGGGGTGGGGCCGCGCTACTGTCCAAGTATCGAGGATAAATTCGTCCGCTTTGCGGACAAACCCAGGCACTTGCTTTTTCTTGAGCCAGAGGGCCGTTCGACGAACGAATATTACGTTAACGGCCTGTCAACAAGTCTGCCGTTCGACGTTCAACTGGACATGGTGCACAGCATCCCAGGCCTCGAACATGCCGTGCTACTTAGGCCAGCTTACGCAGTTGAGTATGACTTCGCTCATCCGACCCAACTCTTTCCATCGCTAGAGTCTAAGAAAGTGGAAAATTTGTTTTTTGCCGGGCAGATTAACGGAACCTCTGGCTATGAGGAGGCGGCAGGGCAGGGGTTGGTCGCTGGAGTAAATGCTGTGAATAAGGTGCGAGGAACTTCTCCCATGCTGATCCAGAGGCAGGAGGGTTACATTGGAGTTTTAATCGATGACCTGGTCACCAAGGGCACCAACGAACCCTACAGGATGTTTACCAGTCGGGCCGAGCACCGACTCCTTTTTAATCATGGAAGCTCTGAGTTTCGAATGCTGACTCATGCAAAAAACTATAAACTGTTGTCTTTAAATAGAATAAGAAATATTGAGCACAAGATTGGCCGCGTTTTGTATTGGACTGAATTTCTGGAAAATAATCGCACGAGCGGTGGTTCTTGGGCTGAAGGCATTCGTCGCAACAGGGTGGGGGCTGCGCTCCCTGATGAACTGCTCAAGGAGTCTCCCGCCATCCGCGACGAGGTTCTGTATCGCGTGAGCTACCAAGGGTATCTCGCCCGCGAACAGCGCCACATCGACAAGCTGTCCTCCATCGAGAAAATCCTTCTCCCGGCCTCGCTGGATTATCTGTCCATTCGCGGTTTGCGTCGCGAGAGCGCCCAGAAACTCGCTGAATTCAAACCCATGACCCTGGGTCAAGCCAGCCGCATCAGCGGTGTTAACCCTTCAGACATCAGCGTCTTAATGATCTATCTTAGCGCCAAAAAAGAAGAGGGTTCTCGGTAGCCGACCCAGAATTGCCATGGATAATCCCATCAGGACGGCCGAACACCTGGCGCGCATGGCGAAACGCCGGGAAGATCTTACTTCACTCCTAGTGCAGCTCATTCCTGCGGCCACTTCCATAATTTGGGAGGTTGGGTGCGGGCATGGACATTTTCTCGCGGCCTACGCCGCGGCTCATCCCGATCAACTCTGCCTGGGTGTTGATATCAGCATCGACCGAATCCGGCGGGGCCAGCGCAAGCGCGACCGGGCAAAATTGGCGAATCTTCACTTCATCCATGCCGAGGCCCGTGACTTCCTTGATGCGCTTCCCGCCCACGCCTCCATTGCCTCGGTCTTCATCCTGTTTCCCGACCCGTGGCCGAAGCGAAGGCATCATAAGAACCGGATCCTTCAGCCCGAATTTCTCGCCGCGGTTGCCCAGCGCGCAGGGCAGGGGGCCCAGCTCCATTTTCGCACGGATCATGAGCCTTATTTCCGCGACTCGGAACTGGTGATCCAGGCGCATCCCGACTGGAAGATTCTCCCGGAACCATGGCCGTTTGAGCAGGAAACCGTTTTTCAAAGTCTCGCCCCGATCCACCACTCGTTGACCGCCGGCCGCAGGGTGGGGCACTAATAAGCTGGGCGCTGCCACAGCCCGCGGCGGTTAATTCTTCGCCCCGGTTTCGCTGCGATCCATTTCAGGCATTGACGGAGCGTTAAGCCTTTGCCTACTCAATCCCTTTCCAACCCTTCTTGCCGTCCAGCGCGCCCATGTTTCGAGTCAAAAAACTCGCCCTTTTCCTGTTTTCGCTCTCGTCCTGCCTGACCGCCTTTGCCGGCGAGTCGCATGGCGTGGCGGCATCGGCCGAGGTTCTCTTCAAAGTTGGGCCGCTCCCGGTCACGAACAGCATGGTGACGAGCTGGATCGTTGCGGTTGCGCTCATCCTTGTCATCCGGCTCGCCACCCGGAAACCCACACTGGTTCCTTCCCGCAGCCAAGCGATGATCGAGAGCCTGGTGGAAGGCGTGCTCGAGCTGATCACGCCGATCGTCGGCAAGAAAATGGCCAAGCCCACTTTTCCGCTGCTCGTCGCCCTCTTCACCTTCATCCTGATCCAAAACTGGAGCGGCCTGATTCCCGGCGTCGGCACGATCTTCGTGGCCGACCACGAAACGGGTGGGTGGAAGGAGCTCATCCGTCCGGGCAACGCCGACCTCAACGGCACAGCCGCCCTCGCCCTGGTTTCGATCACCTGCTGGTTGTATTTCATCCTGCGCTACGCCGGCCCGAAGCTCGTGCTGAAGGACATCTTTGGCAACAAGGCCGACAAGCGCGAGGTGCCCGCGTTTATCTATTACCCGCTCTTCGTGGTGTTCTTCGCGGTCGGCTTGATCGAGATCGTCTCCATCTGCTTCCGCCCAATTTCACTCTCGTTCCGTCTCTTCGGCAACGTCTTCGGCGGCGAGAACCTGCTCCACTCCATGTCGGCCATCACGCCGTGGCTGCTGCCGGTCCCGTTCTACTTCCTCGAGCTCCTGATCGGCTTCGTCCAGGCGCTCGTCTTCACGCTGCTCGTCAGCGTCTACATCGGCCTGATCTGCAACCACGGCGACGAGCACCCCGAGGCCGGCCACGGCCACGCCCACGAGCCCGCCCACTGAACCCTTTCCCGCCGGGAGCGTGCCCCGCGTGCGCACGGCGGACATCCCACCAAACAAAACAAATCCACCATGATCCAAGTAATCGCAGAAATGACCGGTAGCATTCAGGGCGCGTTCGGCTGTCTCGCCGCCGCCATCGGCGTCGGTCTCGTCGGCGCCAAGGCCGTCGAGGGCGTCGGCCGCAACCCCGGTGCTTCCGGCAAGATCCTCGTCCAGTCCATCATCGGCATGGCGCTGGCCGAAGCCGTCGCGTTCTACGCGCTGTTCCTCGGTAAGTAATCCTTCCGTTTCCCGCGCCGGCGCCCGTCGCCGGCGCGGCCCTTTTCCCGCCCGCTCCCGCCCCCATCATGCTCTCCACTCTGCTCGTTCTCGCCGAGGCCACCGGCCATGCCGCCGAGGCCACCCAAGGTGAGGCCGCCTCCGGCATCACGAAGATCGCGCAGGATTTCGGCCTCAGCGTGCCGCTCATCCTCGCCCAGGTCCTGAGCTTCTCGATCGTCGCCTTCGTCCTCTGGAAATTCGCCTTCAAGCCGGTCCTCGCGACGCTCGACGAGCGCCAGCAGAAGATCGACTCCGGCCTGAAGTACGCCGAGGAGATGCAGGCCAAGCTCGCCGCCGCCCAGCAGGAGAGCGCCGGCATCATCAAGCTGTCCCAGGTTGAGGCCTCGCGCATCATCGACGACGCCCGCAAGTCCGCGAAGGACTTCCTCGACAAGCAGACCCAGGAAGCCTCCGCCAAGGCCAGCGACATGCTCGTCAAGGCCCAGCAGTCGATCGAGCTCGAGCACAAGAAGATGCTCTCCGACGCCCGCTCCGAGATCACGCGCCTCGTGGTCCTCACCACCGAGCGCGTCCTCGCCAAGAAGCTCACCGATGCCGACCGCGCCTCGTACAACGAGGCGGCGTCCCGCGAGCTCACCAGCGTTTAATCCTTTCGCCTTCCGTCCAACCGTCCCATGGCCTCCGGCAAGAAAAAGACCCAGCAGCTCGCCCGCCAGTTCTTCCGGCTCAGCCTGGAGGACGGCGTCCTGTCCGCGGACCGCGTGGCCGGGGTGCTGGAGTACATCGAGAAGCACCGCCCGAGCGGCACGATGGCCGTGCTGAAGGCCTACCACCGCCTCGTCGCCGCCGAGTTCGCCCGCGGCCAGGCCGTCGTCGAGCACGCCGGCGCCGTGGGTGAGGCCGCCCTCGCCGCCATCACGCTCGCCATGGGCCGGAAGTACGGCCGCAAGATCTCCGTCGTCGCCCGGCGCAATGACGCGCTGCTCGCCGGCATCCGCGTCCGCGTCGGTGACGATGCCTACGAGGCCTCCGTCGCCGGCCAGCTCTCCACTCTCGCCGCCGTCTGATCACTTCCCCCTTCGCCGACCCCAAACCTTTTATTTCCGATGAGCAACGTCCTTGACCAAATCGAACAACAGATCGCCAAGCTCTCCAGCAAGGCCGTCAAAAAGAACACCGGCAACATCCGGACCGTCGCCGATGGCGTCGCCAAGATCGACGGCCTCTCCGAGGTGATGTACAACGAGATGGTCCAGTTCCCCGGCGGCGCCATCGGCATCGCGCTCAACCTGGAGGAGGATGAGGTTGGCTGCGTCGTCCTCGGCGACGTGTCCCAGCTCAAGGAGGGCGACGAGGTCCAGACCACCGGCCGCCTTCTCTCCGTGCCCGTCGGCCGCGCGCTCCTCGGCCGCGCCGTGGACGCCCTCGGCAACCCCGTTGACGGCAAGGGCCCGATCGCCTCGACCGAGACCTATCCCGTCGAGAAGATCGCCCCCGGCATCATCGTCCGCAAATCCGTCTCGCAGCCCCTCTTCACCGGCATCATGGCGATCGACTCCATGATCCCGATCGGCCGCGGCCAGCGCGAGCTGATCATCGGCGACCGCGGCACCGGCAAGACGACCATCGCGATCGACACGATCATCAACCAGGCGAAGATCAACAAGGTCGGCCTCGCCAGCAAGGACCCGAAGTTCCGCCCGGTCTACTCGATCTACGTCGCGGTCGGCCAGAAGAACTCCAACATCGTCCGCACCCTCTCGGCCCTCGAGGCCGCCGGCGCGCTGGAGTACACCATCATCGTCGGCGCCCCCGCGGCCGACAACCCCGCCAACCAGTATCTCGCGCCGTTCTCCGGCGCGGCGATGGGCGAGTGGTTCATGGAAAACGGCATGGACGCGCTGATCGTGTATGACGATCTCTCCAAGCACGCCGTCGCCTACCGCCAGATTTCGCTGATCCTCAAGCGCCCCTCGGGCCGCGAGGCGTATCCGGGCGACGTGTTCTACCTGCACTCCCGCCTGCTCGAGCGCGCCGCGCGCCTCGACGGCAAGGGCTCCCTCACCGCGCTGCCGATCATCGAGACGCAGGCTGGCGACGTGTCCGCCTACATCCCGACGAACGTGATCTCGATCACCGACGGCCAGATCTTCCTCGAGACCGATCTTTTCAACCAAGGCATCCGCCCCGCCGTCTCCGTCGGTCTCTCCGTCTCGCGCGTCGGTTCCGCCGCGCAGATCAAGGCCACCAAGCAGGTCGGCGGCAAACTCAAGGGCGAGCTCGCGCAGTTCCGCGAACTCGCGGCCTTCGCGCAGTTCGGCTCCGACCTCGACGCCAAGACCAAGGCCCAGCTCGACCGCGGCGCCCGCATCGTCGAGCTCTTCAAGCAGCCCGCGTTCAGCCCCGTCCCGATCGAGCTGCAGGTCGCCGTGCTCTTCGCGATGCAGAAGAATTACTTCGATGCCATCGACACCAAGAAGGTCGTCGTCGCCGCCACCGCGCTGAAGGAGTTCTTCGCCACGCGCAAGGACGCCCTCCTCACCGAAATCCGCACCAAGGCCGCCCTCGACAAGGACCTCGAGGCCAAGCTCCAGGCCGCCTGCGAAGAGTGGAAATCCGGCTACGCCGCCTGAGCCCATTTTCGAGTTTCGAATTTCGAATCCCAATCCAAACAACCGCACCCGAGCCACTGACCAATTCGAAAATCGAGATTCGAGATTCGAAAATCTAACCCATGGCCTCCACCCGCGACATCCGCCGGCGCATCAAGTCGGTCAAGAACACCCGCCAAATCACCAAGGCGTTGGAGTTGGTCGCGGCGTCGTACATGAAGAAGGCGCAGCAGGCCGCGCTCGCCGGCCGGCCCTACGCCGAAATCATGGCCCGCATGCTCGCCGCCCTCGCCGACCGCGTGGAGGAGTCGCAGCATCCGTTCCTCGTGAAGCGCGAGGTGAAGACCCGCGGCATCATCCTCATCACCTCGGACAAGGGTCTCTGCGGACCGCTCAATTCCAACCTCTTCAAGCTCGTCACCGAGATCAAGACACCCGCGAAATACGCCGTCATCGGCCGCAAGGGCGCGCAGTTCATCGCCCGCACCAAGCGTCCGCTCCTCGCCGATTTCCCCGCCAGCGACCGCGCCACGTTCGCCAGCATCCGGACCGTCGCCGAGTTCATGATGAAGCAGTATCTCGACGGGGTGGTGGACACGGTTGAGGTCCTGTGGCCGCGCTTCCGCAACACGCTCGTGCAGGTGCCGACGCTCCTGCCGCTGCTGCCGTTGTCCGACGTCAAGGTGGCCGTCAGCGGACTCCACCACGACTCCGGCACCGTCCCGGTCCCGCCCCACGCCGCGGAATGCCAGATGCTGTTCGAGCCCAACGCGCATCGCGTCCTCGAGGCGCTGCTCCCGCTCTACATCAACCGCCAGGTCTTCCACGTCGCCCTCGACGCCAAGGCGTCCGAGCACAGTTCGCGCATGGTCGCGATGAAGACCGCGAAGGACAACGCCACCAAGCTGCTCGGCGACCTCACCCTCGAATACAACAAGGCGCGCCAGGCCGGCATCACGCAGGAAATCCTCGAGATCGCCGCCGCCCAGTTCAGCGCCGCTTAATTTTTCAACCCCGTCCCTCCTCCTTTAAAAATGAACACCGGTAAAATCGTCCAAGTCATCGGCCCCGTGGTCGACGTGCAGTTCGCGGAGCATGCCATCCCGCCCATCTACCAGGCGCTCACCATCGAGTTCACGGCTTCCGGCCGGAAGGAATTCCTCACGCTCGAGATCCAGCAGCACCTCGGCGGCGGCGTCGCCCGCGCCATCGCAATGTCCTCGTCCGAGGGCCTCGTGCGCGGCATGGACGTGATCGACACCGGCGCGCCCATCATGGTGCCCGTCGGCGCCGGCGTGCTCGGCCGCATCTTCGACGTCACCGGCAACACCGTGGACGGCAAGGGCCCGGTCAAGTTCGACAAGAAATACCCGATTCACCGTCCCGCCCCGACGCTCTCCGACCAGAACACCAAGGCCGAGATCCTCGAGACCGGCATCAAGGTCATCGACCTGATCTGCCCGTTCATCAAGGGTGGCAAGGCCGGGGCCTTCGGCGGCGCCGGCGTCGGCAAGACCGTCGTCATTCTCGAACTCATCAACAACATCGCCAAGGCCCACGGTGGTTACTCCGTGTTCGCCGGGGTGGGTGAGCGCTCCCGCGAGGGCAACGATCTCTACCACGAAATGTCCGAGGCCGGCGTCATCGACCAGAAGGACCTCAGCAAGTCCAAGGTCGCGCTCGTCTACGGCCAGATGAACGAGCCGCCGGGCGCCCGTATGCGCGTCGCCCTCTCCGCGCTCGCGATGACCGAATACTTCCGCGACGAGAAGAACCAGGACGTGCTTCTCTTCATCGACAACATCTTCCGGTTCTCGCAGGCCGGCTCCGAGGTGTCCGCGCTGCTCGGACGCTCGCCGTCCGCCGTCGGTTACCAGCCCACGCTCTCCAACGAGATGGGCCTCCTCCAGGAGCGCATCACCTCGACGAAGAAGGGCTCCATCACCTCCGTGCAGGCCGTGTATGTGCCCGCGGACGATCTCACCGACCCGGCGCCCGCGAACACGTTCGCGCACTTGGACTCCACCATCGTGCTCGAGCGCTCCATCGCCGAGCTCGGCATTTATCCCGCGGTTGACCCGCTCGCGTCCGTCTCGAAGGCTCTCCAGGCCGACATCGTCGGCGAAGAGCACTATCGCGTCGCCCGCGAAGTGCAGCGCGTCCTCCAGCGCTACAAGGATCTCCAGGACATCATCGCCATTCTCGGCCTCGACGAGCTTTCCCCCGAGGACAAGCAGACCGTTTATCGCGCCCGCAAGATCCAGCGCTTCCTCTCGCAGCCGTTCGCGGTCGCCGAGGTGTTCACCGGCACGCCGGGCAAATACGTCCCCGTCAAGGAGACCGTCCGCGGCTTCAAGATGATCCTCGACGGCCAGCTCGACGAAGTCCCCGAGGGCGACTTCTACATGCGCGGCGGCATCGAGGAAGTCACGGCCGCCTCCAAGAAGGCCTAAGTAACCGCCCGCGAATCCAGCGAATCTCCGCTAATTTTTCCGATCCATTCGCGTCCATTCGCCCAATTCGCGGGCAAAACATCATGCCTCTCACTCTCGAAATCGTCACTCCCGAGTCCCGGGTTTATTCCGACACGATCGACACCGTCGTCATCCCGACGGCGGATGGCGAGGTCGGCATCCTCCCGGGCCACATCGCGCTGCTCACGCAGATCGAGCATGGCGAGCTGCGCGTGACGAAGAACGGCGTGACGCAGTTCCTCGCCGTCAGCGGCGGCTTCGCAGAAGTCGAGGGCGACCGCGTCCACGTCTTGGCGGAATTCGCCATCGACGAGGAAAAGATCGACGAGAACGCCGTTGAGGCCGCCCTCAAGCGCGCCGAACAACAGCTCGCCGCCGCCAAGGACATCGATCCCCAGGAATACGAGCATCTCCAGAGCCTCGTCCGCTACTCAGGCGTCCAGCTCGAGGTCAAACGCCGCCGTCGGTAACTTTTTCAGGTCCGGGGCTTTCCACCCGGGCCTTTTTCTTGCACCTCAACTGAAACTGAGTCTCGTTTAACCGGAGTTTTCCCCGAATGCCCCCGACCCGAGAGCCATTCCGCCCGCAGCGCCTGCGGTTGACCGAGCTGCCCAACGGCGCGGCCGGCCGGGTGTGCGAATTGGTCGGGCAGGTGGAGGTTTGCCAGCGTCTGCGCGAAATGGGCGTGGGCGAATCCATCATCATCGAGCGAATTTCGGGGCAGGGGACTCTGCTCTGCCAGGTCAGCAACACCCGCCTCGCCCTCAGTGAGGGCGCCGCCCAACACATCGTCGTCGAGCTCATCCGCTCCGCACGCCCCTGACCCGATGGCTTCCACTCCGATCAAGCTTTCCGAACTGGCCGTCGGCGCGAGCGCCACGGTGCTGCAATACCCCCAGCAGGACGCCACCTTCCTGCGCCTGCGCGAAATGGGCCTGCTCGTCGGCACCCGCGTCACCCTCGTGCGCACCGCCCCGCTCGGCGATCCCCTCGAATTGAAGGTCCGTGGGTATCACCTCACCCTCCGCAAGGGCGACGCCGCCCACATTCTCGTCGAACCCGCTCCCTGAGATGGCCCTCCCGTCGCACATCGCCGCCCCTCCCACGGCTTCGCCCGCGGCCCGCGCCCCCGTTTATGCGCTGGTCGGCAATCCGAACTGCGGCAAGAGCACGCTGTTCAACGCCCTC
>Ga0118677_10010878_pt1 | contig 13794 bp, 27 predicted proteins | sample AliMusrvi5mmetaG_FD_86154 | JGI IMG/M metagenome (GOLD analysis project Ga0118677, IMG submission 86154) | reverse complement strand
CCCTGCGCCCAGGTACCTAGCCAATGACATGAACAATTCCATTCTGAGCCGCCTCGAGGGGCTTACCCCAGACGATTCTGAGTCCTCATCAGACAACTGGAGACTATACTACCCGTTTAACACCTCTGCCCAGATCTATCGCAAAAACCCGAATTGCTGGGGTGCACAGGCCGGAGCCTATGCTCCTCTGGACCTAACCTGCCTCCCGGCTGCCTCAATATCCTACGCATTTTTCGGTGGGAAAGGCATCCTTATTTCCAGACGGCACGTCCTATATTCATCGCATACCAATTGGTTCGATTACGGGGGCGGATCCCCGCCGACGATTTGCCGGCTTCTAGACAACGATAATGTAATACATGACTACACAATACTCGCACACCGGCATAGCGAACTTGAAGAGTTTGATATCGCCATAGCGGTCCTAAACCACGATGTTGACCCGAGCATCACCCCGGCCCAAGTTTTCCCAGCCGATTGGACCACCTATTTTCCCAATGGTGATCCGAGCGGGACGCTCTTCCTGAGAGAAGCAAGCCAGCAGAACTTTAGGGGCGACCTGTCCACGCACGAATTCCAATCAGTTTCTAACGGATTGATCCAGTACAGTAAGCCGACCGCGCACCCAGCCGCTACACCTTGGTATCGTAGAGTGCAAGGCGGAGAGTCCGGCACTGCCTCAGCTGCAGTAGTACGCAACACGGTAGTGGCTATGATGTGTACCTCGTGGGGGAACTGGGGCGGGGCGGCTGAGTGGGGGCTATCATACGATATTTCCAGCACTATAGTTCAACCGGGCTGGGCGACTTCGCCACACGCCAGGGTTCTCCAATTCATCCGCGAACTGAATCTCCAGATCGGAATCGATCCAGATGACCCGAACCATAACCTGAGCTATTTCGACCTATCCCCCTACTCAATTCCGCCCGCAACACGGGATTTGCGGCTTCAAACCCCCAGCGTCTCCGGGGCGATTGTCGTCACCTAATCAATCTCTTCGTCGTCCTCAACGACCACGGTGTCGTCTAGGATAGGCTTTTCCGGCTCATTCTCCGGATGAATGGGGCAGGGAGGCTTCGGCCAGCTCGATAGAATACACGTGCATTTCTCTGGCTCAGGTTTCTTCTCATCAGTCATTTTCCACCTCGCATGCCCCACTAACGTCACCACTCGAGCCACCTTCACCGGGGGCCATTCCAAGACCACCCCAGCGTTCTTCATCGTCTCAGTTATGTTCACCCCCGTGGCCTCGGGGCAGTATAAGGCCATCATTTCTGGGTGATCTTTCAGGTAATCCCGGACCTCCGCTCGATTCATCTTACGCACTGTACCCTGCCAGTACAATACATTCTTGAGTTGTGCCTCCGTCCACCCAGGGTGCCGAGCCGTCATTCTAACAATGTAGGCCCCATAGTTGAATTCAGTATAGATGGCATATGCCGGCTTGGAGAGGTCGAGCACTTCCTGGATTAACGGTGAGCGTGGTGGGCAACTGGGCCTCTTCCCCAAATTCGGGCACCCCTTGGGATGTCGCGGATAGGGTTTAGCACAAAGCTTCCGCATCGAATGATCAAGGACTGGCTCTACCTTAACTAGCATTAGATCTCCAGCTGGCGGGCAGGAGTAGTTCCATTGACCGCCTGAACGCTCGCCGCCATCGATTCCTGATCCGCTAGTTTGGCAGCACGAGCCACCAGCTCAGCTTCCCTGTCTGACAAGTCATGGCGAACGGAACGCAGGCGGCTATCCTCCGTGATCAAGCGCGCACGCATTTCTTCGACTTCCGCGATAAGAGTTCGATGGAGTTCTTGGGCTTTTTTCTGCCCCTCTTCTACGATTCGCTCGGCATCGACAGAGGCCACTCTAAGTTTGGTGTCCACTGTGTATTTAGCTTCTTCAAGGATCCTGACGATTTTGGCCTCGGCGTCCGCGAGGCGATTCTTGGCCACCACAGATTCTTGCTCGGCGACTTCCTCTGCGCCTTTGCTTTTTCGATTATGGCATCGGCGGCTTTTTCTGCTGCCTGGGCCTTTTTGATCCGTTCTGTGGGGTTCAGTTGAGCGCGGGCCAACTCAGCCAGAGCTTTGTCAAGCTTATCCCTCAGTTCATCTTCTACCCCATAGTGGATATGGTGTGCAAGTTCGTCCACCATGCCCCAGAGGCAGTTCCTGATATCATCCAGCACTTGGGGGTCATAGCTATATTGCTTGTCCAGCCTGGCCAGGTAGGCGATGGTTTCCAGGTGGTGCTCTATAATTCTCTTGATATTGTAGCCCTTGGCCCCATATAGAGCTTCACTGGTCTTGGATGAATCCTCCTTGTACTCATTCTCGCACTCGTCATTGTAGTCGTACTTATCGTTGTAGCTATAGTCGTTGCTCACGTACTTCTCTTTGATGTACTGTTTGCTGTACGCACTCTTGAGGTTCTTGACGTACTTGTCTTCGGTGCTGTCGTAATTCATGCTCATCAGAACTGATAGACCCCGTCGCGCGTTTTCCGGCACCGGCACATCCAGGATCCGTTCGTGTTCTCTCCAATACATGGCTGGAGTTTGCCATCAAGGTCCTTAAAAACGTAGCCCTCAACCCAACTCTTTTCCGTCCGCTTCCAATCCTCTTCATACCGCTCCGGAGGAATGTTCTCCGCCACCCAAATGTGATCGGTCAGCTTGGCGATACACCCGTCAGATGACGCGGGCGGCGAAGTCCTGGCTCGAAGTGCATTATACCGCCACTCATAATTCTTGAACAGCAAGTACTCGCTGTCGAGGACCAGCACATCCCACCAGTACAGGACGTTCTTGGCGGCCTTGTCTTTGTCCTTCTTGTCCAGCAATTCCCCATCGATCACCATCCACTTGCCATTGGGCTGGACCACGCTCTTGACCTCCGCAGCCAGCCAATCGGGGCAAGTCCAGGTGGCATGCCGCTCCTGGTGCCGATTCCACATGTCGATTTCGAAATCGGGCGAGATGAAGATGACGTTGCGCTGCCCATTCAACTTCAATTGAGCTATATATCTACTTCTTTTCTTCATGTCTTCCCACTGCTGAGACCCGCGCGGGAAAGTGGTCTTTGGGCGCGGCGGCCACAAATACTGGAACTGTAAGTACGGTATGCTCATACGACCTCCTCGCACAAACGGTGCAGCGCCGCTCGCGCCGCAGCAAATGCCGTATAGATAAACTGCGTCATCCAATCAAATATATAGCATGAAGAAATTGATGAGAAAATGTGAATGCGGCGCAGATTTTGCATCATATGGTCACACTAAGTGCGGTAAATGTAGGGACCCGTGGACGCCAGCCAAAGCGGAGAGGCGTAGAATGCATTTGCGCCGACACCCTGAGATTAGACGGCGGCAACTCGAACTTAAAAGGGATGTGGCTCATAAGTCCTACTTATCGGGTCACACAAAGGCTATGATAGAGGGTTCGCCAGAAAGATGGCTCGGGAATAAGCTATCTTTACTCAGGCATCGCTGCGCGAAGCGAACTGGAAGCCATAGAAGACACCGCTGGACACAACATGAGTGCAATTTAACACTTGAATATTTACTAGAATTGTGGAAAACACAATCGAGCAAGTGCGCCATAACTGGTCTGCCTCTTACGTCTAAATTCGGCGATATGTATTCAGCAACAATAGACCGAATAGACCCAGCTGCTGACTATATTATTGGCAATGTTCAATTGGCTGGATTGGCTGCTAATTTGGCAAAGGATAAGTATACCAACTCTGAAATGGCCGAGTTTATAAAGCAGATTGTACGCAATACCAGGCCGGCGGAGAAGCCACAAATCAGACATCTTCGTAGAATCGCCGATGGTATGGTGCATCGTTGTCGCTGGCGTGGCACTACGCATGAAATTGCAGAAGATTGTGGGGTAGCAACCGATGCCACAACCGCCATCGATTACTTGCGCGGTTTGTGGGCGCGTCAGGGCGGAATTTGCGCAATAACTGGTGTCGCGTTGGCGAATGATGGCTCTTTGTTCTCGGCATCCGCCGACAGAATAGATTCGGCTACCGGATACCTTCCGAGCAATATTCAACTAGTATGTAGAGCAATAAATTATGCCAAGAACAGCCATGACATGGTTGAACTGTCAAAATGGCTTGAGGCGATAAAGATTATTTGGGCTGCTGGGGTGGCTGCCCCATATTCAGAGCACGGCTAATCATCGCACGCGTCTCATTCTGAGCAGTCGTCACACCACTCCGAATCGTCATGCCCAAGATGGCCGTAATGATGATCTGCACCGTATTGGCAGTGTCGGGAGCTGTGCCCTGGGCCGTAGCTGTGACCCAAGCAATTACCGCACCCAAGATCGTGCAGAGGGCCACAATGTAAGTCTTCTTGCCCTTGAGCCACTCCTGTAGTTTCCCGAGATCCATAAGTATCCCCTTTTGTGTGATGAACCAAGCTACTGCCTTGGCAAACGTCTCCGGACTATACTTAGCCCAGGTTTCGCTAAAGAAGCACCGCAGGCAGCACAGTGCTAAACAGGACCGTAATGCATGCCTTGAAAATCGTATCCCAGAAAGCGTGCGCAATCGACCACTTCTCGGCATTGGAATCTGCCACCATGGCTGTCATTGTGGCCAGCTGATCCTTCTCATCGGCCAACTCCTGAGGAGTCATAATCGCATGCAGCTGATCGAGAGCTTCCTGGTATTTCTTCTGATTGAAAACCAAGTCAATCCAGCTGGCCAGCTCTTTGGTGCCCAGGCGCATGATCGAAGGGAGGTAGACGATGGTCGATTCAGCAATGCCCACTCCTACAGTGGTGGATAGCTGAGTGATGGCGGCCTGGAGGGCCGGACTCAAATCCTTCTTGGCCATGTTCGCTCCTATTTAACAGATCCCTTCCCCTGGGACCATGCTTCCATGTTATTCAAAGTCTTCTCTTCGGCATTCCACCACTGATTGACCCAGGGGGCCGGCTCAGGCACTGGATTGGGATTGGCGGTGGTCGGTTTTGGGGTAGCGGTGAAAGTGTAGCCCTGAATTTTCGTATTCATGGCCCGCGCATTGGAGGCGTTCTTGGTGAAAACCTGCTGGTCGCTGGGACACGTATAGCTGCATCCCGCCAGGAAGATCACTGCTACCAATACTGCATACTTCATAATAAACTCCTTTTGCTATCAAATACCGCAGTAAATATTTACGAAGCGAGGTGTAACATGCTTTTAATTATCCTGGCCGCAGCGGGGATGTGCAACATCATCGTTGCCGGGTATATTTTCCAACCAATCCGGAATCTTCTCAGTAAATGCCTCCCTCAGGGGGTATATTACCTATTCACCTGCCCTGCCTGCACCGGGTTCTGGTGTGGATTCGTCTGCGGCTGGATTGGGACACACCAGTTTGGCGATGCCCTTTTCCTCTATGCCTGTGCAGGGAGCTTAGCTTCCGCAGTTAGCGCGATTTTTATGAATTGCCTGGCGGATCTCTCTGGGTATCTTACCGGAGCCCCTGCCGAACCATTACCACCCGCAGATGCAGGAGCCGAGTCAGCTCCTTCAGCTTCTCCAGAGCCTCCGGAGAATCTTGGGAGTGCTCAAACAGAATCTTCGCCACCCCAACCCTAGCGTCAATTGCCCGGCGAATCTTGGCAGCCTCATAGAAGGGATCATGAAGCTGACGATCGTACCTCATATCTGGCTTAACTGTGGCTACATCCAGTAGGATCCTAGTGACATCAATGGCTCCTCGGCAACGGCCATTGTAAATGTAGGCATTGATTTGGCAGGGATCATCCACTGTGGTTTTCACCTGGAATCCGGCCTCACGGATGGCTTCTTCGGCAGATTGGACCACTGGCACTAAGCGGTCACTCATCCACAGGTTGATAAGCCCTTCGTCATTGTTGTGCGTTTCATCCATACTAATTAAATACATGCCATTCCATTTATAGATCTTCGTCTATATAGATTGGCCCGGTTAGTTTCCCGTACAAAAATCAAGTAGGGAACACGACGAGATAAGGAGCCTCAGATGCCAATCCCACGCAGCAAGGAAGCGGAGCGCGTAGCTCACGAGGCAATCGAAAAACATGGCTTAAAAGAAGCTGCACACCAACTTGGAGTCCCACCAACAACCTTGCGTGACCGTCAGAACAGATATAAAGCCGACCAAAATCTCACCGACCTACCGATTGGCGCAGAGCGCACCACCACCATGAGCGGCAGCGAGGACTGCCGCGTAATCGCTAATGACCGTGTAGAGGCTCCCCCCCCAGTCTAAGGCCGTCGATGCGGTAATTAAGGAGGCTGGCATTGACCTTAAAGTCTGGGAAATCGATAAATTTGAAGTTACAAAATGGGACATGGGCCGCAAAGCCCGCAACATTCACATCGCCACAGTAATTGGGTCTGTCTCAATGCATTGGGTGAGCCTGAAATGGCTCGAGAAGGGGAAAAGGAAGATCGGGGCAAGCTAGTCTGGCGTCAGCCCGGTGTAGCCTTGCCCTCTGAGGATTTTCTCAATCCGCACATTTAGGTCTGCCGCCGGCCCAAAGGGTTGATGTATCGCCCTATCGGTGAGAGCATTGCGCAAGGCGATGGCTTCCTCATTAGTAAGCGTCAAATCCAGATGGAACCGAGGATGCTTCTCGCACCACTCATCGGCGTGCTGTATGCACAATCCATCTGGATATCTTCCCCCACCGGCACATGGTTTATTGCATCCTTTTATCGTGCACATTTGATCCTCCCGAATTTTATGACCCGCCCACTCTTCTCATCTTCTTGTTCCCGCGCTTTGGCGGAGCAACGCTTCGTGAGGACGTGGGTCTTCTTACGTTTGCCATCGATGAAGCAACGGATGGCAAAGGTAGTCATAGTTTCCATTATAGCCCCTTCTTAAATTGCTTGCGTATTTCCTTGATGGTCCTCTTCATATCGTCTACGGCTTCTTGGGCAGTACCATAACGCGGCCCGGTGTCGGCAATAGACGCATGGAGGTGTCCGTTCTTATATAGGTTAATCCAGCCGACGAACTTCTTGCCCGACTGTGTGGCCTCGGCCCGCACGTTCTTGCCGTTGCCGCAAATCATCATCACGCTAATCATCGACAGGCCCATTATAGCTCCAATATCCGACCACCGGTGATCTCATTGTGGTCGATAAACAGTTTGTCCTTGGGGTCTACTTCGGGCTTGGCCAGAAGTCCGCGCCGCTCCGCCTCTGTAACCATCTGTTCATAGACCGGTGGGAGGAGATCGGGTGGTTTAACCTTGTCGTTGGGTAGGAGCCCCATCTTCTGGAGTTTGGTAAACTTGATATGGGAAACTTTACGCAGGAATGCCATTCCTGAGATGTTCATCGTCCATGTCTTGGATGAAGACCACCTTGCCGGACTTAGTTTTCCACAGGGGCAGATATTTCACAGGCCATTTCCTTGGCACGCCGCACAATAACGTCCCAATCACGCGTCGTAAATTTAAAGCGGGCGGGCCAGTTGATAAGCCGACCATGGTAGCAATACATCCATTTCTTGTTGGTCACATCCACTACGATCTCTGAGATGTAATATTTCTCGTCACGAGTATATCCATCGTTGTCGTAGTATGCTGAATATCTGGTCTGAAATTCGGCGGCCCTTTTACCTACTCGGCAGTCCACATGGAGGAAGGCCCCATGGGCGGGGTTGGTGGGGTTATCAATTATCTTGGTGCCTTCTACCCCCACTACTTTAACATTGCATGACCTAAGGCGGTAGGTGGAGGTGGAGAAGAAGGAATACCACCGGAGGATGCAGCGCCTGCGTTTTTGCACAGTGGTCATAGGCCACCTTTCAGGATGCGGTGAGGCCTGATGGAATCAAGACCGGCCCTCTGGGGCGTGGCATAAGAAATAGGGTCGGGGAGGCGTCCTTCAAACTGCTTGAGGTGGCAACTGGGCAGAATCCGCCATTTAGCGAGGATTTTCTGGCCTAGCATGTCGCACAGGAGCCAGTAATTATGCCTAAGGTCGTGGATGAGAGGTTTAAGCCATTTCTTGCGGGAATCGGCGTGCCCCATCGTTTTGACATTTTTGGTGTAGACCAGGCACAGGAAGCTGTGGCCGACGACGATCCATTGCTTCTCGATCTGATCGATGAGATAGGTGTGGACGATGGCGTGGGCAGGGTCCCAGCTTTCGCAGTGCGACTGGATTCGCTGGAGGGATCCGGTCACTACTACGGTGCCATTCTTGGTGAAGACGAAGGCCATGCAGAAGGGCTTGCCGCCGTCAACTCCACAATCGTGATGGTTGTGGGTGTTCATAGCAAAAAAGAAGGGAGGTGCGGCTGTACAGAGCATTCTACAATAAGTGCCGCTACTCCGTGGGTCTCCCTGTGGTTGCCCTGCGGCTGGTCAGATGTATCTAATTTTATTTCTCGCATATGCTGCTGAGAAATAAAAAGATGCCGCTCAGGTTGGCTACCACGGATCCTCCCTAAGATCGTTCAAATACTACCGAATATGATCAAGCCCTCGTTTCACGTGAGCCGCCACATTGCGCCTCCCCATGATCGCCCCCACCTTCAATATCAAGTCTACTAGTTCGGAGGCAAACTCTATCCGAGCCATAGGATTGTTGACGTCGGCCTCTGTGAAGATCTCCCAGAGCCAATCCGTGCCCTTCCACCGCACATGCCTGAATTCAAGGTTCATCCGCTGATCGTGTATCCGCACATGAACCTTAATCTTCGACCTTCTCACCGGCGTCACCGACCAGGTGGTATAAGCATTATTGCGATTGCCGATCTGCAGCAGAAGATTACGGACCTCGTCATTGGCCATTATCGACTCACTTGTTTCTCAATCCCAACCTTACGCGCCACCCGCATAACCGTCTGGTACGTCAGGCCGCTCCATTGCTCATAGAACAGTGCTGCGGAGATACGGTGCCGATCACGCCGGAAAGCGTGCTTATGAGAGGGTTGGCTGGCATCCTCCCGCATGCGTTCTTCCAACTCGCGTTGGGTTGTTTTATTCCTCATCGCTGTCGTCTTCGTCATAGTCCTCGTCCCCCTCCGTGACTTCCTCGACATGGACGGCACCAGCCTCCACATCCTCATTGGCCAGCTTCCGCAACATGGCCGCCATACTGTTAGCTTCCCTGATAACCTCATCACCAGGGTCGCCCTCACCATTCGTCAGAATAACCCGAAATTTCATCTCACATCCCTATCATCTTGAAGAAGTCAGACTCGGCCAGCATCTTGGTCCCGTACTTGGCCGCCTTCTTGGACTTACTCGACTGACTAGTGGGGTCAGCCTGGACGAGGTAAGTGGTGGTGGCCCGCACATCCTCATCGACAGTCCCGCCATTGTCGCGAGTGAGTTTCCACATCTCATCGCGGGTCAACCGCTTCCCCGCTTCGACTCTCTGAATGGCCCCCGTGAAGCAGAAGGAGGACCCACTCAGCGGGCCGGTAGAGGGTGTAGCGGCAGCGGACGCAGAGAAAAAGAAGGGTTGGCATTCACACCCATTCGCCAACAGCCCATCAATCACTGAGGCCATATCGTCGATGCCCTTGGCCCAACGCTCCGCCTTGGAGGGAGCATTAATCCTGTCGGCCAACTCCTGATTTCGAAGCTTGCCCGAGCGCCAATCCGCCAAAGTGCACAGCTCCTCAGGGGCCTTCGAACAGGCGATCTCTACTTCCCGCCGGCCCAAGCCATCAATCCCCAGAGATCCCAGGAAGATATTCAGGGGGAGGTTCCGCTTCTTGTTGATCTCCTCCACCAGATTGTCGGCACTCCCGCCGAACTTGGAGTCCCCGACCATCATTTCCCGGAGGTCCCCCACGGAGACCTCCCTACCGAGCCGATAGATGTCATCGGGGGTGGTGACGTCGAAGGTACCTCGGAGAGCCTCCCGCACTGCATCGCCGCACCCCAGGATCTCAACCTTCCTGAACCAGCACTTGATTTTCCCGTCGCTCTTCTTGGGGCATTCGGGATTCTTGCATTCAGTCACCGCCCCATTCCTAACCCGACCCACTTCCCCGTTGCAGAAGGGGCATTTCGTTGGCTCAAGAAACTCGTCCCGTACCAAAGTGACGGTTTTGCCGTGGCATACAATTGTGGGGTTTGGCATAAGGCCTCCTTGTCGCCCTCCGGTGCTGCGCCGCCGCCGCGCCAGCAACTACAACGTTACCACGAGTCAAATACTATCATATGAACCCAGCAGTTCTACAACAACTAGAGGAAATATATGAGGCACTGTCTGGTGCCAAGCTAGGATTAGATATTGGCTTAAAGGGCAGTGCAGTTAGCGAAGAATTGGAGCAACGCATCATTAGCTCGCTTACAAGACTAAGACAGGTTGCCGAATCTCAACCTGTATCGCGGCTAGTCTATCACATAAACGAAGCCCTGGAGACGTTCGATATAGAGTACATATTAAATGAGCTAGAGTCTTTGCTCGGATACTAGGAGTGGCCATGGCTGATAAATTAGTCATAGAGTGTTTAAATCAGTATGCCAAAACCATATCCGATGGCGACAAGAAACGCGTTGTTACCGAAGCAATTGACATTCTAGTCAATAGCGGCCCTGGGGGGCCGGATAGAATAATCACAAGGGTCCACGAAAGAACCGGATTAAGTAAGTCGTTTGTCGCTAAGTCAATCCGCGAAGCCACCCGCCAAAAAGACCATCTCCTAGAAATACACCACATCGCTGAAGCAATCCAATAGATCGGCATAATTATTCGATCGTGGGGATGTATTTTAGTACTATGAAGATGCCAGTGAGATAATAGCGTGGAGACCTAATGCTAAGCAAATCCAAAGTTAAGATGCTTTATGAGTCCGGCCTATCTGAGAGACAAATAGGAGACAAATTAGGATGTAGTAGATCTCCGATCACTAGGATTCTTAATAAGCTCGGACTACCTCGCCGCACAAATGCGGAGTCGATTTCGGCTCTAAGCAAGTCTAAGGTCGAAACATTTACTCCACACCAGGAGCAACTGGTTCTAGGGAGTATGCTTGGCGACGCTGGTTTATATTGGCACCACTTCAAGTCAAATAAGACTGAAAGAGAAATCCACACTCTACGGATGGATTTTTCACATTCAATTAAACAGCTTGAATATTTGATGCACAAGTGCCGACTGCTTAATGGCGGAAAGATCCAAACACACACAAGCGCATTTGGGTCTATAATCAAGAAATTCTCGTTGTCGCACACCCCAACGCTAATGCCATATTCTGAGCTGTGTTTAGACCAAAAAGGAAAGAAGCTGGTGACTATGAAATGGGTAGAGAGGCTCAATTATATTGGATTAGCTTATTGGTATGTGGACGATGGCGCGCTAATTATTACCAATGGCGGCACTTGCCCAAAACTACATTTTTATACTAATAGTTACAGGCCAGAAGAGAGGCTAGTATTAGCGAATAAATTGCGGGAGTTTGGTCTAGATACAAGAGAGGCAAAAACCCCAAACCACAATCATGATGAGCGAATCTTAGTTTCGCGGCATAAGCCAGAAGCGGTTAAATTTATGGAGCAAATAAGGCCGTGGGTTGTCCCGTCGATGGCTTACAAGATACGTTATATCTTAGAGGGCTTGTAGCTCCTTGCTTCCTGACTCATAGGAGTGGCGGAAGCAAATCCATTGGATACGCATGTGTTTCTCCTTATTTTCCAAACGGGAAAGGCCCTTAGGCACCCATTAGTTGGATGCCCTCGGGTGATCCCCGTCATAACTGGGGAATTCCATCATAGACCGACAGATTTGATAGTGTCCCAATCTCCTCGTCCAATTCAGCCGGATCATAATAGAGCACTGCATCCGGATGGGACGCAAGATACTTCCGGATACCATTGTAGATCCCCCAGAAGTAGTCATTGTGGCGCGGTTCCAACACAATGGTTGCTTTGGATGGGAGTTCTTCCACGCCGGATTCGTCTGCGGCTTGGATCATATCCCCGATTTTCCTGCTCACCTCCTCAGGTAGGGGTAATAGACCCATTGCACCCAGCATCTCGGCGTACACAATTTGGGGTGGCCTCAGTACCATGGTTACTCTCCTTTGAAAATGGTTATCCTATTTGGGTTCGACAGTATTTGAGACGCGACAAACTGCGAAGACATCACGACGATCCCTTTATTTGTGGTGGATTTGTTGTTCCTTCAACGTTCCCTTGAACCCGCACTCCGGGCACCGATACGCCCGATCGGTCACCCTAAGTACCTTAGGAATAATTTCATTGCTCTTGTAAATGAGCACAGAGTCACCCTCCGCGATGCCGAGCCTTTGAACCTCCTCGAAATTATTGAGAAGTGCGCGGCGAATCGTTGTCCCGCCGATCTCTGTGGGCTCAAATTCTGCGTTAGGAACTAGGGAGCCAGTATGCCCGCCCGCAATGTGCAGCCGCAGCACTTTGGAGGGGTAGGCATCGATGTCCGGCTTCCAGCAGACCTGACCCTTGTGATACTTATCCCCAGGGGCCATCCCCAGTTCCTTCTGACGGGCGAGGCTGTCTGCCTTGAAGACCGACCCATCGATCCAGAAGGGGAGGGTGCCGCTGTTGTCTTTACCCCGGCGGCTCATTAGGCCATGGTGGAAGGCCACGGCTTCGTCAACCGTATCCACAACCTTCCAGGGCATCACATTGACGCCCATCTGTTCCAGGTACTGCATCTTCTCGGTTTCGGTCTGGAACTCGGTCCCAGCCACCACTACGTCGAAGGCGTAGGCGGTCATGAACTCCGCCTCGATCCCATCCTTGCGCCCCACCACCCCGCTCCCTTGGTTGCGAGGATTCTTGCCGCCGATTTTGGCCCAATCATCCTTGGTGAGGATGGCCTCGAACCGGATCGAACCGGTTAGGGGCTTGCCGTCAGGCCGGATGGCATAGATGGGAATCGCCTTGAACTTAGCCACGGAGGCGGTGACGTTCTCTCCCACCTTGCCGTCACCCCGTGAGATGCCCATTTTCAGCATCCCATCCACGTATTCGGCGGAAGCGGAGGCTCCGTCGCCTTTCCAGCCGCAGTGGATTTTCCCACCGGTGGCAATTTCCGTCAGACGTTCACGGGCCTCTTCCTCGAAGTTGACCTTGTCCTGGCTGAACATAGGCATGGAGTGGGTGGCCGCTTCGAGGATATGGTCCGGTGGAAGGGGGGCTCCGACCATCAGGAGCATGGGGTCCTGCTTCCCGAGGGGACTGATCTGAGCCAGCTCATCCTCCAGAGCATCATACTCAGGGTCCAGCATCAAAGGTCTGCTTAAAGTTCCGAAATAATAAGCCTGTTTCGCCTTTAGGATAAGATTACGTAGTTGCGTTACACGATCCATAATGCCTCCTATTACGCTCTCTGGTATTTCACGCACTTCTGCAAGGCCTGTGTTGTGATTCCCGCAGCTTGCAGTTCGCCAAACGGCCTTGTGACCTCCTGATTGGCCACCTCATTGAGCCTGTCCTCGGCAGCCCTGCGCCGCTCAAGTACCGCCTGCTGGCGCAGTTGTGTCAACCTGCTCTTATTGCGGCGCAGTTCACGCACGAGTACGGCAATTTTCTGTTTGTCGCTTGCCACGGGGTCTCCTTGATTACGGGTGGATATTAGACCTTGTCCTTCTGGAAATTCTGGCCGTCGATGGTGAGATCCTGGATGGCCATGCCCTCTGGCGATTCCACGATCTTCAAGAATCGGGAGTAGCGGATGTAGCCGGTCGTGGCGTAGAGGTTGACGCGGTACTTATCCCCCACCTTCTTGGCCACCACAAACTCCCCCGGCCTCCGACCCATGTAGGCGTTGAGGTGCTCTTGGAGAGTGAACG
>Ga0118677_10010877_pt1 | contig 13794 bp, 9 predicted proteins | sample AliMusrvi5mmetaG_FD_86154 | JGI IMG/M metagenome (GOLD analysis project Ga0118677, IMG submission 86154) | reverse complement strand
TGGTTCCGGAGCGACGAGCAACGGACCCACAAGCCAGTTGCAAGCGCGTTGATTGGGAGGAGCTAGGCAGTTGATACGGCATCTTAGCGCTAAGATACCGTATCAACACCCTATCCCCTGGCTATCACCTGGCTTGCGGGTGGCTTGTTACAGGTAGCAATTCTCATTATGGGGATGGGTCGCAGGGTAGGGCGCGTCACTCCGTGCGCGCCGTTCGCTCGCAGGCACCCCAGGACCGGCGCGCACGGAGTGACGCGCCCTACCAACCTGACAAAATGAGAACTGCTGTGTTACAGGAGGCAGCGCCCGACTGCCGCCGGGTTTGGTGCTAAACTCAATGGGAGGCCAACGGCTCAGGTTACTGGTGAGCATTTCGAGCCTCAGTTTATCGCCAAAATGTCAGTTGGAGCCACCACCTTCCCATGCTGGCATAAGTCCGCGATGGAATAAGGGACAGTCCGCAACTCAGCCGAACCCGCGACAGGCTCCCTGGCCTTCGCGGTGTGCTCAGGACGAAGCGCCCTATTTGCTCGGGGCTTCGGGGATGGAGAAATAAAACGTGGTACCCTGACCCGGCTGGGACTCGACCCAGATTTTGCCGCCATGCCGCTGGACAATCTTCTTGCAGATGGCCAAACCGATGCCGGTGCCGGGATACCGCTTGCGCGTGTGCAGGCGCTGAAAGAGCTGGAAGATGCGCTCGAAATACTGCGGCTCAATGCCAATGCCGTTGTCCCGCACCCAAATGACCCAGCGCCCCTGCTCCGCGCGCGCGCCGATATGGATTTGCGGCGGGCGCTCGCTGTGGAACTTCAGGGCATTGGCTATGAGATTCTGGAACAGCTGCCCCAGCTGGTTCTCATCCACCGGCAAGGTTGGCAGGGCATCCCTGGTCACCACCGCCCGGGCGGCCTGGATCTGGAATTGCAGAGTGTGCAAGACTGCCTTAAGCGGCACCTCGAGGTTTACCGGCAAGAACGCGCGCCCCTCGGTACTGAGCCGCGAGAAGGCCAGCAGGTCGGTAATCAACTGCTCCATGCGGGAGGCACCCTCGGCAGCGCCGGCAATGTATTCGCGCATCTTGGGGTCCAGCTTGTCCGGGAACCGATGTTCCAGCAGCCTTACGAAGCCGGCGACAGCTCGCAGCGGCTCCTGGAGATCGTGCGAGGCCACATAGCCAAACTGCTCCAAATCCAGGTTCGAGCGCTTTAGCTCCTCTGCCGTGTGGCGTAGGGCCTCCTCCGCGACGTTGCGGTCTTCAATTTCCTGGCGCAGGTGCGCGTTGGTGGCCTCCAGCTCCGCGGTACGCTGTTTCACCAACTCCTCAAGATGGTCGCGGTATTCGACCAGCTTCGCTTCGACCTCGAACCGGCGGAGGGCCTGGCCGATCAGAGGCGCTATGGATTCGAGGAACTCGACCGTCGTCCGCGAGAATTGCGCAGGGCGGCGGTCGGCCAGGTGGATCGCGCCCATAATCCCGATCTGGCAGCGGATGGGAATGATAGCGATGGATGCAAACCCGCATTTGAGGCAGTGGCCGCCAAACCGCGCCCGCTCTCCCGGCGGTAAGCGACCGGCATGGCTAATGGCATCATCGCAGTAAAACGATCCGCCGTTGCTCAACAGGTCGCGCTCCTGGTCTCCATTCGTCTGCGTGACAGCGCGCAGACAGCAGGTGTCATCCTCCTGAGGGAGCAAATTGTTCTCCACCTCCAAAAAGCCCGCCTCGAAGCCCGTGGACGCGGCATAGGGCAAATTGCCCAGTTCGCTGCTCACCCGAATGCCCAATGCCTGGCACCCGCTCCACTGCTGAATGACTTCAACCACCGCCGTGAGGTACTCCTGGCTGGAACGTTTGCTGGCGAACATCTCCAACAGTGCCGTGCTAAGGTTGTGCCGCGCTTCAGCCGCCCGGTGCTCCGTGACGTCCATCACCGCCAACCGCCAGCCTGAGCCGTCTGCCCTCGCTCCCCCCTCGAACACGGTTCCCTCCACGATCACATCGCACAAACCGCCGCCAGGTTTGACCAGTGTCAGCTCGCACGTGTGTTCGGGTCCACCGGCCCGCAGCTTGTCGCAGAAGGCAGCATATTGAGAGCGACGGGACGCTTGGACATAGCCCTCGAAGCGCTGGCCGGCAACACGGCTGCGCTCCTGACCGAGCAGCGCCGCGCCCGCATGATTGAGCTGGCGGATCATCCCAGTCGCATCAAGCACAAAACAGGCAACCGGGGCAAAATCGAACAATTCGGTGTAATTGTCCGCCGCTTCCCGCGCCAAGGCTTGAGCCTTGACCAATTCCTCGTTCTGCATCTCCAGCTCGATCTGGTGGACTTGCAACTCGTGGACCAGTGCACGCGTGTCAGCTTCAGACCTGGGCGGGCGACTGGGTGACGCCTGGACGATCAAGCGTTTCTCCGCTCGGTCGCGCAGCGCGCGGGCGCCTTTCGGTTTGGTATTGCCTCGTTTCATGATCGTTCGGAAACGTCTCCAGCATTTGTCGTCAAATACTACTTCACCTATCGCAGCGATTCTAGCCCTTGCCAACACCAAAAAGCCGTTTGGTGCGCAGGAGGGCGCATCCGCGCGTCCCAGGTAAGGTGCGACGCGTCGCCGAGGCGTATTCTTGGGCCGGCACGACGCTTCGACTGTCGGCTGAAGGTGAGCCCAGGTTCAAGCCGCTGCCAGCGCCCTCTCGATCCAGTCCGGATCGAGCTATCACTCGCCTTGCCCACATATTCCCTCCCGCAACCCCGCCCACGCGCCACTTGCTCCCTCAAGCCGTGCATGACCCGGTATGTCACGGCGCTGCGAGTGAATACCGAACGTTGACTTGAGCCTGTGCGGCAGATACGCTGCATTGTTGTTGGAATTGCGAACATGCTTGAGACCATTGAGAAACTGCTAATCTTGCAGGACCGGGACCAGAAGATTCGCCGCGTACAGGGCGAACTGGCGTATATCGAGCCCGAGCGGCAAGACCTGAACGAGGAATACCGCGCTCTGGCCCACGAGATCGAGACGTGCAAGAGCGATATCTTCAAGATCGAGGACAAGGAAATCGAGCTGATGGAGCAGGCCGAAGCGGCCCAGAAGGAAGTCCTCCGGGCCACGCAGGCCACGAAGGGAGCGCGTGAATTGGAGACTCAACAGGAAGCGAAGCTTGGCGCTCGAGAGCAGAATTTGCAGAAGGAATTGGCTGAGCTGGAAGTCAACCGCGAAGCCTTGGCCGCCGCCGTGGACACCGCTGCCCGCTCCCGCTACGAGCGGCTGGTCCGGAGCAAAGGCGAGAATGTCGTCGTGGATGTGCAACACGGGGTCTGCGGCGGGTGCCACATGAAATTACCACCCCAATTGCTCGTCACCTGCCAAGGCCAGAAAGAACTGGTGGGCTGCAGCAACTGCGGTCGTATCCTCTACTACACGCGCGACATGGATCTGGCCGTGGCGGAGTAAGGATCAAGCGGCTGTTGACCGCCGCTGGTGCCGCGAGTTGGTCAACCGCGTCGCCCCACCTGTGATCCAGCAATCACACAGTTCCATAGATCGTCGGCTGCACAGACTCTTCAATGGCCGGCGCGGCCTGCCGTTTGCGCCGAAAGACTGACTCTAACCGGCGAAAGTGGCCTACGGACTTGGCCGCTTATGGCGCAAGACGGCGAGGATTCCCAGGCGGAGAAGTCGTGAGAGGCAATCCCTTCAGGGTATCGTGTGGCTCTGCGGCCTCCACCCATGTGAAATGTTGGCCGATTGCAGAGCGTGCGCCAGCAGCAATTCTCGTTATGGCCCTGTCATCCCCTGCCGCTTTTCAGTGCAGCCCGAGCTTGTGCAACCAGCACTAGTTCTTCTGTTTTCGACCATGCACCACGATCCCAGCCAATCCGAGAAGCAACAAGGAGATCGTGCCGGGCTCCGGAACGACGCCATAACCAATGAAATTGTCCACCGTGTTCAAGCCATCGTTCTTGAAACCCCTCAGGGCGGCATAAACCGTGGGATCGGCCGCAATGTCCGCGGAAGTGAGCACCGTGCTGGGGAAGCTGTAAACAACTGATCCCGGAATCACGCCACTGGTTCCGTAATCCTGCAAAAAGCCCGTGGCAAGGATTTGACCGCCGCCGAGATTTATAAACGAGCCCGAGAGCTCATACCATTCACCAGCGGTCAACGTGATATTCGGGCTCAGGTTATAGCCAACGGTACTGCCCGCCGCTGTCTTCGTCTGGTACATCGGCGTATAGACGTTGCCGCTGGCGCCAGTCGAGCTCAACCGCAAGCTCGTAAAAGAAATCCCGGCGTTTCCATTCATACCATTTGTGCTCTCATTGACAAATCCCAACTGGAGCAACCGGTTTCCGCCCGCGGTTTGGGCGGACACGTTGAGCATCGACGATACCGTCAAGGTAACGCCCACGTGGGAGAAATCGAATAAGGTGTTCTTTTGGATCAGCGTGGCGTCTTGCGTGACGTTCGTTGCACCGGGCAACACACTCACGGCACCACTGTTTCCCACGCCGCCGGTGGCGACTTGCAAATAAGGACTTCCCGCTGGAGGCGTGGCATTCTGGTAGACATTGAAATTGTTCGCCAATGATCCAGGCGCGTCAAAACTCTCAAAAAAGCTCTGAGCGTGGAGGTCCAATACCGAAACGACAAGGCCGAGGGCTAGAATGGTGTTTTTTAGCATAAGACTCCTGGTTGTTGAATAGGGCTTAACTGAGAGCAGGACTTTCCCTTCTAAAGTTCCACTGCTAAAGTGAGAAAATTGCCTGTTCACGCAGTCACGTTTCATCAGTCGGAGGCGTTTTTATCGAACGGCCCGACGGATGTCAACCCCAAAAATCAAAACTATTGACTTCGTCTTCCAGAGATGCCCAGCCAGCGGCCAATACGGCTACAAGCCCCCCTTGGTCGGCTGGAGCCAAGGCGTGAGGCTCCAATACCACTGCGACGGTTTGAGGCTCGTAATATGCCCATCCAAAAAAGAGATGGCGCTGCGCCCGTTGTGGCGCGGATGCGGGCCGCCCCAATTCGGGTCGTCGTTCGTAACTCCGCCGGTGTTGGGAGCATCGCTGCCCGGGTCGTGGATAATCCAGCAGCCGGGTTTTTCGGGGGTGCGGTCGGTGACGCATTTGAGCGGATCGGTGGAATTGATTGGCTTGGTGCCGGCATCGGCCAGGTAGGCGACCCCGGCAGGTTTGGGCATGGTCCCGCGGAAGCCGGGCCACTGCGAGTACGGCCAGGGGGAAAAATCGCAGCCACCGATGCGGAAGTTCGCGCCGTAGTTCGATACTCCCATATCGTCCGGGCCCGTGGGGTACTCCTGGATGAACTCCTTGAAGACCTTGGTGCGGACAGGGCAAAGAAGCAAGTTGGTTGATCTTTGGTAGGACATGAGGAAGTTGAACCACGCCCGCCGGCCGCCGCTCAGGGATGAAGAGTTGTCGCCCGTCACCTGAAAGGTCAGACAATACCTCCCATTGAAGTCGTCAACGTATAATTGGCCGGCAATTGCCATCTGATGAAGGTTGTTGACGCAAGCAACCGCCTGTCCCTTTTGTTTGGCCTTGGCCAGCGCCGGCAACAGCAACGCCGCGAGGATCGCGATGATCGCAATGACCACGAGCAGTTCGATCAGTGTGAAACCCAAAGCCGCAGGCCAACCGCGGGTTCCTTTGGCCCTGCGGAAGAGCCGGGCCGTCCGGCCAAAATAGCCAGCAACCAATGGACGGGAATTGTTCATATTGATTGTTCGCCGTGACCGTTCAGGTAGTGGGGCGGGCATCTCGCCCTTGGTCGCATCGGCGCGGGCCACAAGCCCGGTCCGGCAGGCGAGACGCCCGCCCCACTACCTAAACAACTACTGTTCGCCATGCACCGCCGCCAACATAGCCGGTCGGTTTCCAAGCTAAACCGCTAGCCCAATCTGCAGAAGCTTTAGCATCTCAGTCTGGTTCTGCAAGTAGAACCTGGCTGCGTGCCACACCGGGAATCGTGCCGCTGGGTCAGCTTATTCTTCTACCACTGCCACTGTCACGCCGTCCAGGGGAGCGCCGTCCGGCGCGCGAAGACGGCAACAGGCCGACCACTCCCCACCAACCTGTGTCACCTTGAGCAGCAGGCGGTTCACCCCGCGGCTAAGCGAGATCTTGACCTTGTCCTCCCCGGGGGTGCAGGCCCGGATGACATTGTTGGCGTGCACAACCTTATCATTCAGCCAGACCTTCACGCCGTCGTCGCTGCCGATTTCCAACCGGGCTTCCTGATCGCGCTCGGAAGTAATCTGGGTTTTGAGATAAGCCACGCGTTCATCACCGGCCAGGACCTTGTTCAGCTCGACCAGCCCGGCCTTGTTCACGCCCCCCTGCCCCACCGGACGCCAGTCGGCTTTCGACCCAGCCTTCTCCGGCTCGAAAACGAGGTCAAACAACTCGGCTCCGGTTTTTCCCTCCAACTTGTAAGGGCCCGAGAACATCCATGCCAGGATGGACCCGTCCGCTGTCTGACCGGCGTTCTGCAGGCTCTTGATAGCCTCATCGGCCTTCTTCCGCAAATCCTCCTGGTCGGTCATTCCTTTGAGCTCCTTTAACGAGGCCACGGCGAGGGTATAGTTCACCATGCCCAGCTCACTGGCCACTCGAATGGCCGCCGGGACGGCTTCATTCTTCAGGCCGGCATCTTGACTGCAGCGTTTGAGCAACTCGAGTGAGCCAAGCGATGGAATCTCCGCCAACCCGGATATAGCCTGACGTTTTTCTTCCGGGCGACGCGCTACCTCAAGAACGCTGCGGTAAGAGGAAAGGCGCTCTGCCAGGGGCACTTCTTCCATGGCCGCCAGCCGTAGGCAACCATCGCGCAAGGCCACGACTGCCTCGCCGGAGTCGGGCGCGCGGCGCGCCAGTTCCACCAGGTGAGGGACCGCCGTCGAATCTGACCAGCTCACCAGGGTACGAAAAGCGGCCTGCCGGACTTCGGTGTCGTTGTCGCCCATTGCCTTGACTACTGCATTGAGCGGAGCGACACCGGCCGTGTATCCCAACAGGCGTAGCAAGGCAGCCCTGGCAGGTGGTTGTTGCGCCTGGCGTAGCGCGCCGAGCACGATGTCTGCCCCGGCCGGCTTGTCCTGTGCGCGTGTGCAAATGGCCCGGCCAGCCTCCTCGCAGGCAGCTCGAAGCTGGGCGTTCTCCGTGGCGACGATGGTCGCGGTGAGCGCCGGCAATTGCGCGCCCTGGCCCATAACGCCTAGCGCCTTGGCTGCCTCGGTCGCCAGCACGGGGTCCGGTCCACGCACCAGTCGGACCAGAGCGGGCAAGGCGGCCACCGTGTGGCGGCTTGCCAGCACGCCCAGCACCGTGGCTCGGGTGACGGGGTCGGGCGACTCGATCAATTGGATCAGCGCATCATCCACGCCAGCCTTACCGAGGTGGTTCAGGGTCTTGTGCGCAGCCTCCGCCACCCGCGCCTGCGCGGTGCCCGCCAACTGCACCAGCATGGGCACATCGGCGGCTTCACCGTGCTGGCCCAGGCAGTCAATCGCCGCCAATCGGACTGCCGGGTCGGACTCATTTCCTGCCAGGCTCAGCACAGCCGGCCGCGCAGCCACCTCGGGCAGGTCCGCCAGCACCCCCAGCAGGATCAGTTGACCGGAAGACTTCATGGTGGGAAGCGCCGCGGCCACGGCGTTCTGCAAGGCCGCATCAGTGGACGTCGCATAAGCACCCACTGTAGCTTCGCGCATAGCGGGGTCTTCGCCCTGAACCATCTCGGTCACCAGTTGGACCGCCACGGCCTGAGGCAGCACGCCGATCAGTCCCTTCAAGGCCGCGACCCGGATGAATTGAGGATGGCCGGACTGCATCAGGTCGCTATAGATGGAAATAGCTTGAGGATTCGCGCCGGCATTCTTGAGATGCCCGGCAGCGGTGATGCGAGCCCACGCCTGGACGCGGGACAAGGAAGGAGCAACCTGCAATCCAGCAAGCGTCTGCGCGGCAGACTCGGTGCCAATTGCCCCCAAGGCCAGGAGGGCCGCGCTGGCCACTACAGGATCGTCGTCTTTGGCGGCACGTGCCAGGGCGCCCACCGCTTCACGGTCGCGCCGCACTCCAATCGAGCCGATCAAGCCTGCCAGCAGGCGTCCCTGCACCATAGGCAGTGCGGCTCTCAGCGCGGAGCTGGCCGCCGGCGAGGCCAAGGGTTCTAGCGCCATCCGGGCCGGGTGCGACAGATTGGCATCAATCAGTAATGGTGCGATGGCGGCAACGCAGTTCGATGACCCGACCACGGCTAGCCAGCGGCAAATATAACGCTTGGCGTCTTCGGTCGTCTCGGGCGCGTTCAGCACACCTAGAAGCTTCATCTCGATGTCCCTGTATTGTTCAGGCGAAGCCTTACGAATCTGCGCCTCAATTAGCGCCAGGGGCTCACGGCTCTCACCGAACTTGAACTTAGCGAGCCCATCGTACGGATCAGCGGCTGCCGGCTGGCCATACACTTGGATGGCTCCCAGGGACAGGCCGAGAACTGCAATTAGAGCAAAGGATTTCATGGTCTTGTGCATGGAAAAGGTGAATGCGGAGTTCAGCCTGACGGGGATTATACGATGCTCCAGGGGTCGCGCTTGGCACGGCCGAGCAACGCGCTAGCTGAGGAGTCGCCGATAACTTCCTCCGTCTCAGGGTTCCAGCGGAACCTCCTGCCCAGGCCGATAGCGATGACACATAAGTGGCCCACACTGGCGGAGCGATGCGCCACCTCGGCGGGAGTGATGGTCAGCCGACGCGACTTCACGCAGTCGAGAAAATTGCCGATGTGATTGGTCGAATGGTAGAGGTTGATCTCTCCGGGTTGGATCTTGTCCTTCATCAGGCTCTTGGGGGAGGTCTCGAATCCACCGCGGTCCACCCAGACCCAGCCGTCAGTTCCGATCCACTTCGCTCCCCCCCGATGCTCGCCTTCCGCGTTCTGGAGGATCATCTTCGCGCCGTTGGCATAGCTGCACTCGATCCGGTAGCGCGTCGCTGCATCCCAGATGCCCGTTTTGGGGAAGTCGGCGTAGATCGGGTTGACGTCCACCGGACCAGTGTATTCGGTGCCCAGGCCCCATTGGGCGATGTCGCCGTGATGGCCGATCCAGTCCATGAGCTGGCCGCCACCGTAATCCATCTGCCAGCGCCAGTTCCAATGGGTGCGGTCCGCGGAATAGGGCGCCCAGGGCGAAGGGCCGCACCAGAAGTCGTAATCAAGCTGCGGTGGCGGATCGGTGAACGGGGCATTGCCGCCGGGGCCGCCCGTGGGCAAGCCAACTTCTACTGTGTGCACCTTGCCGATTCGGCCGTTGCGCACCAACTCGCACGCGAAGCGGAAATCACCCGTGGACCGCTGCCACGAGCCCGTCTGCCAGACGCGCCCGTATTGGCTGAGGGCTGTCACCATAGCCCGGCCCTCTCGCAAATCGTGGCTGAACGGCTTCTCGCCATAGACATCCTTGCCCGCCCGTGCGGACGCAATAACGGTAATCGCGTGCCAATGGTCCGGCGTGGCCATCGAGATCACGTCAATGTCATCCCGGGCGAGCAGCTCGCGAAAGTCCTTGTAGCCGGCGCAATCCTGGTTGTTGTAGAAGGTATTGACCCGCTTGCGAGCGTTGTCACAGGCACCGCGGTCCACATCGGTCACGGCCAGGACCTGGCAGCGCGGATCGCCCAGGAAGCCGCCCAGATTGCCGGAGCCCTGACCGCCCAGGCCGATGCCCGCCACGGTGATGCGGTCGCTCGGGGCCGGGCGCCCGGCCGCTCCCAGCACGGAGGAAGGCACCACTGCGGGAAAGCCGGCTGCCGCGCTCAGCAGCGCGGCGCCCCGCAAAAAGCGGCGGCGGCTAAGCGAAGCTGGCGAGGAAGCAGTATGAGGAAACCGCGAAGAGCGTGAAGCGCGAGAGATTGACATGCGCCAAGCCTATCAAGAGGGCAGGCCGCGCACAATCCTCCGCTCAGCGACGTTCAAACGCTCCTACGCTCCGACGCTCACACGCTCGAACGGTCCCTACGACTGCGTCCGCCTGCGGTAAACCTTGTGAATGGCGGCCTGGTCCACCGACTTGACTAACAGCTCATCAATATTGACATGGGGAGGGCGGCTAGCGACCCAAACCAGTATCTCCGCGACGTCTTCCCCCGTCAACGGCTGGATTCCCTCATAAACCTTCCGGGCCCGGGCGGCATCGCCCTTGAAACGCACGAGCGAGAACTCCGTCTCCGCCAATCCCGGGTCAACGGTGCTGACGCGGATGCCGGTGCCATTGAGTTCGAGCCGCAGGGCACGGGTAATCTGCAACTCGCCAGCCTTGGCGGCACAATACGCCGCCCCACCTTCATAGGCCACGTGCCCGGCGACGGAGCCAATGTTAATGATCGAGCTGCCGGGATGATTCAGCATGAGCGGCAATGCCGCGCGGGTCATGCGCAGCACGCCCAACAGGTTGCTTTGCACCATCGCTTCCCAGTCCTCGTCCTTGCCATCAGCTACCGTGTCCAGTCCGTGGGCGCCCCCCGCGTTGTTGATGAGCACGTCGAGCACCACGTCGGATCTCTGGCCAGGAGCGATGATTTGGGAGGCCCAGGCGACGAAGGCATCCACGCTGGCGGTCTGGCTGACATCCACGGCGTGAAAGTGCGCCTCCGCAGCACCGGCCTGGCGCGATTCAGTGGCAACCTTTTCCAGGCGATCCAGGCGCCGGGCTCCCAGCAGTAGTCGCGAGCCTTCGGCGCCGAATGCTCGCGCCGCAGCAGCCCCGAACCCGCTTGAGGCGCCCGTGATCAATACCCATTTGTTCTTCAGTCGCGATGTCATGCGATTTGTGTAAATAGAGGAGGTCCGCAAATCTGCCTGCGAGCCTTCCACAGCCGGCGCGGAATTGCAAGACGGCGATCTATGCGTACCAGGTAAGCCAACGACCATCGGGGAGGCTCAACGTCGTTGCGGGCTCAGGCGCGTCCTTGCCCCGAAGGGACATCTGATAGGTCTCAACTGGTTCCGGAGCGACGAGCAAGGGACCCACGAGCCAGTAGAAAGCGCGTTGATTGGGAGGGGATAGGGTGTTGATACGGTATCTTAGCGCTAAGATACCGTATCAACACCATAGTCCCTGGCTATCACCTGGCTTGCAGGTGGCCGGTTACAGGCGGCCGCGCCGTGCTGCCACGCGGGATCTGCATCGAGGGCAAGAGCAAAGACCTGTAGATATCCACCTTGTCTCATACCCGATCCGTGGGCAGTTTGCTCAAGAATCGGGTTGTTGTCTGAGGCCGGCCAGCCTTAATCTGCGGTCCGTGATTAAGTATTCGCGTTCGCAACCAGCTCGCTCCACCGCTTTCATCTCGCTCTGTTCCCTGCTGTGTCTATGCGCGTGCAAGAGCCCGCCACCGCCGCCCAGCGTCGCGACCCCGTTTTACCCGGTGAAACTGGCGGAAATGGACGCCACCATCACTCATGCCATTGCGGACAAGAAATGCCCCGGGGGCGTTCTGTGGCTGGAACACCACGGGGCCAGCTATCACAAGGCCTACGGTAACCGCTCGCTCGTGCCAACGGTTGAGCCAATGACTGAGGACACCCTCTTCGACGCTGCTTCGCTGACCAAGGTAGTCGCCTGCACGCCGGCAGTGATGCTGTTGGTCGAGCGCGGCCAAGTGAAGTTGGATGAACGCGTCCAGGCCTATATCCCCGAGTTCAAGGGCGAAGGCAAGGAAGCCATCACTGTCCGCCAATTGATGTTGCACGTTTCGGGCCTGCGCGGGGACATCGAGACCTCGACCGATTGGCATGGCCAGCAGACCGCCATCCAGAAAGCGTGCGCCGAGAAGCTGCTCAGCGCCCCCGGCACAGCCTTTCGATACAGTGATATCAACTTCTTTCTGCTGGGTGAAATCGTGCAGCGCATCAGCCACCAGCCGCTCGAGGAGTTTGTCAGGCGCGAGATCTACCAGCCGTTGAAGATGACGGACACAGGCTTCATGCCGCCCGCAGCCATGCGGCCGCGTATCGCCCCCACCGAAGTGGTAAGCGGTAGCCCTTACCGTGGCGTGGTGCACGACCCGACAGCCAGGCACATGGGCGGCGTCGCGGGCCACGCGGGTTTGTTTACGACGGCACCGGACCTGGCCCGGTATGCACGGATGCTCCTGAACCTTGGCTCCCTGGACGGCGTGCGCATCTTTAAGCCCGAAACTGTTGAACTCATGACCAGCGTCCAGAGTCCGCCGTCCATCAAGGCCCGGCGCGGGCTGGGTTGGGACATTGACTCGGGTTACAGCGGTCCCCGGGGGAAGCTGTTCCCGCTGGGCTCCTACGGCCACACGGGCTGGACCGGCACCTCGCTGTGGATTGATCCGTTTTCGCAGACATTTGTGATATTCCTGTCGAACCGCAATCACCCGGATGAGAATGGGAACGTCGGGGTGTTGCGCGCCCGTCTCGGGACCCTGGCGGCTGAGGCGATCCGGGATTACAATTTCGCCTATGTGCCCGGCGCCCTGGCGGCGGCACCAGAGTCGGAGACCGGCGCCGCGGCGGGCCGGACTGAGCCGAACCCGGTCCGGCTGAAGAGCCTCAACGGCATTGACGTGCTTGAGCGTGAGAAGTTTGCCCGGCTCAAGGGTCTGCGCGTTGGCCTGATTACCAACCATACTGGCGAGGACCGCGACCGCAATCCCACCATTGACCTGCTGAAAAGTGCGCCGGGCGTCGAGTTGAAGGCTCTGTTCAGCCCCGAACACGGCATCCGCGGCGCCGTGGATGAGCGCGTCGGAGACACCGTAGATCAGAAGACTGGCGTGCCTGTTTACAGCCTGTATGGCGAAAGATCCAAACCGACGCCTGCGGAACTCAAGGACCTCGATGCGCTGGTCTTTGACATCCAGGACATCGGTTGCCGATTCTATACTTACACCGCCACCATGGGCCTGACCCTGGAAGCGGCTGGGGAGAACGGGAAGAAATACTTCGTGCTCGACCGGGTCAACCCCATCAACGGTGTGACAATCGACGGACCAGTCCGAATGGGCAAGGGCAGCTTTGTGGCCTTCCACGAGGTGCCATTGCGCTATGGCATGACGATTGGCGAACTGGCCCGAATGTGCAACGCTGAACACAACCGCAAAGCCGACCTAACGGTAATCCAGGTAGAGAACTGGCAGCGCGAGGCCTGGCTCGACCAAACCGGCCTGCCCTGGACCAACCCTTCCCCCAACATGCGCAGTCTTCCGGCGGCAATCCTTTATCCTGGCGTCGGTTTGCTGGAAAGCGCCCTATCGGTCGGGCGCGGCACCGACACGCCGTTTGAAGTGATTGGCGCGCCTTATATTGACGACGTAAAACTGGCCGAGGCGCTAAACCAGGCCGGGTTGCCGGGCGTGAGCTTTCTGCCCATCAGGTTCACTCCCACTTACAGCGTCCACAAAGGCCAGTTCTGCAAAGGGGTTTACATCCTCCTCACCGATCGCGACCGGTGCAATGTCATTGACGTCGGCTTGCTGATCGCCGAGACGGTTTATCGGTTTTATCCCAAGGACTTCAACCCCGAAAAGATGCGCAGCCTGCTGCTCCACCCCCCGACACTCGAAGCCGTCAAAGCCGACAAGCCGCTCAAGGAAATCCGCGCCTTGTGGCAAAAGGACCTCGACGCATTCATGCAGCGCCGCGCGAAGTATTTGATCTATTAAAGGCCTGTTGTGGGTGGCTTTGGGGTGGCTTCGATGTGGCTTTAGGCGGCTCCCCCGGGCCGTTCGATGTTGGATG